>Ga0256833_1002874_pt1 | contig 11940 bp, 11 predicted proteins | sample 356284metaG_FD_190535 | JGI IMG/M metagenome (GOLD analysis project Ga0256833, IMG submission 190535) | Hydrothermal vent microbial communities from Mid Atlantic Ridge, Atlantic Ocean - 356-284 | ecosystem: Environmental > Aquatic > Marine > Hydrothermal vents | place: Atlantic Ocean: Mid...
CGCCTGGCGGGCGAGCGGTTGGCGGTGGTGGACGAGATCCCCGGCACCACGCGCGACCGCCTGGTGGCCGAAACCGAATGGAATGGGGTGGTTTTCGATGTGGTCGATACCGGCGGCATCGACCCCAGCAGCGTGGCGCGCGCCGGTAAAACGCCTCTTTCTGTAGGTTCGGCGCAGTTTATCGCCGAGATCCGTCGCCAGGCGCAGATGGCCGTCCAGGATGCCGACGCCGTGCTTTTCCTCGTGGATGTAGAAAGCGGCGTCACGCCTGCCGACCGCGAAGTGGCGGCTATTTTGCGCCGCTACCAACGCGAGCGCGAGGGACGGCCTTTTCCGCCCATTTTGCTGGCCGTCAACAAGTGCGATACGGTGGCGCGTTTTGCCGAAGCGGCGCAGTTTTACGAATTGGGGCTTGGCGAGCCGTACCCCATCTCGGCGCAGCATGGCGTCGGCACGGGGGATTTGCTGGATGCGTTGGTGCGCGTGTTGCCTCCCGCCCCGCCGCAGGACGAGGACGACGAAAGTGTGGCCATTGCTATTGTAGGCAAACCCAACGTGGGTAAGTCCAGCCTGCTCAACCGCCTGCTGGGCGAGGAGCGCGCCATCGTTAGCCCGATCCCCGGCACCACGCGCGACGCGGTGGACACGCATCTCACCTACGATGGCACCCCCATCACGCTGATCGACACGGCGGGCATCCGCCGCCGCGGGCGCATCGAGCACGGGGTGGAGAAATACAGCGTGCTGCGTTCTTTTCGCGCCATCCGTCGCGCGGATGTGGCTTTGCTGGTGCTCGACGCGACCACCTCCCTGAGCGCCCAGGATGCACACATCGCCGGGTTTGTCCTCGAGGCCTGGAAAAGTGTGGTGGTGGTGGTTAACAAATGGGACGCGATCGAAAAAGACACCTACACCATGCAAGGCTACGTCCAGGAGATCCGCAACAAGTTGCATTTTTTGGATTACGTCCCCATCTTGTTCGTCTCGGCGAAGACCGGCCAGCGCGTGCATACCATCTTGCCCACGGCCTTGCAGGTCAACGAAGCGCGCCTCACGCGGCTCTCGACCTCGTACGTCAATCGGATTTTGCAGGAGGCGTTGGAGCGTCATCCGCCGCCTTCCAAAGGAGGACGGCTGCCGAAGATCTATTTTGGCTCGCAGGTCTCGGTGGCACCGCCGACTTTTGTGCTTCAGGTCAACGAACCCAAACTGGTGCACTTTTCCTACCTGCGTTACCTGGAAAACCGCATCCGCGCAGCCCATCCATTTCCCGGCACCCCCATTCGATTGGTGTTGCGGAAGAAGAACAAGTGAGCCGTGCTCCCCAGGGGGCGGGCGAAAGTTACGCTGCGCGGCATGATCTTTTGAAGTGAGGAGTTGGCAATGGCAGAGAACATCCAAGCCCTGATTGCGCGTGTCGCCCCGGAAGTGCTGCGGGCGCTGGAAGACGAGCCGGTGTTCGAGGTTGCGGAGGAAACCAGCCACGGACAGCACGCCCGCACCGTGTGGTTGGATGGGGAGGTGCTTGCGGCGGAGGTGCGCCCGGCGGGGGAGATGCCCTCAGCGGATATGCTGCCTCCCCCCGACGAGGCGCTCTCGCCGCAGCAGGTGGCGCGGTTGATCGATCATACCTTGCTCAAGCCGGAGGCAACCAGCAGCCAGATTGCCCGGCTTTGTGCCGAGGCGCGAGAACATCGGTTTGCCTCCGTGTGCGTCAACCCATGGTATGTGCGCTTGGCTGCCGATTTGCTTTCGGATGCTGAAGACGTCGAGGTCTGCACGGTGGTGGGGTTCCCGCTGGGGGCAACGCTGCCGGCGGTCAAGGCCTACGAGACCTTGCAGGCCATCGCCGACGGAGCCACCGAGGTAGATATGGTGATCAACATCGGGGCGCTGAAAAGCAGGCGATATGCTGCCGTGGCGCGGGATATTCACGCTGTGGTTGCCGTTGCCCATGCTGCCGATGTGCTGGTCAAGGTCATCATCGAGGCTGCGCTGTTGAGCGATGAGGAGAAAGTGGCCGCCTGCTTGTTGGCGAAGCAGATGGGTGCGGACTTCGTGAAAACCTCGACCGGCTTTGGGCCGGGCGGCGCCACGGTCGAAGACGTGGCTTTGATGCGGGCGGTGGTAGGTGATGCTCTGGGCGTCAAGGCAGCCGGGGGCATCCGCAGTTGGGAGAAGGCGCGGGCCATGATCGCTGCGGGCGCGAATCGAATTGGGGCCAGCGCCGGTGTGCGCATCGTGGCCGAGGCCGCCCAGGCGCTATCCTCCTGAAGGTTGGCTTTCCTCAGCGTTCGCGCTTATAATCCCTGCTTGGTGCTGCTGGCAGGGAAATTTTGTGGTTTTTCGAGGTTGCTGTGTCTTTTGAATCTCCACCGCCTTCGCCTCGTCCCGAGGGCTTTTCGCAGGTCAACGGCGTTCCTCCCGCGGAGCAGCCTTTGGGCAAAGCCCTCCGAGGGTGCTTGAGCTTCGTCTGGGAGGTGTTGCAGACCCTCCTGCTGGCGGGCGTATTGTATCTGGGTATCAATCAGGCCACTGCCCGCGTGCGGATATACGGCACGAGCATGTATCCCACCTTCAAGAGTGGCGAATTCGTCCTGGTATATCGGTGGGCGTACCATTTTGCGTCACCTCAGCGGGGCGACATTGTGATTTTCCACCCGGAGGCGTTTCCCGGGGCGCCAAGGCGAGCCTCGCAAGACGAGTACATCAAGCGCATCATCGGTTTACCCGGCGAGACGGTGACCGTCCGCGACGGGCGAGTCTTTATCAACAACGTGCCCATTGAGGAGCCCTACATTGCGGAACCGCCGCGTTATCGGGGCGTGTGGCGTGTCCCTCCGGGGCAGGTGTTTGTGTTAGGTGACAACCGCAACGATTCCACCGATTCGCACGTCTTTGGGCCGGTGCCTCTTGATCGCATTGTGGGGCGCGCCGTGCTGGTTTACTGGCCGCCTTCGGCATGGCGTTTCTTTTCCCCTCCGCCATACCCGGCGTTGCAGCCCACACCTTCGCCTTCGCCGTGAGAAAACGCGGTAAAATGAAACCACCTCACCCTGTTTTGGTTGGTTAGAGCGTATGGACACACCGCCCCTCCCCGAGACGTTCGAATATCCTTGCCCCAGATGCCACGCGGGGGTGCTCAAGCCGCGGGAACTCACCTACTTTACTGCCCTGGGTGATGAACTCGTGGTGGTGCCAGGGTTCCCTGCGTGGGTGTGCGACATTTGTGGATACGTGGAGTACGACCAGCGGGCGCTGGGGTGGTTGTATACATTGCTCTCGCCGCCCATGCAGCACCGGCGGCGTCAATCTCCCCCTTCTTCGGCAGCAGGTCTTGAAAAATAACGCCCGGCATGGGGAAAGGATCACACGATGCCGTTGACCACGCGTTTGATACAGGTCGATGTATTTACGGCCAGTTATCGTATTGTAGGCAAAGTGCGTATTGGTTCGACAGGGCTGATCGGGCTCCTGAACGATGATACAACCTCCTATCTACGCGTGCATGGGGCGGTGTTGGCGCGGTTGCATATGCCCACCAAACTGGTTGCGCGTTATGAATTTGCCGAGTTGACCAAGCGGGGGATTCATGCCGTCTGCGTGCGCTCACGGGATGATTTGGGGCCTTTGGTCTTGTTGCGAGGTGGTTTTTCCCGGGTTTTGCAGTACCGAGTCAACGCCATCTCGCAGGTGTTTGAATACTTCGGTACTTTCAAGTGGACAGGGAAGTTCGACCCGGCGGCTATTTTGGTAGAGGGGACGAATGACTTTCTGGCGTTTTATGACGGCACATTGCAGGCTGTGTTGTTCCCCAATCTGCGCGCTGAGGCTCCTGCAATGCTGGTCAATCGTCGGAAGATAGATATTTTTGCCCGGTTGGAGGATGCCTCATGAGCGGCACCTGGGCGCCGGAGTGGGTACTGCGTCGCCAGATCGTGGCCGCGGCGCGACGTTTACATGCTCAGGGGCTGATGCCGGGGCCTGCGGGCAATCTTTCGGCGCGTGTGGATGAGGGGCGGGTATTGGTGGTGCCGTCCGGGGTGCCCAAAGCAGGGCTGCAGCCGGAGGAGCTGCTGGTGGTGACGTTGGAGGGGGAAGTGGTGAGCGGCATCAAGGGGATGAAGCCGACCTCGGAACTGCCGATGCATCTGGAGGTGTATCGGCGCCGTCCTGAGGTGGGGGCGGTGGTGCATGCGCATCCTGCCGCTTCGGTGGCGCTCACGCTGGCAGGGGTTTCGTTGGCCAAGCCGGTTTTGCCGGAGGCGGTGCTGTTGTTGGGTGAGGTTCCCACGACGGCATATGCTACCCCTTCCACGCCTGAAAATCGCACCGCGATCGCCAAGTGGATTGCCGAACACGACGTCATCCTGCTGGCGCGGCACGGTGCGCTGACGGTAGGGCATACGGTCGAAGAGGCAGTGGTCAAGATGGAAGCGTTGGAGCATACGGCGCAAACGCTGTTGTGGGCCTACCTGGCAGGCGAGCCAGAGCCTCTTTCTGCAGAGGCGTTGGCCAAACTGAAGGAGGTGCGCGCCCACTATGGGCGGTGAAGGCCGGAAGGGAGCAGTAAAGTGAGGGGGAAGCGTGACTGCGCTTTCAAGATGAGACGGCGATAAAAAAACGAGCGGCTTTCTCTGGGGAGACTTGGCGCCTTGGGCGAGAGCAAGTATAATTATTCCCATGAAAAATTTGGTATGGTTACAAAAATATAGCAAATTTTGGTTCTGGCTTACCGTTTTGGGGGCAAACTTTTTACTTTTTGTGCCGTTGTTTGCTCTAACCACTAGCCGCAGCGTGCTTTTCCCCCGGTTGACTTACCATACCTTGCTCCAACGCTCGAACTACGACCCCTGGCGGGGGGCACTGGAGTGGTTGCTCGTGGTGGCGGTGGGGGTCAATCTGCGGTGGCTGGCGCCTGTACACCGGCGGCGATGGTATCGGTGGTTTGCTTTTGCGGTCTTGGTGTTGTTTTTGGTTTATCAGGTGTATGCAGCCGTCGATGTGGCGCTGTATCACAATATGCCCAATTTCTACAATGATTGGACGTTTCTTGGGGGCGGGTTGGGCTTTGTGTTGGATAGTCTGCCGGTGCCGTGGTGGATGTGGCCGCTGGGGGTGGCGGGGGTAGCGTTGGCTGCTGGTGGGCTTTATGTGTTGGTGAGCGTGCCGCTGGTCTGGACGGCGCCGGAGCGTTTGGGCCGTGCCACGCGGTGGGGCATAGTGGCGTTGGCTGGTGTAGCTTTGGCGTATGTGGTGCTTTTCCCTGCCCAGGCTGCTCGCCCGGAGGGTGAGGTCGCCAGCCTGAGTTTGAAACTTGTCGCCAATATCCGACGCAGCCGCCAAACGCTGGCGCAAGTGCGGGCCATGCAGGAGGTTTCGCCTTATCAGGAGTACAATTATAGCCGCTACCCCCTTGCAGAACGCCCGAATGTCTATTTGCTGTTTCTGGAATCCTATGGCAGTGTTTTGGTGACCGACCCTGGCTTTCAGCCCGCCTATCGCCGCCTGATGGATGAGGTCGAGACCACGCTGACTCAGGCAGGTTGGCACATGGCGACGGGGTTGAGCCGTTCGCCGGTGTGGGGTGGCGGCTCGTGGATGGCGTATACTACGGTGCTCACCGGGGTGCGGATTGCGCAGCAACCGCAGTACCTGGCCCTCAAATATGCTTTTCAGCGTATTCCCTATCCTCACCTGGGGCGTTATTTGCAGAGCCAGGGTTATCGCTTTACATGGGTTGTGCCCATCGACCGCCAACTCCCGGCCAATATTTGGGCGGCCAACCGCCGTTTCTATGGCCCCGACGCGTGGATTACTTTCTCCGATCTGCATTACCATGGCCCTGAATACAGCTGGGGGCCGTCGCCACCTGACCAATATGTGTTGGGCTTTCTGCGGGATTGGTTGCAGAAGCAGCCTCCCAAGCCCAATTTCATCCTCTATCTGACCCAAAACACGCATTATCCCTTCGCTCCGGTGCCCCCCTGGGTGGAGGATTGGCGACAGTTGAACGATCCGAGTATTGACCACCCCGATCAGCGCCCCTTCAAAGGTTCTCGCCGTCAGGCTTACCTGCAGGCGGTGACCTACGACTGGCACGTGCTCAGCGATTTCATCCGCCAGGCCGGTCCGCACGATGTGTTCATTCTCATCGGCGACCACCAGCCACCCGCGGTTTCCGGCCCGTGGGATGGCTATGAGACCATCATGCACGTCATCAGCCGCGATGAGGCTTTTGTGCGGCGTTTTACGGCATATGGTTTGCAGATGGGGATGTGGCCTGATACGGCAACGCCGCCTTTGCGGCACGAAGGGCTGTATTCCCTCATCGTGCGCCAACTGGTTGCCCAGTGGGGCGCGCACCCCGACGTGCTGCCTGCGTATCACCCGGAGGGCATCCGGTTGCCGGGAATTTTGCCCAAGGTGCGCTCGATTTATCATAAGGCGCAGAAATTCAAACCGCGGGAGAAGCCCTGATGGTGCGCGGGTTGGGCTGGATGGTTGCCTTGGCCGCGATGAGCCTGGCGGCGGGTGGTGGAGCGTTGTGGTGCACAGAGGGGGCGGGGGCTGCAGCCTGCTGGTTGCTGGGAAGCGGCACTGCGACCATTGTGGTCTTGAGATATGTTTGGCATCACCGGACGGAGAATCGCCCTTCGCCTGATGCGCCGCCGTATGCCACTTTGGGCATAGCCAACGGCGTGACGCTGGCGCGCGGGCTGGCGGTAGCCATGATGGTGGGGTTCTTTTGCCCGCTGGTGTTGGGTACGGAATGGGCGCGCTGGATGCCGGGGCTGCTTTATACTTTCGTCGCTGTGAGCGATTGGTGGGATGGCTTTCTGGCCCGCACCACGGGGCAGGCCTCACTGCTGGGCGCGCGGCTGGACTTGCAACTGGACGCCTGGGGGGTGCTTCTGGCCAGCGGCTTGGCGGTGGCATTGGGGCGCTTGCCGTGGTGGTACTTGCTGGTTGGCCTGGCGCGCGAGATTTACCTTGGCGTGCTGGCCCTTGCCCGTCGGCTGGGGCGCGTGCCGCGCCCGATGCAGCCCAACCCCATGCGCCGCGCCACGGCTGGTCTGATGATGGCGTTTCTGGCGGTTTCGTTGTGGCCGTTTTTCCCGCCAGCGGCGCTGAGGGTGGTAGGCTTGTGGTTCTTCTTGCCCTTCATGGCGGGGTTCGTTCAGGATCTCGGTTACGCACTGGTGCCCCATCTGCAGCCAACATGGTTGCCTACGCCTTCGCCGCTTTTTTTGTTTGGCCTTCGCCTTTTGGCTGCCATAGGGTGGGTGGTGGGCGCTTTTTCGGCGCTGCGCGCTTTGCCGTGGCTGCTATTCGTTGCCTCGCTGCTGGCCGTGGGGCTTGCTTTGGGGGTCCTGCCGCGCATGACGGCCTTGTTGGCGTTGTTGGTGTGGGGTGTGAGCTGGAGTCTTGGTGCCCCTATCCCCCATCCCTGGCGCGATGGCGTGGCGGCTTTGCTGACGGCAGTGGCTTTTTGGGGCGGCGGGCGTGCTTGCTTGTGGGCGCTGGATGACGTGGTCTTTCTCACGGCCCTTGGCGGCGATTCGCTTGTGGCCGAGGACGGTTGATGGCCAGGGTGGCGATGCCCCGTTTCTTTCGGGTGCTTGCCTGGTTGGTGTTCCTTGCGGCGCTGGTGTGGGTTGGGAGAAAGGTGCCCTGGCAGGCAACGTGGGATGCCCTGCGACGCTTTCCCCCCGGCACACTGCTGGCGCTGCTCGCGCTCAACGTCGTCATCCTGTGGCTGTTTGCCCTGCGCTGGTGGTGGCTGTTGCGGGTGGCCGGACACCCCGTGGCCTGGGGGCGTCTCACGGCCTACCGTCTGGCCGCTTTCAGCGTGAGTTATTTCACCCCCGGCTCGCAATTTGGCGGTGAACCGCTGCAAGTGTGGGCGCTGTGGCGGCGAGACCACATCCCTCCGGCCACCGCTTTGGCCAGCGTGGGGCTGGACAAACTGCTCGAACTGGTGGGCAACTTCGGTTTCTTGCTGCTCGGCGCAGCCGCCCTGGCCCACCTGGGGCTGCTCTCGGCAGCCACCCGCCGCAGCCTGCCGCTGGCAGCCGGTGGCCTGGCCTTGCTGGCCGTGGCCTACCTCACCCTGGTTTGCCGCGGCATGGGCCCGCTCCGGCGGCTTTCCCCACGCCTGCCCCGCTTCCTGCGCCGGGCAGCCCACCACGGGGCAGCCGCCGAAGCCACCGCCGCCAACCTGTGCCGCCGCCAGCCCCTGCTGGCGCTCGTCGGCCTGGCTCTGGCGCTTCCCACCTGGGTCGCCTTGTGGGGCGAATATGCCCTGATGACCCACGGTCTGGGGATGCACCTTTCCCTGACCCAAACGCTCGTTTTGATGACCGCCGCTCGGTTGGCCTTCCTGCTGCCCCTCCTGCCCGGCGGCTTAGGCGCGCTGGAAGCCGGGCTGGTGCTGACCGTCGGCGCGCTGGGCTATGGGCCTTCCCACGGGCTGGCTCTGGCCCTCGTCATCCGGCTGCGCGATCTCATCGTCGGCGCGGCAGGGTTGTTCATTGCCCATCGGCTTGGCGTGCAAACCCTGAGCACGACCGCGCCGCTTTCCCTCACACCAAAAAACCACACCCTGGAGGCTCCTATGAAAGTTAAAGTTCAACGCATGGTCTGCGCCCGCATCCCGACCCAGGAAGGCACATTCCAACTCTGCCTTTACCACAACGATAAAGACGACAAAGAACACCTTGCCCTCACCATGGGCGACGTCGCCGGCGAAGGCGTGCTGGTGCGCATTCATTCTGAATGCTTCACCGGCGATGTGCTCGGCTCGCGGCGCTGCGATTGCGGTGAGCAACTGCACCTGGCCATGGAACGCATCGCCGAAGAGGGCCGCGGCGTGGTCGTTTACCTGCGGCAGGAAGGCCGCGGCATCGGCCTACTGGAAAAACTGAAAGCCTACAACCTGCAAGACCAGGGCTACGACACCGTCGAGGCCAACCTCGCTTTGGGGCACCAGGCCGACGAGCGGGAATACGATGTTGGCGTGGCGATTTTGCGCGATCTCGGCGTGCAGTCGGTGCGTTTGCTGACCAACAACCCCAAGAAAATCGAATCCCTGGAAGCCTTGGGCATGCTGGTGGTGGAACGCGTGCCGGTGGTAGCCACCATTCACGACGACAACCGCGCTTACCTGGAAACCAAAGCCCGCCGGATGCACCATCTGCTCGACATGGGCTCGCTGACCCTGCACGCGCAGGAAAAGTCCAACGATGAAGCCTGAAAACGGCACCCTACCCGACCCGGTCGGTGAGATTCGCAACGCGGCGTCGGAAGTTTGCGCCGCGGGGCGTCCGTTGGTGACCCTGACCTACGCCCAAAGCCTGGACGGCAGCATCAGCCATCGCCCCGACGCGCCGCTGGCACTGAGCGGCTCGGAGACCAAACACCTCACCCACCGCCTGCGGGCGGCGCACGATGCCATTTTGGTTGGCGTGGGCACGGTGTTGGCCGATGACCCCAAACTGACCGCCCGGCGCGTGGGCGGGCCGCACCCCTTGCCGGTGGTGCTCGACTCGCGGCTGCGTACCCCGCCCACGGCGCGGGTGCTACAACACCCCCGCGGCTGTGTCATTGCAACGGCTGAAGACGCCCCCGCCGAGCGCGAAACCGCGCTGACCGCCGCTGGGGCGCGCGTCGTGCGCCTGCCGCGTGGCGACCATGGCGTGGCGCTGCTCCCCCTGCTGGAACGTCTCTACCGGCTGGGGGTCTGCAGCCTGATGGTCGAAGGCGGGCGGCAGGTGCTTACCGCTTTCCTTCAGGCCGGGCTGGTCGATTGGGTTTTGCTGACCATCGTACCCTATTTCGTCGGCGGTGTGCACGCCCTGGACGCGCTCTCGCCGCGCACGCCCAACCCCCACAGCGTGGAAGCCTTCCCCGGCCTGGTGCCCGGTTGGCGTACCTTCCGCCTGGGGCGCGACCTGGTGCTGTGGGGCCGCATGCAAACCGCCGACCCGCTGACTCGCTGACTTGCTTCCTATGTCCAACCTGGCCCTCTATTTCACTGCACCCCATCAAATGGAACTGCGCGCCGAACCGTGCCCTCCGCCCGGCGCCGGCCAGGTGCGCGTGCACACCCTGGTTTCGGCCATCAGCCCCGGCACCGAGATGCTCATCTACCGCGGGCAGATGCCCCAGGGGCTGGCCGCCGACGAAGCCCTGGCATCTCTGAGCGGCGCGCTGGCCTACCCCCTCAAGTACGGCTATGCCGCTGTAGGCCGGGTGACCGATCTGGGCGCCGGGGTGGACGCCGCCTGGCAAGGACGGCTGGTCTTCGCCTTCCAGCCCCACCAGCAGTGCTTCGTCACCCCGGTGGACAGCCTGCTTCCCGTGCCCGAGGGCATCCCGCCGGAGCGCGCCGTCTTCCTGCCCAACACCGAGACCGCGGTCAACTTCCTGCTCGACGGCGCGCCGCGCATCGGCGAAAAGGTGGCTGTGCTGGGGCAGGGTGTGGTCGGGCTGCTCACCACGGCGCTGCTGGCCCGCTTTCCCCTGACGGCCCTGGTGACCTTCGACCGCTACCCCCGCCGACGGGCGCAATCGGTCGCCTGGGGCGCCACCCTGGCCCTCGACCCGTTGGCCGAGGATGCCCTTGCCCAGGCCCGCGCCCACCTGGACGCCCAAAGCCTCTACGACGGCGCCGACCTGACCTACGAGGTCAGCGGCAATCCCCAGGCGCTGAACCTGGCCCTGGAACTCACGGGGTTTGCCGGGCGGGTGGTCATCGGCTCGTGGTACGGCACCAAGCGCTCCCCGATCGACCTGGGCGGGCGCTTTCACCGCAGCCGCATCCGCCTGCTGAGCAGCCAGGTCAGCACCTTAGACCCCGAACACACCGCCCGCTGGGACAAAGCCCGCCGCCTGGCCGTCGCCTGGGATGCGCTGCGCACCCTGCCCGCCGAGCACCTGATCACCCACCGCATCCCCTTTACCCAGGCTGCCGAGGCTTATCGCCTGCTCGACGAGCGCCCGCAAGAGGCCATCCAGGTCCTCCTGACCTACACCCCCACGACGTAACGACTCCCGCCGTAACGACTCCACGAGGTAACGACCATGTACACCCTCACCGTGATTCGCGATTTCATCGCCCAACATTATCTCATAGGCGGCGACTGGGGCGCGGAAAACCAACCCCACAGCCACCACTACCGTCTGGAACTGGAACTCCAGGGCCGCGAACTGGACGAGCATGGCTATCTGGTGGACATTGTGGCCGTGGAAGCCGCTCTGGAGCGCCTCATCGATCGCTACCGCGACCACCTGCTCAACGACCTGCCTGAATTTGCCGGGCTGAACCCCAGCCTGGAGCACTTCGCCCGCATCCTGGCGCAGGCGCTGGCGCGGGAAATCGCCGCGCCCAACCTGGAAGCCCTCACCGTGCGCCTGTGGGAACACGAGACGGCCTGGGCATCTTACACCTTCACCCTAAAAGAGCACTGACCTGCCCCGCTCATGCACCTCGGCCTGCTCATCTACGGCTCTCTCGACACCCCTTCCGGCGGCTACCTCTACGACCGGCTGCTGGTGCGCCATCTGGAGGCGCACGGCCACCGCGTCACCGTCGTTTCCCTGCCCTGGCGGAACTACCCCCGCCACCTGGCCGACAACCTGGACCTTCGCCTGCTGCGTCGCCTGCAAACCGAGCCGGTAGACCTCTGGCTCCAGGACGAACTCAACCACCCCTCGCTGTTTCTGCTCAACACCCGGCTGAAAGCCGCCCGCCCTCAGGTGCCCCTGGTGAGCATCGTCCACCACCTACGCAGCGATGAGCGCCACCCGCGCCCCTTGCTGCCCCTCTACCGCGCGGTGGAACGCCGCTACCTGCGCAGCGTGGACGCCTTCGTTTTCAACAGCCGCACCACCCGGCAGCAGGTGGCCGTGCTGCGCGGCGAGCCGCTGCCGTCCCAC
>Ga0256833_1002875_pt1 | contig 11937 bp, 12 predicted proteins | sample 356284metaG_FD_190535 | JGI IMG/M metagenome (GOLD analysis project Ga0256833, IMG submission 190535) | Hydrothermal vent microbial communities from Mid Atlantic Ridge, Atlantic Ocean - 356-284 | ecosystem: Environmental > Aquatic > Marine > Hydrothermal vents | place: Atlantic Ocean: Mid...
TTTACCTTTTCCCTCCTTTTTTCCCTTAAGGGTGATTGATTTTTCCTCAGGGGAGGTGTGTGGGCAGGAGAAAAAGGGGGGAGGTGGAGGCTCTGGCGGAGTTTCACAGTCCGGGAATGGTCTTCGGAGGGGAAAATTTGGAAAAAGGGTCTGTCCCCAAAATTGGGATTTTCCCGGGAGGCGAGGAAGGCTATTTCATATAGTCGTGAGGCAATAAAGAAGGGCTTTCAGGAAATTATTATCACCACCTCCCCCTTCCCTTCCCAGTTTACAAAATCGGAGAGCCTTCCCCTGAGTATTTCTTCGTGGGCCTTGGTAAGCTCCCGATGAATTTCGCAGGGGCGGTCTCCCAAAACCTCCAGGGCCTTTTTGAGAAATTTTCCCACCCGGGATGCCCTCTGGAAGAAAACCTTGCAGCCGGGAAAATCCTTAAGGAGCTCCAACTCCTTGCTGCCCTTCCGCCTGGGGAAACCCCAGAAGACGAATCTGCCGCATCCCAGGGAAGAGGCGGAAAGGGCTGCCGTCAGCGAGGAGGGTCCGGGAATCGGCACCACCTTTATCCCGGCCTCCACCGCCCGGCGGACCAGCACCGCTCCCGGATCGCTCAGCAGGGGGGTGCCGGCGTCGGTAAGCAGAGCAGCCTTCCCGGCAGAGAGGAGCCTTTGAATTATGGCTTCTGCCCTTTCTTCCTCTTTAGGGGCATAATAGCTCATCAGGGGTTTTTTTATACCATAGTGATTGAGGAGTTTGAGGCACCTTCTTGTATCCTCGCAGATTATAAAATCCACTGCCTTTAAAACCTTTAAAGCCCTCAGGGTTATGTCCTGCAGGTTTCCTATGGGAGTGGCCACCACGAAAAGCTCAGGTGAGGACATCCCTGCTGTAGAGGAAATCCCTTCCAACGGTTCTTAGGGATATCTTTAGTATCTGGGGAGGAAGCCTCTTAAAATGGTTTTTGAAAATCTTTGTCAAAATTCCCCTTACCCTTTCCCTGCCGTATTTTTCCTCCACCTCCTCAGGGGGCACCCTCAGGTCCACAAGCTCATAAAGGATTCTGTCGGCTTCTTCGTAGGTAATTCCCAGTTCTCCTTCGTCGGTCTGTCCCACCCATAGGTCTGCGCTGGGTTTCTTCTGGAGGATTTTATCAGGGACCCCAAGGTAACGGGCTAAAGCCCTCACCTGGGTTTTGTACAGGTCCCCTATGGGATTTATAGCAGAGGCCAGGTCCCCGTAGATGGTTCCGTAGCCCAGGAGGATTTCGCTTTTATTGCTGGTCCCAATGACCAGCCCCTCTTCCCTGGCAGAGATGTCGTAGAGGATGCTCATCCTTTCCCTGGCCATTTTGTTTCCCCGAAGGATTTTGTCCTCCGTGGGCATGGCCTGGAAGTAGGCCTCCACCATGGGGGTTATGTCTATGAGATAGTGTTTGACCCCTAAGTCCCTCACCACTTCCATGGCATCCTCCACCGATGATGGGGAGCTTACCCTGTGGGGCATAATGACGGCCACAGAGTTTTCCGGTCCCACTGCCCTGACGAGAAGGTAAAGGACTGTGGTGGAGTCCAGTCCCCCCGAAAGACCCACAATTCCCTTCTTCATTCCTATCCTTGCCAGCTCGGTCTTTATGAAATTAACGGCGGTTTTTGCCACTATTTCAGGATTTATCTTCATTTAATATCCTCCTGATTTCCCTGTAAATTACCCAGGGCCTTTCATCCCTGTAGGCAGGGAAAAGAACCCTGGCTCTCCTAAGCTCTTCCCTCCTGTATTCAAAAAACCCCAGGTCCTCCTCCAAGTCCCTGAGCCTGACCAGGGGGTCCCCGGTGGGGGAATAAGCGTGGGAACCTCCCCCGAAGGCCATTCCTCCATCAAAGCCAACCCTGTTGGCGTAGACCACATAGGTAGTGAAATGCTTGGAAACCACCTTGCTCATATTTTCCCACATGGCTATGGAAGGATAGCCCTTATCCGGATATCCCCTGGCCGGAGAGGCGGATAGAACCACCAGAAGGTCCACCTGCTGGAGGAAGTAGAGATAGCTGGAGGAGGGGTGAAGGTAGTCGTAGCAGATCAGGACTCCGACGATGCCCAGGTCCTTATCCTCAAAGGCCCTGAAATTTTCCCCCTCGGCGAAGAACCTCTTTTCTTCAAACATGGAATAATTGGGAAGGAAAACCTTGCGGTGTGTGTGAACCAATCTTCCTTCTTTGAAGAAACCGGCGGCGTTGAAAAAAAGATCCTTCTCCTCCAGCACGAAACCGGTAAAAAAGGGAATTTCTCTGGAAAGGCCTTTGAGTTCTTCCATGATGGGATGGCCTTCCTTTATGGCCACCTCGGGAACGAGGTCGTAGAGTTCGTAGCCGGTAAGGGAGAGTTCCGGAAAAACCACCAGTTCCGCCCCTGCTTCCAGGGCACGGTTTATGAACTGGCGGTGCTTCTCCAGGTTGTCTTCAAGTTTTCCTACGGAAGGGGCCATCTGGGCTATGGCAATTTTCATCTGAGCCTCCCATTTGAATTTAAGACCCAAGAAATTATAAACTAAAAACCGTGAATAGAATAGTTTTAATAGCCTGGGCGGAGAAGGGAACCTACGGAAGGATGAGGCGGAGCCTCCTTCTTGCCACCGTCCTGAGGAAAGAGGCGAAGGTTTCCTTCGCCGTAAAGCCCGTGGGCAAAACCCTTTCTTTTCTTATAGATCTTGGGTTTGACTATAGCCTCTGGGATGGGAGCTTTCCGGAGGCCGACCTCTACATTGTTGACCGCCCCCGATGGGAGGGAGAGCTTCCCCAAAACGCCTTCTGCATGGATACGCAGGGGGACCTGGGGATAAAAACCCTTCCCCCTAAGGAGGGTGGGAGGTTTCAGATCCTCAGTCCGAGGTTCAGGCATTTCCATAACCTTGAGAAGGAAATAAGGGTCAAGGGCAAGAAAGTTCTGGTGGCCCTATCCACTAAAGCCTCCTTCCAGGAGGTGGAGAAGGCGATTTCCGCTGTGGAGGAGGAGGGTCTTTTTCCGGTCCTTGCTCCCCATTTTGAACTTCCCCGTCCCTGGCTTTCTTCCCTGAGAAAAGCCCATCCCAGGTTAAAAATACTGGGTCCGGTGCAGGACCTTGCCAGGGCCATGTGGAAGGTTGACCTGGCTCTGATATCAGGATTCTTAAAGCCCTTTGAGGCCGCCGCCGTGGGAACCCCCGCCGTTTACTGGAAGGAGGACGAGGTAAGCCTCTCCTTCCAGGCCCAGGGTCTCGGATACATTTACAGGCCGGGGATTTTGAAGAGCCTGTATGGAGACCCCTCCAGGAGGGAAGATCTCTCCAGGGCTGGTAAAGAGGCGGTGGATGGCCTGGGGCTTTACAGGACAGCTCAACTTATAAGGAGTCTCCTTTGAGGGTCCTTTTCGTAGCCCCCCAGCCCTTTTTTATACCCCGGGGAACCCCCATAGCCGTGGCTAACCTTCTGCGGGCTCTGGAAGGGGAGGTGGAGGGCAAGCTTCTTACCCTTCCCTTCGGTGATGAACTGGAGCTCGGTTTTCAGGTGGAGAGGATGGAGAAAATACCCTTTACCAGGGTCCCACCCCCGGGTTTTTCCTTTACCAAGGTGCTCTACGACCTGCAGCTAATGGAAGAGGTGCTCAGGCAGGCCCGGGGATACGACCTGATTCACGCGGTGGAGGAGGCCAATTTTATAGCTCTTATGGCGAAAAAACTCAGAGGCATTCCCTTCCTTTACGACATGGACTCGGTGATATCCCATCAGCTTAAGGGTCCTTTAAAGAAAATGGCCGAAAGGGTGGAGGAAAAAGCCCTCAGAGAAGCCATGGCGGTGGTGGCTGTAAGTCCTTCCTTAGTGGACCATGCCCGCCGGTTCAACAAGAGGGTTTTTTACCTTCCGGATACTCCCTTCTGGCAGGATTATCCCCGGGTTGAAAAGAAAGAGCTGGGGTGGGAGGGAAAAACCGTAATCCTCTACGCCGGCAACTTCGCCCCATATCAGGGGGTGGATTTTTTAGTGGAGTCCTTTTCTTTAACGAAGAGGGAGGACCTTCTCCTGGTGCTTGTGGGAGGAGAGAAGGAATTCAATCTTCCCAGGGTTGAGGTAATTCCACCGGTTTCCCCCCGGGAAGTAAACAGATACCTTTCGGCAGCGGACATTTTAGTTTCCCCCAGGCTTACAGGGGTAAACACCCCCATGAAAATTTACTCTTACCTGGGGGCGGCAAAACCCATAATTGCCTCGGCCATTGAATCCCACACTCAGGTGCTTTCCCCGGAGGTGGCGGTACTCCTTCCCCTTAACAAGGAGCTTTGGGCTAAAAAAATGGAGGAGCTGGCCAGCCGTCCTGAATTGAGAAAGGAACTGGGGAGGCGGGCCAGGGCTCTATTTGAAAGGGAATATTCCTGGGGAAGGTTTCGCCAGAGGGCCAGGGAAATATACAGGGAGATTAAATCAGCCCTTTATTTAGAAGAGAAATAGCTTGAAGAAGGTGAAAAGGCCCACCGCCATCAGGAAGTAGCCGTAAAGCTTCCTCAGCCTTTTCCCATGCAGGCGGGAGGATAGGCGGCTTCCAAGCTGAGCACCGGAAAAGGCTGCTGCGGAAAGGAGGACAGCCATCCCCCAGTTAACATGCCCCACGGTAAGGTGTCCGGCAAATCCGGCCGCAGCAGTGAGCCCCACCATGAAGGCGCTGGAGCCCACGGCTATGGGCATGGGAACATTTAGCAAGAGAACCATTATAGGGATCTTTATTATTCCTCCGCTGAGTCCCGCGATGCTCAGCAGGGCTCCCACTGTGAACATAAGAGGGAAAACGCAGAGCAAATTAAGGTAATATTCCTCACCGAACCACTCTCTTTTCCAAAAAAAGGCGCCTCCACTTTTGCCCCTGTGGCAGCAGAAATTCCACTCCCTGCTGGGGGGGTTGACCATCAAATAAGAGGCCAGGAATATGAGGCTTACCAGAAGAGCTCCCATGAGTTTTTCCGAAAAGAAATGGGATACAATCCCCCCCGCAAAGGCCCCTGCCGTGGTGGGGATCTCCAGCATCAGGGCCAGAGCAAAGTCCACCTGGCCATGCTTCCTGAAGACAGAAGTGGCTGACAGGGAGGTTATCATTATGAGAAAAAGGGATGTGGATGTGGCCTGGGTGAAAGGGACGCCCAACCACAACTGGAAAGGAGTGTAGAGTATGCCTCCCCCCACTCCGAACATGGAGGCCACCAGGGCACCTGTGAGGATGAGAACGAAAAGGAAAACCATGGGTTTAGTTTAACATAAAACCTTCCCCCCTGTGATAAAATACTATTTCGGAGGTAGGAAATGAAGATTTTCATAACATCCAAAGGAAGAGAGCTTGACTCCAAGGTCGATCCAAGGTTTGGAAGGGCGGAGTATTACATAATTTACGATACGGAAACCGCAGAATTCAGGGCTGAAGAAAACCCCTTTAAAAAAGGGCAAACCGCCGTGGGTATTTCCTTAGCTCAAAGGGTAATTGAAGAGGGAGCCCAGGTGGCTATAAGCGGAAACTTCGGTCCCAACGCCTTTGAGGTTCTTAAGGCAGCGGAGATTAGGCTTTTCAGGGCCGGCGGAGAAATGAAGGTTAAGGAAGCGGTGGATGCCTTCCTCAGGGGAGAGCTTCCTGAAATGGATTCCGCAACGCCCAGGGAAGTGGCGGATAGGCTGGAAAAGGAGCTGAAATGATCCTTTCTGTGGCCAGCGGAAAAGGGGGAACAGGAAAGACCACCTTTTCTGTGCTTCTGGCCCGGGCAGCGGCTCCTGCCCTCTACATTGATGCCGATGTGGAGGAGCCCAACGGGGGAATCTTCCTCAAGCCTGAGATAGAAAGGGAGGAAGACTTCACCGAGCCTGTTCCCAGGATAATTCCCGAAAAATGTACCTATTGCGGGGAATGTGCCCGGGCATGTCCTTACAAGGCCCTGGTAATCATCCCTCCCCCGGCCAAGAAGGACCTCTTTTTCCCGGAGCTTTGCCATTCCTGTGGGGTTTGTGCCTATGTTTGCCCTGAACAGGGAGCCCTCATAGAGGTTCCGAGGAAAAAAGGGGTGATTAGGACGGGAAGGTCCGGTCAGCTTGACTTTATGGAGGGGATCTTAAACATAGGGGAACCCACCGCTGTCCCTTTGATCAAAGCTCTTATGAAAAAGGCTCGCAATTACAAGGGGGATGTCATAGTGGACGCTCCCCCGGGAACTTCCTGCCCTGTGGTGGAGGCCGTGAGCGAGGCTGATTTCGTGCTCTTGGTGGCAGAACCCACTCCCTTTGGTCTGCACGATCTTTCCCTGGTGGTGGAGATGGTGAGGGAGCTGGACAAGAAGTTCGCCATAGTGATAAACAAGGCTCAGGAGGGCAACACCCTGGTGGAGGACTATGCTCGCCGGCAGGGAATTCCCGTTCTTTTCAAAATACCCTTTTCCGAGGAGATAGCCAGGATGTATTCGAAGGGGGAACTTCCCTTCGGAGAATTTGAACCCCAATTGAAGGAAGTTTTTGCCAGAATCAGGGAGATGGTAGAATGAGCCCTAAGGAAATAGTTTTCATCAGCGGAAAAGGAGGAACGGGCAAGACCACCATCACCTCCTCCTTCGTCTGGTGGCTTCACCTTAAAGGAGAAAAGTTTATTATCGCCGATGCCGATGTGGATGCCGCCGATATGCACATATTAATGGAGCCGCGCCCGTGGAAGGAGGAGGAATTTGTAGGAAAATCCGTGGCCCAGATAAACGATGAGCTCTGTACTTATTGCGACATCTGCCGGGGTCTTTGTCGGTTTGACGCCATATATATTGATGAGGACGGTACCTATAGGGTAAACCCCTTCCGTTGCGACGGTTGCACCCTCTGCGAAATTGCCTGTCCTGTCCAGGCCATAGAAATGGTGCCTCAGGTGGTGGGCAGGTGGTTCCTCTCCAGAACTCCCTACGGTCCCATGGTCCACGCCAGGCTGAAGCCCGGAGCCGAAAACTCAGGGAACCTCGTTACCATGGTGAAGCATCAGGCTCACCTTTTAGCGGAAAAGGAGGAAATACCCTACATTGTGGTGGACGGTCCTCCAGGGATAGGTTGCCCTGTTACCTCCGCCATCTCCGGGGCGAGCTTCGTGGCGGTGGTGGCGGAGCCCAGCTTTTCGGCCATCCACGACATGGAAAGGGCGGTGGAGACCGCTGAGCACTTCGGCGTTCCCCATGGCATACTCATAAACAAGGCCGGGATAAACCCGGAAAACGAGGAAAAAATAAGGGATTACGCCCGCCGCAGAGGAATACCTTTTCTGGGGGAAGTTCCCTTCACCCGTTGCGTAGTAGATGCCCTAGTAAAAAGGGAAATTGCCGCCTCCTCCTGTGAGGAGGTCAGGGGAGCTCTGGAAGGGGCTTTCGGGAAGATCCTGGAGGTTGTGAATGAGTCTTAAAAGCAAGGTCATAGAGGCCCTGATGAAGGTTTACGACCCGGAGCTGAGGAAGGATGTGGTGAGCCTTCAACTGGTTCGTGATCTTAGGGTGGATGAGGAAAAGGGCAGGGTTTCCCTTACCTTTCGTCCCACGGCCTTTACCTGTCCCATTGGAATTCAGCTGGCCCTTATGATAAAGCAGGCGGTGAAGAAGGTGGAAGGGGTAAAGGAGGTGGAGGTTAAGGTGGTGGACTTTGCCTGGGCCAAACAGGCCATGGAATACCTGAAGGCCCTGGACGAGGGGGAAGGGAAAAGCGGGGATTAGTATAATATTTTCATGAAGATCCTGATAAGCGGAGCTTCGGGTTTTATAGGCTCCCATCTCAAAAGAAGGCTTAAGAAAGAAGGGCACATCGTTTACGGCCTGGGGAGGAGTCCGGGTCAGGAAATTCGTCTGGACATAAGGGATACCAGGAAGGTCCTTGAATTTATTAAGGAGGAGAAGATAGAGACCGTTTTTCACCTCTCAGCGGCCCTGGGCTCTCATCCCGGGGGGGAAAAGTATATAATGGAGGTCAATTACAGGGCCACCCGGGACCTGGCAGAGGGCCTGAAGGGAAGTCCCGTGAGGTTCATTTTCTTCAGCTCCACCGGTGTCCACGGGGATGTTCCCATGGGAAAGCCCGCCGATGAGACCACCCCCCCTTCCCCCATAAGCCCCTACGAAAGGTCCAAGGCTTTGGCTGAGGAGGCGGTTCTGGAAGCCAGGGAAAAGGGTTTGATGGCCTGGATAATAAGGCCGGGATGGGTTTATGGCCCCGGGGATCGCAGAACCTTTAAACTTTTCCGCTTCCTGCTGAAAAACAGTCCCCTTCCGGGAAGCGGAAAAAACCACCAGCAACCCATTTATATAGACGACCTGGTGAAGGCCACCCTTAAGTTTTTGAAGGACCCCCCTTCGCCAGTTTACATAATAGCTGGAGAAGAGGTCCTCACGGTAAGGGAACTGGTAAAGATAGCCTGTTCCTCCTTCGGATGCAAAGGGGAAAGGCTGTTTCTTCCCATAACCCCCCTTTTGATGGCTTCCTATCCCCTGAAATGGCTCTTTTCCCTTATGGGCAGGGAGGCCCCCATAACCCCTGCCAAGGTGAGCTTTTTCGTTATAAACAGGGAATTTTCCGTGGAAAGGGCCAGGAGGGAACTGGGATTTTCCCCTGAGATAAATTTTAAAAAAGGAACGGAACTGGCCTATCAATGGTATAAGAAGGCGGGCTGGCTTTAATGGTCGCTCCGGCAATTATAAGCGCCTCCAGAAGGACGGATATCCCTGCCTTTTACCTGGATTGGCTGGTGGAAGGGGTTAAAAGGGGAGAGGTTGTGGTCAAGGGCCCCTATGGCAGGGTTTACAGGGTAAAAATGACCCCGGATAGGGTCCACACCCTGGTTCTCTGGTCCAAGAACTTCGGCCCTTTACTTGAGAACAGGGAGGCGAGGAGAATCCTGGATTCCTACTCCCAGCTCTACTTCCTCTTCACCATCACCGGCTTGGGAGGAACCCCGTGGGAACAGGGCGTTCCCCCACCGGAAAGGGCCATGGTCCAGCTCAGGCCCCTGGCGGAGTGGTGGGGGCCTGAAAGAATAGGGCTTCGCTTTGACCCTGTGGTTTACTGGTGGGAAGGGAAGGAGCTTAGAACTAACCTATACTTTTTTGAAAAATTGGCCCCTGTCCTGGAGAGGGTTGGGATAAAGAGGGTGATCTTCAGCTTCGTGGCCTGGTATCCCAAGGCCCGGCGAAGAACGAAGATGGCGGGGCTTGAATTTTACGACCCTTCTGTGGAGGAGAAAAAAAGGGCTCAGGAATACCTATTGAAGGTAGCCTCTGCCCACGGCCTGGAGCTGGAGGCCTGTTCTCAGCCTCCGCAAATTCTTATTCCGGGCATAAAAAGGGGAAGCTGCATAAACGCCGAACTTCTCTCCCGACTTCACCCTCAGGGATGGAAACTTTCCCTTCCCAAGGACCCAGGCCAGCGAAGCCTATGTGGGTGCTCCAAGTCCATAGATATAGGAAGTTATTCTCTGGCCTGCCATCACCTTTGTCTGTATTGCTACGCCAATCCTAAGGTTAGAATTTATTAATTTTCAATACGGCATTCCCTTAAAATGCACTAAAATTGTGCACAAAAAATGGAAATCAAGGTAATTTTTGACTATGCGTTTCAACATCCCTGTTGAAATTTTCTATATCTTTTACAGTCTTTAATTTAGAGGAAATCCGCCCTGGAGCCGTCCCTGTAGTATAATAAATTTATGGAGATAATTGAGCTTTTTCCCGAGAAAAGGGATGTGGACCAATGGCTTTTCCTGGCCCATCTTCTCGTTCTTTCCGAGATGAACTCCCACCAATGGTTTTCCTTGGAGATGGCCAGGGTTATGAAAAGGGCCTTCTTCAGGGAGCGGAGGCCCTATTTTCTTTATCATCTCAAGTACTTAAGCGATTTTCAGAGCCGGATCTTTTCCGGGGAATACTTCGGAAAGGTGGGGGGATGCCTTGAAGAGGAGTGCGGCGAAGATTACATAAGAGCGGTGGAAAATTCCCTCAGAAGGTTTTCCGTAGAGGAGCAAGAGGGTAGACTTTACCTATCCCTTGAGGATAAAAGAATAGAGCTTTATCCCTTTTTTCTTTACGAAGAAGGGAAAATATGGACCCTTCAGGAAGTTGGAGAAAGGGGACCTATTTACTTCAGGGAAGCCCAGCGCATGAAGGCTCCTCACCGTCAGGTGAAGGAGGACCTGGGCAGGTTTTTTCTGAATATTTTGGCCCTGGAGGAGGCCGAGGAGATCATCGGAAGAACCAGGGTTAAACCCTTAAAGGATGGGTGGGAAACCTACAGGAAAGGGAAAATCCACTTAGCCTTTTCCCTCCTCCTTTTTGCCATGGAGGAGGATAAAACCCTTCCTGTGGTTCTTTACCTTCTGGCAAAGATAAGTAAACTGAGAGAAAACAGGGAGGACCTGGAAGTTTACGCCAGGAAAATGGTGGAGCTTTACCCTCAACTGGACCGCAGCTACGAGGCCCTGGCCTGGTTGGGGGAATTGGTGGGGGCCAGCAAGACCCTGAGCCTTTCCGTGGAGAGGGGCTTGAAACTAAACCCCAAGAACAGGTACTTGAGAAGGAAGAAAAAGGAACTCAAAAGGGCCAGCCGGGAAAAACAGGAAGAAAGTGAAAGTTTCCTCCTTTTGATGAACGGTCTGGATTACGAAGAGGCCATAGGGAGGGAGGCGGAAATCCGCCAACTAATAGAGATCCTATCCTGCAACTACAAGAGCAATGCCCTTATAGTAGGAGAGGAAGGGGTGGGAAAGACCGCCCTGGTGGAGGAGTTCGTCCGCAGGATAGACCAGGGCCTGGTTCCGGAGGAGTTTGAGGGAAGGAAGGTTTACAAACTCAGCTTCGCCCGCTCCATTGCCGGAACGAAGTTCAGGGGGCAGTTTGAAGAAAGGATACTCAGCGTGCTGGAAAAGGTGAAGGGGAACGACGGTATCCTCTTCCTGGACGATGTTCACTTCCTTATTTCCCCTTCTTTTTCCAAAGGGGCAGGTCTGGACATAGCCGGGGTGCTTCTTCCGGAAATGGAGAAGAAATCCATACAAATAATAGCCACCACCACCCCTGCCAGTCTGGCGGACCTGAGGGAAGCAGCTCCGGCCTTCATAAGAAGGTTTCACATATTGAGGTTGCAGGAAATAGAACCTTCCCTTATGGAGAGGATTTTAGAGAAGAAGAGGGAGCTCATAGAAGCCCATCACAATGTTCTGGTTCCCAGAAGGCTCCTTCGCAACATCATGGAGCTTGCCCAAATATACCTTCCGGAGAAGAAGCTTCCGGAGATGGGAATAGACATAATGGACAGGGCTGCTTCCAAGGCAGCCACGGGCTTCTCCTCAGGAGCCAGGCAAATGCCTGAGGTGACCGTGGTAGATCTCCAGAAGGTGGTCTCTGAAATGAGCGGACTGAGGGAAGAGGAGATCAAGACCTCCAGCCGGGAGGCCGTAAAGGATCTGGAGAAGAAGCTCAAGGAGCAGATAATAGGCCAGGACGAAGCCATAGAGAAGATAGCCAGAGTTGTAAAAACGGCCAAGCTGGGCCTTGATGTGGACAGCCGCAGACCCGATGGGGTTCTCCTCTTTGTGGGGCCTACCGGGGTTGGTAAGACGGAGACTGCCCGGGCCCTCAGCAGAATACTTTACGGAAATGAAAAGAGGCTCATAAGAATAGATATGTCCCAGATGATGGAAAAACACTTCTACTCTTCCCTGGTGGGGGCACCTCCGGGATATGTAGGATATTACGATCAGAACCAGCTCACCGATCGGATCATAGCTCAGCCCAATTCCATAATCCTTTTAGACGAGGTGGAGAAGGCCCACGGGCAGGTCCTCAACATCTTTCTCCAGGTTTTTGATGCAGGAAGGCTTACCGACGGAAGGGGAAGGGTAGCATACTTCAACCACGCCACCGTCATAATGACCTCC
>Ga0256833_1002876_pt1 | contig 11929 bp, 10 predicted proteins | sample 356284metaG_FD_190535 | JGI IMG/M metagenome (GOLD analysis project Ga0256833, IMG submission 190535) | Hydrothermal vent microbial communities from Mid Atlantic Ridge, Atlantic Ocean - 356-284 | ecosystem: Environmental > Aquatic > Marine > Hydrothermal vents | place: Atlantic Ocean: Mid...
AAGTATAGTTCTTAATCAGTGATGATCTTTTAGTTTTTGTAACACTTTTGCTTCTATTTGTCTTACTCTTTCTCTTGTAATATTAAATTCCTTTCAAATTTCATCTAATGTATATCTTCTACCATCTATTCCATATCTCATTTTTACTATCTTTCTTTCTCTATCATCAAGCATATCAAATATTTTTTCAAGATTTTCTCTTAATGTTTGTTTTTCAAAATTTTCATCTGGTTTAAGAGTATTTTCATCTTCAAGTAAATCTCAAATATTATTTTTACCATCATCTCAAATAGGACTATCAAGTGAACCTGAACCTAAAAGTAAAGTTTTTATTTTTTTTACTTTCTTAACTGGCATATTTAATTCTTTTGCAATTTCTTGTATAGTTGGTTCTTTATTGTTTCTTTGAAGAAGTGTTTGTACTGCTTTGTTATAAGCAGATATTTCATCTATAAGGTGTACTGGTATTCTTACATTTTTTGTCATATCTGCAATAGCTTTTGTAATACTTTGTCTTATCCACCAAGTAGCATAAGTAGAAAATTTAAATTCTTTTTCAGGTTCAAATTTTTCAATTGCTTTTATAAGTCAAATATTTCATTCTTGTATTAAGTCAGAAAAACTTAATTTAGAACCTAAAAACTTTTTTGCAATAGATATTACAAGTCTCAAATTTGATGCTACAAGTTTTTTGTAAGCTTGCTCATCTCATTCTTTAACTTTTTTTACAATTTCTTTTTCTTCTTCTGGTGTAAGTAATGGTATATCAGCTATATCATTAAAATAAAGTTTTACAAAATCTTTATGATTTCATCCACTTGTATAATCTACATTCATAAAATTTTTTTTTCATCAAGTAAGTGAAAACTTTCATAATTTTTTATCTTCTTTATCTTGTTTGGACAAAACCTCTTCAATACTTATTATTTTTATAGATAATTTTTCACAAATATCATAGAATTTTTCAATATCTTCTACTTGTTCATCTAAATCATCCACATTAGCAAGAATTTCATCTTCTGTAATATATCCTTTATCCAATCATTTTGTTATCAAGCTTCTTAAAGGAGTAGCTAAATCTTGAATATCATCTTGTAATTGTTTTAATAAAGTTTTTTTAGCATTATTTGACATTTGTAATTTTATTTACTTAATCTATATAAAATATTTACAACTAAATATAGTAATGAAACAAAAATTATTTTTTTTATTATATTTTTTGAGTATTTTTTTATAATTTCTTATAGATAAAAATTATCTTTGATTTTTTATATAACTACTAGTTAATTTCTAGTAGTTTTTTATATTTTTTCAAACTTTATGTTTTTTATAATTAAATATATTTTCTTGTTTTTAAGCTTTAAATATGTATAAATAGCTTGTTTTAGTTTTTTATTTTTAAAAATATGTGATATAATCATAAAGAAATAGAAAAAAAATGGCAAGAATATTGGGAAAAACATCAAACTTTCAGAACTCCAAATCCAGGTGATAAAGACTTTGACGAAACTAAACCTAAATATTATGTATTAGATATGTTTCCTTATCCATCAGGTGCAGGACTTCATGTAGGTCATCCAGAATGATATACTGCAAATGATATTATTGCAAGATATAAAAAAGCAAAATGATATAATGTGTTACATCCTATGGGTTGGGATGCTTTTTGATTACCAGCAGAAAACTATGCTATTAAAACTTGAACTCATCCAAAAATTACTACTGAAAAAAATATAAATAATTTTAGAAAGCAAATAAAAAGTATTTGATTTTCTTATGATTGGTCAAGAGAAATAAATACAACAGACCCTTCTTATTATAAATGGACTCAATGGATATTTTTGAAAATGTTTGAACATGGTTTAGCTTATGAACAAAATTTGCCGATAAATTATTGTCCTAGTTGTAAAACAGGACTTGCAAATGAAGAAGTTTTAAAAGATGGAACTTGTGATAGATGTGGTACAAAAGTAGAAAAAAAACCTATTAGACAGTGGGTTTTGGCTATTACAAAATATGCAGATAGACTTGCAAAAGATGTAGATAAACTAGATTGGCCAGAAGGTATCAAAGAAATGCAAAAGCAATGGATTTGAAAAAGTGAGTGAACTCAATTTAAAATGGATGTTGTTAGTTTGAGGTCAGAAGAGGATAAATATGAAAAAATATGAGAAATAGAAGTTTATACAACTAGAATTGATACAGTTTTTGGTATGACTTATGCAGTAGTTGCACCAGATCATAAGGATGTAGATAAATTTATTCAAGAAGAACAGAAAGAAGCTTGTTATAAATATATTGAAAATACAAAACATAAATCAGATTTAGATAGAACTGCTGATAATAAAGAAAAAACAGGGGTTTTTACAGGTTCTTATGTAATAAATCCTTATAATTGAAAAAAAGTTCCTTTATGGATTGCTGATTATGTTTTGGGTCATTATGGTACTGGTGCAGTTATGGCAGTTCCAGCTCATGATGAAAGGGATTTTGCTTTTGCAAAAAAATATGGTTTAGAAATTATTCAATCTATTAAACCTGAAAGTAATAAGGAAGTAGAATTACCATATACAGAATATGGAATTTTGGTAAATAGTTGAAAATTTGATTGATTAACTAGTAAAGAAGCAAAAAAAGTTTTAACTGAATATGCTGAAAAAGAAGGGTTTTGATTTAAAAAAGTAAATTACAAGCTTAGAGATTGGATTTTTTCAAGACAAAGATATTGGGGTGAACCAATTCCTTTGATACATCTTGCAATAGAAGATATAAAAAAATTAGAACATATTTCAGAAAAAGATTTTGAAAATATGAAAAGAAAAGCAGAAAATTATTTAAAACAAAAAATGAGAGGTGCTACTCCTTCAAAGAAGGAGGCGGTTGCTCCTTTGGGCAACACAGCTAACCTCTCACTTGTTGATTATATTACTGAAAATGTAAAAAAAATCAATAGAAAATTAAGTAAAAGTTGTAAACTTAAAGAAGTTTATAAAGAATTTGATATAAATTGAAAAAAAATAGTTTTTAATTGAAGATATTTATTAGAACACTTTAAAACAAAATCTTGAAAAGAAGTTAATTTAAGAAAAAGAATTGCAAGAGTTGTTTTAAATAATTTTGATAAATGATTACTTATATGAGATTACATTTTGTTTAATATAAACTGATATTATTATATTTTTGTTCTTGAAAAGTTATCAAATTGAAAATACAATGTTTTAACTTATTATTCTTTAAATTCTTTAAATAAATTCTTAAATAAAGCATATATTCTGAAAAGACCTGAAAAAGATGGAGAAAATGTGCCAGAAACTGCAAAGTGTAAACATACATGATTGGTTAGAGAGCTTATTATAAACTGAAAGGTATTTTCAAAAATTTACGATGGTTTGGAATGAAAAATAGTTTGTGATTATAATTTGCCTTTAACTTTGCCAGAAGTTGAAAAATATGAACCAGCAGGTGATGGTCAAAGTCCTTTGGCAAATGTAGAAAGTTTTGTAAATGTAAAATTAGCTGAAAATCTTTCTTGAAAAAGAGAAACAAATACTATGCCTCAATGGTGATGATCTTGTTGGTATTATCTAAGATATATGGATCCACACAATGATAAAGAACTTGTAAATCCTGAAATTGAAAAATACTGGGGACAAGTAGATAGTTATGTTTGATGAGCAGAACATGCAGTTTTGCACTTGCTTTATGCAAGATTTTGGCATAAATTTTTGTATGATATAAATGTAGTTAGTACAGATGAACCTTTTTATAGATTAAGAAATCAAGGTTTGATACTTTCTCATGCTTTTGAAAAGAAAAATTGAGGGCTTGTGGCAGTAGATTTGGTTGAAGAAAAAGATGGAAAGTATTACCATAAGGAAACTGGTGAAGAATTAAAAAAAGTGATTGCAAAAATGTCAAAATCATTAAAAAATGTGGTAAATCCAGATGATATTATAAATGAATATGGTGCAGATACATTGAGACTTTATGAAATGTATTTATCAGACTTTAAAGATAGTGCACCTTGGGATACAAAAGGTATTGTATGAGTTAGAAGATTTTTAGAAAAAGTAGCAAGATATTTTATTGAAAATGAAGAAAAACTAGCAAAAGATGATAATGAAGCTATAAGGCTTTTACACAAAAGTATAAAAAAAGTATCAGAAGATATAGAAAATTATAAATTTAATACTGCAATAGCACAACTTATGATACTTTTAAATTATGGTATTCCAAAAGATGAAAAGCTAGCAAAAGAATGGAAATTAAACTTTGTAAAACTATTACACCCATTTGCTCCACACTTGTCTGAAGAGATTTACCAAAATTATTTAGATTTAGAAAATAAAAAAGAAAGTATTTTCTTTGAAAGCTGGCCAGAATATGATGAAAGTTTGGCAAAAGATGATGTGATTACTATGGCTGTTCAAGTAATGTGAAAAGTAAGAGCTACTATACAAGTTCCAGCAGATAGTTCAAAAGAAGAAATAATTAAAAAAGCTAAAAATGAAAAAAATGTTAAAAAATGGATAGATTGAAAAGAAATAATTAAGGAAATTTATGTTCCTTGAAAATTAGTTAATTTAGTTATTAAATAGAAAAAAATGCTTACTATAAAAGACATAATGAAAGCAAAAACACATTTTGATAATAATGTAGTGAAAGAAACACCTTTGCAATATAGTGAATTTTTATCAAAAAAATTTGATGCAGATATTTACTTAAAAAGAGAAGATCTGCAAATTGTAAGATCTTATAAAATTAGATGAGCTTATAATTTTATATCTTCTTTATCAGATGAAGAAAAGAAAAAATGAGTAGTTGCTGCAAGTGCTTGAAATCATGCACAAGGTGTAGCATTATCTTGTAATAAATTAAAAATTAAGTGAACTATATTTATGCCAACAACTACACCAAATCAAAAGGTAAGAAAAACAAAAAAGTTTGGTTGAGAATATATAGATATAGTTCTTGTTTGAGATAATTTTGATGAAGCTTATGAAAATTCTATAAAATTTTGTAAAGAAAAATGAGCAGTATTTGTACACCCTTTTGATACAGAAAAAGTAATTGCAGGACAATGAACTATTGCATTAGAAGTTTTGGAACAAATATGAAACAAAGAAATAGATTATTTTCTTGTGCCTATATGAGGAGGTGGTCTAATTTCTTGAATATCTACTTTTGTAAAGTCCTTATCAGAAAATACAAAAGTTTTATGATTTGAGCCAGTAGGTTCACCTGATTTTTATAAATCTTTTAAAAAGTGAGAAATTGTAAGTATCGATAAGGTAGATGTTTTTGCAGATGGTGTTGCTGTAAAAACTCCTTGAAAAAAGACATTTGAAATAGTTAAGAAAAATGTAGATGATATACAACTTGTGGAAGAATGACTTATTGCAAAATATCTGTTGGATATGATAGATGATGCTTGAATTATATTGGAGCCAGCAGGTGCTTTGTCTATTGCAGCATTGGAAAAAGTAAAAGACAAAATTAAATGAAAAACAGTTGTTTGTATTCTTTCAGGTTGAAATTTTGATCTTACAAGACTTCCAGAAGTAAAAGAAAGAGCATTAAAGTATGAATGACTTAAAAGATATTTTATAATTAAATTTCCACAAAGACCAGGTGCATTGAAAGATTTTCTTTCTTATTTGGGAAAAAATGATGATATAGTTTTTTTTGAATATGTTAAAAAACATAGTAAACCAAATGGTCCTGCTCTTGTGGGTATAGAAACAGATAAAAAGGAAAATTTTAAAAAACTTATAGAAAATTTTGATAAAAATAATGTAGATTATCAAGATATAACAGATACTTCTGTATTTGATATGATGGTTTTATAAATTATATTTTTCAATGAGTAAAATAGATATGTATTTACTTATTTCAGCCTTTTTTCTTCCTTTTTTTGTTTTGATTTTAATTTGGAAAACAAATAAAGCTTTTTTATGAAATTCAGTTAAGAAATATTCTTTCAATGTACAAGAACCATATAAGACTTTTTTGATAAATGGAGAAAAAATAATAGAGTGAAGATTGAATAAATGAAAATTTAAAGAAGCAAAAATATGAGATATATTTTATTTGGATGATGAAAATATAGAATTTGAAGTATGGACAAAAAGGGAGTATCCTACTTTTGAAAAAATGCTTGAAGAAGAAGGATTAAAAAATGTATTACCAGATAAGGATGATATAAAAAAGTGAATAGAAGAAGTTTATTACAAGTTTTATACAAAAAATGATGAAGAAAAATATGGTGTTGTAGCCATTGAATTTAAAAAATTAAGTTAAAAAAATGCTAAAAATAAAATCTATGAAAGAAAAAGCTAAAATTTATACTTGGAAATGTGTAGCATTTGAACTTGAAGGTAAAAATTGAGAATATGCTAGTATTTTTAAATGAGAATTTAATAGTATATGATGAACTGTTTCAGTTGCAGTAGATAAAAAATGAAATATTGTATTGATAAAAAATTATAGACATGGTATAGATGATTTATCTTATGAAATGGTAAGGTGAGGTTTAGAAGCTAAATTGACAGTCGAAGAAAATGCTTTAAAAGAATTTGAAGAAGAAACTTGAATAACTGAAAAACCTATTGAAATAAAAAAACTTGCTAAATTAAATCAAGATACATGAGTTTTATGAAATTATATTTCTTATGTATTACTTGAATTTGATGATTTAACAAAGTTTGATGTTTATGGTAAAAAAGATGGTAGTTATGAAGAAATATATGAAGTAAAGTTAGTTTCTTTAAATGAGTTTGAAAATATGATAAAAAATGGTGATATAGTAGATGCTTGTACTATATCTGCTTATTGACTTTTGAAAGCTTTTGGAAAAATTTAAAACATATCATAAATTTATGTATATAGATTTTGGAAAATTTAAGAAAAAGTTTTTGTACAAAAATAATATAGAAGTTTTTGAAGATAAAAATCTATTTTATCTTTGGAAATTTTCTTGAATTCCATCAAGTTTTGGAAAAGAAAAGTCAATTTTAGATTTACTTGAAAATAATGAATTAGAAAATAATTTTACAAAAAATCAACTAACTAATTTTGATAAAGAACAAGAGTATTGATTATTGAATAGACTTGATAATGATACAAGTTGATTTTTGTATTTTGCAAAAAATAAAGAAACTTATAACAAATTTAAGTTTTTGCAAAAAAATGAAAATATAGAAAAAATATATTATGCAAAAGTAAAACAAGATAACAGGATTTGAACAATATTTGTAGGGTTAGATAAAGTTATAGATTTTCCAATAATGCATAAAAATAAAACAAAAATGATAGTTATAAAAACAAAAAATGATGAAAAAAAATGAAGGTGAAAAAAACATTTTGTAAAAACACATATAAAAGTTATAGAAAAAAAAGACTCTTATTTATGGTTAAAAGTAGCTATAAAAAAATGAATAAGACATCAGATAAGAGTACATCTATCTAGTATTTGAGCACCCATAGTTTGAGATAAATTATATTGATGAGAAGATAGTGATAAACTATATTTATTTTCAGTTGGCATTATTTGATTTTCTTAATAAAGTTATTTTTCAAATTATTTCATCTTTATAATAAACTACATATATTATTTCTCAATTTCTTTTTTTTATATATTTTACATTTGTTTTAGAAAAATCTATTCCATTTATTTTAAAATTTAGTTTTTGTGGTTTTCTTATATAGTGTAAATAAAAATACATTATAATAGCTTCTTGTGTATATTCTTCTATTTCATTTATAAAAAATGGAAATCTGTTTATATCCTTATTTTCTCTATAATCTGGATTATTTATCCAATTTCTATATTTTTTTTGTATGTCAGATTGTTTTTCTTTTATTTTTCAAAAAACTTGTAAATATACCATTTCATTTAAATTAGATTTTTTGAAATACTCTCTAACTCATTCTATTTTCTTTTCATCATAATCAGATATGGTATATTGAATTGGTATTTCTCTAAATTTTCAAATAGATTCTTTTTCAGAAAAGATCCATATAAAATCTGTTTTTTGTTTTGTATCTTGAGTATAAGAAGCAGGTTTCATATAAGTTTTCTCAAAATTCATATGTTCTCTTACTTTATTTTCATATTTCATAGCAATTTCCAAAAATACATTTTCCAATGATAAAGCTTCTACATTTTTTGTTTTACTTAATTTTTTTGAAAAGTGATGTTTTGGTAGTTCCAATCATATGTTTTTTATTTCTTCCATAGTATTTATTATCAAGGCTAGTTCTGCATAAGTTGGTGTTTCTATATTGTTTTCTTCAAATAAATCCTTGAAAGAATCTGACTTTAAAATTTCTCAAATAGCATCATTTATAACAAAATTAAATCACTTGTTAAAAAATAAATGAAATAATCTATTTAAAAGTATAAAATTTTTAATTTTGGTTATGTTAAGTTTTTTATTATTATTGTTAAAATTTATATGATTTATAATGGGTATAAATCAATGTATAATACAGAAAATGTAAAAAACTCATAGATTTTTAATAGTAATTTCTGGTAATCATTTTATAGGTTTTATATATAACTTATATTCTGGTCTTTTACCATCTTTTTCAACAAGTTTTGCAACAATATCTATATACAAAATTCTAGATTTTAATACTTCATTTGCTAAAAGTGCTTTATAATTTTCATTAAGATAATATTCTTGTATTTTTGCAAGTTTTGTTTTTTCACTACTTGGAAGTATTAAGTTTAAAACTTCTTTATATTGTTTTTGCATATAAAAAATTATCTAAATAAATATAATTTTTGTATACAAAATATTTTATATTTGTCAATATTATTTTTCAGAAATTTCTCTTATTTGATCTCTTAATTCAGCTGCTTTTTCAAATTCCCAATTTTTTATTGCAAGTTTTAGTTGTTCATCAAGATTTTTTAAAATAATTTCTTTTTCTTTTTTTGTCATTCTTTTTAATTTTTTTTTGATTTCTTTTTTTGCAAAAATATCTATATCATCATCTTTTGCAGCTTCAAGATTTTTTATATTACTATGAGCTATTTTAGGAATTATTCAGTGTTTTTTGTTAAATTCTTCCTGTATTTTTCTTCTTCTGTAAGTTTCCATAATTGCCTCATACATAGAATTTGTAATTTTGTCTGCATACAAAACTACTTCTGAATTTGGGTTTCTTGCAGCTCTTCAAATAATTTGTATCAAAGCAGTAGTGGACCTCAAAAAACCTTCATTATCTGCATCAAGTATTCATATAAATGTAACTTCTGGTATATCTATACCTTCTCTTAAAAGGTTTACTCATACCAAAACATCTATTTTCCCACTTCTAAGTTTTTTTATAATTTCAAATCTTTCAAGTGTATCTATTTCAGAATGTAAAAAATAAGCTTTGTATCACTTTTCCAAAAGCAATGTAGAAACTTCTTCTGCTGACCTTTTTGTGGTTGTTATTATCAAGCTTCTTCATCATTTTTCTATATGTTCTTCTATTTTTCATAACATATGATCAAAAAAAGTTCATACAGATTTTTTTTCTCCAAATAATATTTTTTCTAGTTTTTTATCCATTTAAAACTTTAAAGTTTAAATAAGAGATTTATAATATTAAACTTTATTTTTTCAAGAAATATTACTTAAATAATTTTGAAATGTGCTTAATATTTTTGTAAATTAACTTGATTTTGTTAGTTTATAACATATATTTAGCAATTAAGCTTATGGTTTATTTAAAGAAAGTTTTAAAAAATTAAAAATAAGTAATGATAATTGCACCATGGATAGATATAATTTTGTATGCTTTGGTAGTTTACTTTCTAGAATATTGATTTTATAAATTTAAAAAAATAAACATATTTAACTGAGAAACAAAATATGTTATAGCTAATTTGTGAATTGATTTGCTTTTTTTGATTTTTATGTGAATATTATATTATTGAAAGAATTATGTTTTTCCTTATTGATTAAATTGGTTTTGGTATACTATTATAGTTTCTATTGTAGTAGAAATTGCAGTAATATTTTTATTATGATTATTTGATAATGTGAATAATTACTCCAAAAAATAATTTTGATACACCATCAAAAGAAAATAAAACAAATATAGAGCTTTTAGATTTAGAAATAAAAGTAAATATAAACTGGGTAAAAGAGTTTATAGTATTTTATATTTGAAATAAAGCTATATGAAAAATAGAATTTTCTACTGATAAAAAATGAAAAATAAATGAAATTTTGTATATTTGAAATTTTATTAAAAATAAAAATATAAAGTGAATATGAACTTATATGATAAAATATATACTGGATAATTTTGTAGAAGAAAAACTTACAATTTGGAATATTTCTAAAATAGCATTTTATGATAAATTAGTAAAAAAATTACTAGAAAAATGAGTTATAAAAAAATATAGTTTTTGTAAATACAAAGATGAAACTGATTTAATTTTGTATAAAAAGTAAATATGAAACAATCTACAATAGAAGAAATAGAAAAATTTTTAGATTTAAATTTAGATGGATTTATTGCAAATCATATTTTTAAAGATGAAAAAAACATAGATGATTTATTAAAACTTATACAAAAAAAATTTAATTTAAAAAATTATCCTTATAAGATAGTTTGTTTAGATATATCTCATATAAATGGGAAATATCCTTCTGGTTGATTATCGGCTATGAAATGAGCTATTTTATCAAAAAAAGATTATAGACAATTTAAGATAGATTCTAGTTTATGAGGCAATGATTATGATAGTTTAAAATATTGTATTTATAAGTACTTTGAAAATAATACTTGTGATTTATTTATTTTAGATGGATGAAAATGACAGTTGAATATTATAAATGATTTAGATAATGATATTTTAGAAAAAGTAGATTTTATTAGTATATGAAAATGAAAAGCTAGAAAAAGAAAATGAAAATTAGAATGAAACAATGAAGTATTTTTTCTTCAAAATTGAAAAGAAATAGAAGTTGACTATAACAAAATGGAAGATAAACTTTTGATAAAATTAAGAGATGAAGCACATAGGTTTGCAAATAGATATAGGAGAATTCAGAACAAAAAAAATTTTTAGCAAATTTATGAATAGGAATTTTAACTAAATATCATACTCTTTCTCTATTGTGTAAAAATTATAATTTAAAAGTTCAATAGTATAATTACAGAAAGCTATTTAGAAATTATAAAGTAGCTATAAAAGTATATAAAAAATAATAAGAAAAAAATATAAAAACAAGTTGAAGTTAAGTTATAATAATGTTTAAAGCTGATAATAAATATTTTTTTCATGTTATATATCAATTAAGTTTAAAAATTCTAGTTTATTGATATATTTTTACTTTTTTTATTTTAATAATTCTTCTATTTTTTTACTATATCATCTTAAAAATTCCTTTTTAATTATCTATAATTTTACTTAAAAACTTATAGGGACTTTTGTTTGAAAATTTATATATTTTAAAAAATTATTGTAAAATGCTTTAAATTCATTATTATGAATTTTATTTATTACTTAATTTTAAAATTTATGAAAAAACCTGAAATAGTTGCTCCTGGTGGAAGTTATGAAAAAGCTATGATAGCTGCAAGATTTGGTGCTGATGCAGTATATGTATGAGTTCCTTTTTTATCATTGAGAATGAGGCAAAATAAAATTAAAAATTTTGATGAACTAAAAAAAACAATAGATGATTTACATGCTCTTGGTGTAAAAGCTTATCTTACCATAAATATTTTTCCAAAAAATATAGATATAAAAGTAATAGAATCTGTGATTGAAGAAATTAAAAAACTTGATATGGATGCAGTTATTTTTTCTGATCCAGGTGTTTTTACAACTTTGAAAAAGTATCTTTGAGATAGTGTAAGATATCATCTTTCAACTCAAACAAATACATTAAATTGGATGGCTATTAAATTTTGGACT
>Ga0256833_1002877_pt1 | contig 11929 bp, 14 predicted proteins | sample 356284metaG_FD_190535 | JGI IMG/M metagenome (GOLD analysis project Ga0256833, IMG submission 190535) | Hydrothermal vent microbial communities from Mid Atlantic Ridge, Atlantic Ocean - 356-284 | ecosystem: Environmental > Aquatic > Marine > Hydrothermal vents | place: Atlantic Ocean: Mid...
GGGCTTCACGCTGAGCAAAACGCTGTGATTCAGGCTGCCATATTCGGTGTGAGCATAGATGGAGCTACGATATATGTGACAAATCACCCGTGCAGCGTCTGTGCTAAGATACTGGTGAATGCAGGGGTAAAGGAGATAGTGTACGATACATACTACCACGATGAGTTGGCCGAAGATATACTCAAAGAGTCAGGGGTAAAGGTAAGGCAATTCAAAGCGCCGGAGTGGAGGGAATTTGAGAAATACCTCAAAGGTATCCATGGATTTTAAATCCCGTATAATCAGGTTTTTTCTTCCGATTTTTCTCGCCCTCCTTGTTGCATTAGCCATTGTGGTTTCCCCTGATTTTCCAGCATATGCTGCCACAGTTGGGACATTCTTCTTCGCTTTCGGCACAGGGGAGATATCCGCAATAATCGTTGGTTCAGCCCTTGGAATAAACCCATTCATGGCTGCGCTCCTCGTAACATTCATGGAATCCGACATATCCCTGTTCATAGCTTGGAACTTCGATTACCTGAAAAAGATTCCCAAAATTGGGAGATACATAGGAAAATACGAGGAAAAAGCAGGGGAAGTCATAAAAAAGAGAAAATCTCTGGAAGAACTTGGATTCTTCTTCATATTCATAACCATGTTCATACCGCTCCATGGCACAGGCGCTATAACCATGACCCTTGTGGGTAGATTGATAGCGCTAGGCCACAGAAAGACATGGCTTGCGGTAACTTTAGGGAGCTTAGTCAGGTCATTGCTGGTAGCTGGACTCATATATTTCGGGTTTTCACTCCTCTGAAAACCGCAACCACATCCTTTCCTACGGTGTATGCCCTCTCCGCACCAAGATTTTTCATGTACTCCAAGAGCTCTTTCTCTGAAAACTGCCATTTTTCCCTGTTTTTAAGGGGATTTATGCCATCCGCATCCCCAAATGTAGAATCCCACAGAACCCTCAACGCTTTTGGAAGCCGAACATTGAAAGCGCTCACTGGCTCTATGACTATGACCTCATGGAATTTTTTCCTCATACTCTCTATTAGCTCCCCTTCTTTGGGAGTTATGTGGTGAAGGACATCCACCGCTACGCCCACGTCTGCCTCCTGAAACTCGTCCTTCAATATGTCTCCGACGCTGCAATTAAAGCCCTTTTTTCTGGCATATCTCACGAACCTTTCGTTTAAATCCATACCCACATACCTTTCTTTACCCAGATAACCGCCAAGGAGGGCTGGGCCGCAGCCCACTTCAAATACTCTCCTCTGCCCTGCAATCTTCCTTATCTCCTCATATCTTCTCTCCAGCTCCCTGCCGTGTATCATTTTAAGCACAAATATGTAGAACTTCGGACTAATGTACATCAGGCTTCTCATAGGCCTTCATCACCCTCTTTACCACAGATCTCCAGTCGTACTCCTTTCTCACCCTTCGGAGCGCTCTCCTCTCAAAGTCCTCCCTTTTCCCAGCATCTTTCATCAGGTCAACCATGGCCTTTGCCAGCTCGGAAGGCTCTGAAGGAGGCACAAGCATACCGTATTTTCCATTACCTAGTATCTCCTGAATGCCCCCCACCTCTGTGCCTATAACAGCTGTGCCTGATGCCATGGCCTCAAGTATGACTATTCCAAAGGATTCCCCGAATGAGGAGGGCAGGACGAAGATGTCTGCAGATGAGAACAGAGCATTGAGTTTTTTGTCGGGAACATATCCCAGAAATTCCAGATTTTCATCTATACCAAGGGCTTTTGACATGGATTTAAGCACAGCTTTTAGCTTCCCCTTTCCCGCTATTCTGAGCCTTGCCTCTGGGATTTCCCTCAAAACCTCCCTGAAAGCCAGTATAAGTGTAAACAGGCCCTTTTTGCTCACCAGCCTACCCACATAGAGGAAAAAAGGCTCATCGCCGAAGCCCATGATTTTCCTCGCTTCAACCTTGTCCATGGCCCTGAATCTGGATGTATCCACACCGTTAGGTATCACAGTAACTGGAACATCTGTGAAATAGGAGATGAAGCGCTTTGCCGACTCGCTCACCGCTATTATCTCATCTGCCTTTGAGAGCATTATCCTGTAAACAGGGTAGCCGTAGCTGAGAGCGCTCCACAGGTACTCATAGTCAGGCATGAATGAGACTGTATGTGTGGTGAGTATTCCCTTTATTCCAAGCTCATCGGCGATACTGAGAGCGCTGAGAGGCATCCTTGAAAAGGCATGGTGGGCATGGACAACATCAAAACCTCCTTTCTCTATGATTTCCTTCATCTCTCTGGACGCCCAAGGAGATATGTTCAGCCTGAAAAAAGGGTCTTTCGGACCTTTTATCACATGCACAGGCACATCAACAGGCATCTCATTCCTTTTCCATGAGGAGCTTATTATCTCAACATCCACCCCGTTTTTCAACAGAAACTCGGTTAGCTGTCTGACATGTACCGCAACACCTCCTGCTCTGGCATCAAACCACTCAACAACCATGGCCACTTTCATTCAAACCTCGCTCCGCAGTGAGGGCATATCACAGCATCTTCGGGAATCTCCTTCCCACATTCAGGGCATATGAAAACCTCTTCTACCAGCCGATAACCGCATTTACCGCAGAAAACATCATCTTCAAACACCATGGCTCCGCAGTTCGGGCATCTCAGAATTTCATATCCACATTTCCTGCAGAATCTGTCACCTTCAAGGAGAGGAGAGCCACAGTTCGGACACCGCTCTCTTTTAGTATACTGCTCTTTTCTTATTTCCGCAACATCAGCGCCATCTACACCGGATTTTTCTTCAATGGCTGCACTTTCACCAATGCCTGCATCCTCTGATATTTCCGACTCTGCCTCTCCAGAGGTTTTTCTATGTCCTTCAACCTCAAGCTCTTCAAGCTTTATGTACTCCACCACTTCCCCTTCTGCGCTCTTCCTCGCCTTAATTGCCATGGAAAACGCCTTCTCATAGTTCTCTGATTCAAAATTCACTCTGGCTATTCTCAGCAGTTCAACAGCATCATCAGTCTTTCTCCCTTCCTCCTTCGCTTTCTCAATGGCATCGTCAGCCCTTCCCATCTCAAATTTTGCCTGCAGATAATAGGGTGGAAACTTCTTAAATACCTCTTTCGGGCTCTCCTCTTCCTCATTCTCCGAAGGGGTGGGGGCTTTCAGTATGTCTGTGCCTTCCTGATGCTCTTTGTTTGCTTTGAGAGCTTCGGCCTTAGCCTCTTTCAGAAGTTCCTCTGCCCTGCTGTACATCCCTCCAGCCATGGCTATCTCCGCCTGATCCACCAAGGATTCTGCCTTTGCAACATTCACCCCCCTCTCTTTCAGTATTTTCAAAAGTGTTTTACTGGTACTTATGGAGCTTTCAATCTCTTCTTTCATCCTTTTTCCGCTCTTTGGAAGGCCTTTTTCAGCATATTCCTCCCTTTTCTTCCTTATTGCTCTGGCCAGTGCCAAGGCCATTGTGAGGATAAGGAGAAGCACAGATGCCAGCACTATCACATACATCGCAGGGTCCATATCAACAGGACCCCATCTCCAAAAAGGATAAAAGGGTTTCTGTAAAATTTCCCTTTTAGAAACCGGGCCTTATCTTCTTCCTGCTTATCTTTATGCCGCCGGGAGTGGCCATCAGTATGTTCTTTGCTATTCCGGCAACATCCCCTCCTGTATCCCTTGCCACGGATTTAAGCTCACCTATGACCCTTTTTAGCTCAAGATCATCGTTTGCCATCATCGTGAAATCTATTACCAGAATGTTGCCGTTGTAAAGCTCATTTACTATATCGGCCAAATCCTCATATCTTGAGATTTCAGCCACCTTCACAACAGAGTTTGCACCGCTGAGGGCTGCAGCCTCATCCGGAAACTCCATCTCAGCGAGGTCTATGTACTCTCCGGAGCCTCTCTCATGCTCCTTTATCATCGGTATCATCTTCTTTGTTTTTTTGAGGAATCCGCCTACCATATCGTTAGCCTCCTTTGGCTCTTAGCCCCTTATCGCTTTATAGAATAAAAAGCTATCGCTTATTCTTGCATATTAAAAATAATAAAATATATAAATATAATATCTATATATTATATATTTCTTCATATATTTTATCTATTCTTGAAACAACAAAACTAGAATCATATTTTTTATAGATATAATTAAATATATTTTTATATCTTTTATAATCATACATCATCTTCTCCACCGCTCTTTCCAAAGAAGAAAAAGATCCAAAATCATATATATTACCAAGACGGGCATTGACAATTTCTGGAGGGCCGCCAACATTTGGAACAACTACCGGCGTATTTAAAGAAAGAGATTCTATAACAGTATATCCAAAAATTTCATAATAAGACGTTAAAATACCGAATTTTGCGCCTCTTAAAATAGATAAATATAAATTTTTTGAATTTTTATATTTAAATGTATTTATAATTTTAATATTTTTAGGTATGTCTTTTATTCCTATCGCTTTTAAACCTTCAATAGTTACATCTTTTCCATGAATTACAAAGATTTCATCTGGAAAACTTTTTGCCAGATTGACAAAATCTTGAGGCCTTTTATAACTTGGAGAATTTATCCTAGCACCCAACCAAACAACATATCCTTTATCTTTTAAATTAAAATTATTAATTATATTTTTATAATTATTTGTATTTTTTATAATTTTTTGTACAGAAATCATATTAGGAATAGTTCTTACATCTAAATGTGGATATATATCATATATTTGCTTTTTAACCCAATTAGATACAGATATTATAACATCTGCATTGCTTATATTTTTATATAATAAATTATAATATTTTATCCAGTATTTCCATGGAGTAGATGAGTTTTTTAATTGCTCCTTAAGAATCTCCTTAGAAGGGGTGGAATGAATAGTCGCTACAAATCTAAGTTTTTCTTTTCTCCTTAGTTTGGAAACCAAACTCATAAGATATGGGGGGGTATGAACATGCACTATTTTAAACCTCTTTATTTTCCCAGAATAAACAAATGAAAAAGGATCAAATCTTCCATCAAACATAGTTATAAAATTAGCATATCTTTTAAATATTCCGTTTGGAGGATATATTATTGGAATAATATTATATTTTGAATATTTTATTATTTCATTTATATGCTCGTGAACTCCACCAAATGGAGTTCTACTTATGCTGCATATGGCTATATTTTCTAATGCCATCTTTTTGCCTCCTCATAACAATAACTTCTTATACTTGGAGGAAAACTTATGAACTCAAGAGTTTCGTGCTCTTCTAAATTTATCTGTAATAAGTTTCTATACCACATACGACATACATCTTTAGGATCTCTCTTTTCTCTAAATGGCAAACTTATAACATAAGCGACAAATGTAAGTGGCATCCAGAAAAGATATAAATTAGGCTTAGAAGACCAACCCTTTATCTCATCAATCCTATCTTTTAATGAATACTCTGATCTAGCGATAAATCTATCTTTTTCTGATATTAACTTTCTAAATATTATTTTTAATATATTATTTGTTTGTCGTCTTTCTTTTTCTTCTAAGATCCAATTCTGTCCCAATACTACTGGAGTCCATTTAAAAGCATTTATACGTAACAACCTATACCATAAATCAAAATCTTCTCCCCATTGTAAATTTCTCCAACCCCCAACTTTTTCCACTAGTTGTCTTGGATATATCCCTAAATAAGGGGCATGGAGCGCAAATTTTTCATGATTTGGAATATTTTCATATATTTCAATAAATGAAAACCATGTTGGATAGTATACGGTATCTAAATCCACAGCTATTATATATTTTCCTTTTGAATTTTTATATGCTATCTGTCTTCCAAGACCACGTTTACATTTTTTTTCTATAACTTTAAAATTTTTATATATTTTTTTATATTTATTAAGTATATCTACAGTACCATCCGTTGATTTACTGTCAACTATTACTACCTCCCAATCTTTTTCATCTATATATGGAAGTATAGAATCCAAACTTTTTTTTATTTTTGATCTAATATTATATGTTGTTGTACATATGGAATATTTTACCATATTACTCACCTACCATTTCTGTTATTATTTTTACTAGCCTTTCTTCCCTCATTTCCAATGGAAACATGTTTTTTATCCTTTCTCTTGCTTTTTTACCCATATCCTCAGGAGCCTCTAAAGCTTTTTTTATTGCATACGCAGTAATTTTAGGATCTCCATAAGGTACATAAAATCCAACATCACCCATGGCTGTTGAAATTCCATCTATACGAGTTCCCACAGGAATACACTCACAAAGCATCGCTTCACACAATGTATTTGGTAACCCTTCACTTATCGAAAGCTGACAATAAACCTTAGCTTTTTGATAGTAGGACAAAAGTTTTTCTTGAGGCAGCATCCCTATTACTTCAACATTTTTAGGAGCAATTTTTTGAATGTATTCTCTAATTCCGTTTTTCACACCAACTATTAAAAATTTTACATCTGGAATATATTTTGCAGATTTTATAAAAGTGTCGATGCCTTTTATTTTAATTCTTTTAATATTTTTTATAGAAGCTACTGTTAATACCATTCTTTCTTTATTTCCTTTTTTTAACCAATAATTTGGATCGTATGTTGTAGGAAGATACTCAATGTTATTTCCATCCAATTTTGCATTTTTCATGGCTTTTTTCTTTAAAGATGGGTCTACTACCAAAATTTTATTTGTATTTTTTAATACATATTTTGCTGGAATCTTTTCCTTTAAATTTGCAAATGCACCATATTTTATTTCCGGAACAGAAGCCACATCAAATCCGCCGACAACAATTAAAGAAAGCTTTTTGTGTTTTTTTGAATAAAAAATTCCTGGAAAAGTGTGCCAACCAGCGAACCAACCAAAAAATATATCCGATTTTTTAACGCTCTTTTTTACTCTTAAAATATATCTAGACCATTCACTGCTTTTCTTTGGTACATCTATAATATCCAAGTAAAAATGCTTTTTTAATATCTCTATATCTCTCTGTACAAAGGTTGAATTCAGAGGGCCTACGAAAGTTATGCGGACATTCTCACCATCCTTAGGAGCCATTGGTGGTGATTATGCGGACTGATATATGGTTTTTACTGTGAAGCGATCAGTAAAACTTCCTGTTTTTCAGTAGATAATCTATAAGAGCCTTATCGCTATGTATGTCCATCTCGTGCCAGTCCTTTTCATCTATCCTCTCACCAATATGTCCTACCTCCGCCTTTCTAATATTCAGACCTCACCCCTACACATATTATGACCGCAAAAAACTCAGAAAAATACTGAAAAAACACAGGAATGTATCTTTTTCAGACATGAAGATTCATCCAGACACAATGCTCTTGCTTGCTGTTTCAGATCTTCTCATAACAGATTGGTCCTCGATATACACAGACTTTCTTGTTACCAGAAGGCCCATAATATTCATGGAGCACAGAACTGATCTTTTCACAAATAGCAGGGGAAAATCGCTTGTCCCTCCTGAGATGAGGCCGGGAATAATTGCTAAAGGAGAGGAGGATTTCTTCAATGCTCTCGCCGCGGTATTAAAAGGGAAATACAAAATAGATGAGGATTTCTATGATGATTGCCTCAGGACCATACATGGAAACACAGATGGAAAGGCAGCTGAAAGGGTTATTGAGGTTATAGATGCTTTGATTAAAAAATAATAATTTAAATTATTGCAGACTGCTAGAAAATTGGATAAAAACTTATATCTGTGATTGCATGCTAGACTGTGATTCCATGAGCGACGATGTGAAGTCTGCTAAAAGAAATGCCAAGATGATGGCGAAGAGCGCAAAGAGGATGCAGGAGATCGCCAAACTAAGAGCCAAGGCTGCGAAGTTAAAGGAAAAGATAGCTAAGCATGAGGCGAAGATAAGAAAGCATGAAGAGGAGATAAAAAAGCTCAAAATGAAGGCAAACAGGCTGGAGCAAAAGGCAAATCAGCTTGAAGGAAAAACAGAAAGGTACTGACGGTGCGAAAATGCTGGAAAAAAAAGAGCTCCTTGAACTGTCGGTGAAAGCGAATGCTATTCGTAGACATATAATAGATATGGTGTACAATGCAGGCTCCGGACATCCGGGAGGCTCTTTATCGGCCACAGATATATTGGTAGCGCTCTATTTCAAAATAATGAGATATGACCCTAAAAATCCAAAATGGGAGGACAGAGACAGGTTTGTGCTGTCAAAAGGCCACGCTGCCCCTGCGCTCTACGCCGTTCTAGCCGAGCTTGGAGTATTTCCTGTTGAGGAGCTCCTTACCCTCAGAAAAGTGGGGTCCAGACTGCAGGGACACCCTGATATGAGAAAGCTCCCGGGAATTGAGGCGTCCACAGGATCTCTCGGGCAGGGATTGTCCATAGCCAACGGGATGGCTCTTGCTGCAAAGCTTGACAGGAAGCTCTACAATGTGTATGTGATGCTAGGAGATGGGGAGGTTCAGGAAGGACAGATATGGGAAGCAGCCATGTTCGCCTCACACTATAAACTGGACAATCTCATAGCGTTTCTAGACAGAAACAAGCTGCAGATAGATGGGGAAACAGAGCAGGTCATGTCCATAGAGCCAATATCTGAGAAATGGCGTGCTTTCGGATGGGAAGTCAAGGAGATAAATGGCCATGATTTTGACGACATAATCGATGCTGTGGAGTGGGCGAAAGGAGTTAAAGGAAAACCTGCGATGATAATCGCACATACCATAAAAGGAAAGGGCGTGTCGTTCATGGAAGGCTCGGTGCATTTCCACGGAAAACCTCCGAACGATGAGGAGTACAGGATTGCCATAAATGAGCTTGAAGAGGAGAGGAAGAGGCTCATGGAAGAGCTGAGCTCCCTTGGGGGTGCTGAGTGATGTGGGAGATGGCCAGTCAGAGGATGGCCTTCGGAAGGACTCTTGTTGAGATAGGAAGGGAGAACACGGATCTTGTGGTTCTGGGCGCAGACCTTTCCTCCTCCACAAAGACGAGGCTCTTTGAAAAAGAGTTCCCTGAGAGGTTCTTCAACTGCGGAATAGCTGAGGCCAACATGATGGGCGTGGCCGCTGGCCTCGCAGCCTCGGGAAAAACCGTTGTAGCGAGCACATTCGCAGTATTCGCCACAGGGAGATGCTATGACCAGATAAGGCAGAGCATAGCGTATCCGAGATTGAATGTTAAGATCGTCGCCTCCCATGCGGGAATAACCGTTGGTGGAGACGGTGCGTCCCATCAGACAGCCGAGGACATAGCGCTTATGAAGGTGCTGCCCAACATGAGGGTGGTAGTTCCTGCGGATGCGATAGAGACATCCAAAGCCACCAGAGCGATAATAGAATCTGAGGGTCCGTATTACATGAGGATGGGGCGCTCCGATGTTCCCACCATAACTTCTGAGGATGATAAATTTGAGCTGGGAAAAGCAAGTATAATGAGGGATGGAAGCGATGTGGCGATAATAGGCACAGGAATAATGGTTTCTCAGGCGCTCAAAGCCGCTGAGATGCTGAGGCATGAGGGAATAGACGCCATGGTTGTCAATATGAGCACCATAAAACCCCTTGATGAGGAGACCACCATAAAGGCTGCCAGAAGAACAGGGGCCGTTGTCACAGCTGAGGAGCACAGCGTCATATTCGGATTGGGCAATTCTGTTGCCATGACTCTTGGAGAAAAATACCCTGTACCCATAAGAAGGGTTGGGATACCAGATACCTTCGGCGAATCAGGTAACTGGGATGAGCTCATGGTTAAGTACGGTTTAACACCTGAAAACATAGTTTCAGCCGCAAAGGAAGTTATAAAGAAAAAGGAGGAATGAGATGAAGATATTTCTGGATACTGCCAATGTGGAGCACATAAGGGAAGCCGCTTCATGGGGCATAATAGACGGCGTCACAACCAACCCGAGTCTGATAGCAAAAGAAGGCAGGGACTTCAAGGAGGTTGTGAAAGAGATATGCGAGATTGTAGACGGCCCCATAAGCGCCGAGGTCATAAGTCTGGACGCTGATGGAATGGTAAACGAGGCCAGAGAGCTCTCAAAAATCCATAAGAACATAGTGATAAAGATACCGATGACTGTTGAAGGGCTCAAAGCTGTTAAAAGACTGAGCTCTGAGGGAATACAGACCAATGTAACCCTCGTTTTCTCTCCGAATCAGGCCCTGCTTGCCATGAAGGCTGGGGCCACCTATGTGAGTCCCTTTGTGGGAAGGTTGGACGACATAGGGCACGATGGCATGGATCTTGTGGCTCAAATAATGGATATAATAGATAACTACGGTTTTGAGACAGAGGTTATAGTTGCCAGTGTCAGGCATCCCAGACATGTGATAGAGGCAGCGCTTTTGGGAGCGCACATAGCCACTGTTCCATTCGCAGTTCTGGAAAAGATGGTGAAGCATCCGAAAACGGATGAAGGAATAGAGAGATTCCTGAAGGACTGGGAAAAGGTACCGAAGTGATTCCATGGATATTCTGGAAAAAGGAAAACTGCGGCTTGAATGGGCCAGAGAGCACATGGATGCTATGAAATCCGTGAGAAAGGAGCTAAAAGAATCCGGTGTTCTGGAAGGTGTAAAAATATCCATGGCCCTGCATGTGGAGGCAAAGACAGGCATACTTGCCCTCACCCTTCAAGAGGCTGGTGCAAAGGTAAGGCTGGCATCCTGCAATCCCCTTTCAACAGACGATTCCGTTGCAATTGCGCTCCGCGAAGAGTATGGTCTTGAGACCTATGCCAGAAAGGGGGAGAGCAATGAGGAATATTACAGAAACCTGAACACCGTTCTGGACCTTGAACCGCAGATAGTCATAGACGACGGCGCTGACCTGATATTTCTGCTTCACACGAGCAGAAAAGAGCTCTCATCAGGAATATGGGGTGCAAATGAGGAGACCACCACAGGCGTCGTTAGGCTGAGAGCGCTTGAAAGGAGCGGGGAACTGCTATTTCCTGTTATTGATGTGAATGATGCCCATATGAAGCATCTCTTTGACAACAGATACGGCACAGGGCAGAGCACCTTTGACGGCATATTCACCTCAACAAACCTTCTTATCGCAGGAAAGACCTTCGTTGTGGCTGGATACGGCTGGTGCGGAAGGGGCATAGCCATGAGGGCCAAAGGCCTTGGAGCCGATGTGATAGTAACAGAGGTGGATCCCATAAAGGCCATAGAGGCGAGGATGGATGGTTTCAGGGTAATGCCCATGATGGATGCTGTTAAAGAGGCTGATTTCATCGTTTCAGCCACAGGTGTCAAGGATATAGTGAGAAAGGAGCACTTTGAAGTGATGAAGAATGGCTGTGTTATGGCCAATTCAGGGCATTTTGACAACGAAATCTCAAAGAAAGATCTGGAAGAGATGAGCGAAAGCGTGAGGCGTGTGAGGGATTTCGTGGATGAATACAGGCTTAAAGACGGTAGAAAGCTCTATCTACTCGGAGAAGGGAGGCTGATAAATCTCGCTGCTGGGCAGGGGCATCCTATTGAGATAATGGACATGAGCTTCTCAATTCAGGCTCTTTCGGCGGCATATATCGCTGAAAACCACGAAAAAATGGAAAAAAAGGTGTATCAGGTGCCTTATGAGATCGATGAAAAGGTTGCTAAAATAAAGCTGAAATCCATGGGAATAGAGATTGACAGACTTACAGAGGAGCAGATAAGATACATAAACGACTGGAAAGAGGGGACATGATTACTTAGAGGCCACAACATACCTGAGATCATATTTGAATGCTCTGTAAGCTCCATGGAGAGCGCAGATGCTTGAGACTGAAAGAGCGGCTATATATCCTATATCTATCCACAAAATAGTCCTCTTTGATGACTCCGCAGCTATTACAAGGGCTGTAGCGGTAACCACTTCCCTATTTACAATAGGTGCTGGAAACCTGCTTTCAAAGAGGACTGGATATGCATTTTCTATGGTCTGTGGGCTGACTATA
>Ga0256833_1002878_pt1 | contig 11925 bp, 7 predicted proteins | sample 356284metaG_FD_190535 | JGI IMG/M metagenome (GOLD analysis project Ga0256833, IMG submission 190535) | Hydrothermal vent microbial communities from Mid Atlantic Ridge, Atlantic Ocean - 356-284 | ecosystem: Environmental > Aquatic > Marine > Hydrothermal vents | place: Atlantic Ocean: Mid...
CGTTTCCGGTTCCCCGACCTGACCCTGGCACTCACCGACCTGTTGTCATAGCGGCTGCAGCCGAATCCCTGCCAAAAAACACAGGTCAACCTCCATATCCGCAGGAGCGGGCACACAACCGATGAAAACCAGACAGAGGCATATCTTTTGCATTGCAGAGAGATGCGGCGAGGGTGAGATGCGGCAGACCGCTCTGTATCCGCCCATGCCGCCAGCATCGCCGGAAGCTGATTCTTCATTTTTCCGCCGCGGGCGGCACGAAGACTCCTGCGATCCGGACTGCCGGCCTTCTGATTTTGCAAGACAATCCATCAGCAGCATATGAACAGACTCTCATCCAGGGACCGCTTCTTCTTCAGCCTCCTGATCCTGCTCGTTCTCTTCATCGGTCTGCTCCATGCAGTCACGCCCGGCAACCAGCTTGTTCTCCACGATATCTACAGGAGAGCCAGCTACCTGCCCATCGTGGTCGGGGCTATCCTGTTCGGCATCCGAGGCGGCCTGATACTTGCCCTGGTGGCCATTGTCAGTTTTATTCCCCACCTGCACCACTTCTACCACAGAAGCTGGAGCGCCTACCTGGCCGAGCTGCCGGAGATCGTCCTCTACCTGGCTGCCGGTCTGGTGACCGGCGCCATCGCCGGCCGCGAAAAACGGCTCCGCGAACAGTACCAGGAGCAGTCCAGGCAGTTGGCCCGTTCCTACCGGCGGCTGCATGAACAGACGGCCCTGCTGCTCGAGGTGGAAGATCAGTTGCGGGCCAGCCAGAAACTATCGGCCCTGGGTCAGCTCGCGGCCTCGCTGGCGCACGAAATCAGGAATCCGCTTGGTTCCATACGCGGTGCGGTGGAGATCCTGCGCGACGACTATCCACCGGACCACCCCAAACAGGAGTTCATCACCATTCTCATCAAGGAGAGCGATCGGCTGGCCGCCACTGTGGACGAAGTGCTCCGTTTTTCCCGCAACAGAGTGGAAGAAGAGGGTTCGCGGCCAAGGGCGAAACTGGCGGAGATCATCGACCAGGTCGCCACCCTGCTCGGCAACCGGCTGCGCAAGAAAGATATCCGGCTCGAACAGGCCATTGACAAGGACTCCGGTCAGGTGCTGCTGGACGCGGACCGGATGAGCCAGGTCTGCATCAACCTGCTCCTCAACGCGGTGGAGGCGGTTCCTGGAGGTGGCAGGATCCGGATCAGCGCCGACGCCGGCGGCAGCGACCTGCGAATGACCGTGGAAGACAGTGGTCCCGGCGTGGCACCGGAACTCAGGGAACAGATCTTCCAGCCCTTCTACTCGACCCGCAGTGAGGGCACCGGCCTGGGACTGGCCATCTCCAGCCGGATCATTGAAAGCTGCGGCGGCCGGATCTCCGTAGGCGACTCGCCCCTTGGCGGCGCCTGCTTTACCATCCAGCTCCCGGAGCACGGCTGCGACGGACAGACCACCAGGGAAGAAAAGCAATGAACCACATCCTTCTCATCGACGACGATGATTCTCTGCGCCGGGTCACCGAATACAACCTCCAGCAGGGCGGCTTCCGGGTCACGGCGGCGGCCGGCGGCAAAGAGGCCGTGGAGCGCTTTACACGGGAAACTCCCGACCTGGTGGTCACCGATGTCCAGCTCGGCGACATGGACGGCCTGGAGCTGCTGCAGCGGTTCAAGGAACAGGAACCCGACCTGCCGGTTATCGTGATCACCGCCTACGGATCCATCGAGATGGCGGTCCGGGCCATGCAGATGGGGGCCTTCACGTTCATTGCCAAACCCTTTGACCGGGAGGCCCTGCGGCTCTCCTGCCGCAAGGCCCTGGAGCTGGGCAGCCTGCGCAGACGTACCCGAACCCTCACCGAGGAAGTCAACCGGCTCAGCGGTGCCGAGGGAATGGAGACGGTCAACCCGGCCATGGCCGAACTGCTGGAAACGGCGCTCAGGGTGGCCGAATCCAGGGCCACGGTCCTCATCACCGGCGAGTCCGGAACCGGCAAGGAGGTCCTGGCCCGGCTCATCCACAGCCGCAGCAAGCGCAGGGCCGGTCCTTTTGTCGCAGTCAACTGCGCCGCCATTCCCGACAGCCTCATCGAAAGCGAGCTGTTCGGTCATGTGAAGGGGGCCTTTACCGGCGCGGTCAGGGAGCGTAAGGGACGTTTTCAGTCCGCACACCAGGGCACCCTGTTCCTGGACGAAATCGGTGAGCTGCAGCCCGATATGCAGGTCAAATTCCTGCGGGTGCTGCAGGAAAGCCGGGTCCAGCCGGTGGGCAGCGACCGTGAAGAGGAGATCGACATCCGGATCATCGCCGCCACCAACCGCGACCTGCAGCAGGACATCGGTGACGGCCGCTTCCGTGAGGACCTCTATTACCGGATCTCGGTCATTCCCCTGCACCTGCCGCCCCTGCGCCGGCGGGTCGAGGATATCCCCGCCCTGGTCCGTCACTTTCTGCGCCGGCATGAGGCTCCGGCCGGTGTCGATTTCAGCCCCGAAGCCATGGCCAGGCTGCAGCGCTACAGGTGGCCCGGTAATATCCGCGAACTGCAGAACGTGGTCGAACGGAGTCTGATCCTCCGTCGTTCCGACCGGATCGAGGCCGGAGACATCCTCCTGCCGGAACAGCCCGGCAACGTCACCGGCACCCTGTTCCAGCTGCCGCCGGACGGGATATCCCTGGAGGAGGTGGAACGTGATCTGGTCCGCCAGGCCCTTGCCCTCGGCAACGGCAACCGGGCCCAGGCCGCACGGCTGCTCAGGATCCCCCGCCATGTTCTCATCTACCGCATGGAAAAGTACAACATCACCTGAGGATCATCCGGGGCGGCCAGAGACAACCACGCTGTCCCGGGAACTCTCCCCGAAACTCCATGGAGGACCAATGCATCACTGGAAGTATTCATTGTTCATTATTTTGCTATGGGCAATATCGACGGTGTCGGCCGCAATGGGCAATGAGCACGACCTGCCCATTGATTTTTCGCCTGCCAATCCCTACACAAATCCATATTCGGCCCGCTCGCACCCGGACAAGCTTGAGATCTACCGTAGAAACACAAAGATATGCACCATACAGATCAACATGTCAATGATCGGCCAATGGGGATTCATCGACAATGGCAATTATGTTGTCGTAGAATTCCGCGATAACAGCACCCGGACAGCCATGGCTCTTTTCAAGACAACGACCTGCCAACTGGTTGATAAAATAACGGAACATGAAAATCCAACCAACAGGCCGGCCTGGGCAGATATCTTTCAGAGGTAGCACCTCCCTGTCTCCTGACACCTGTCACCTGACCTAAGCGGTCACAGGTACCGCATCTCCGGACGTCCCCCCTCACGGAACGACTACCCATCGGTTTCCGGGCACAATGGCGCAGGCGCCCTCAAGGGCCGCAGATTCGGAGTCTACGCTTACCTGTGCAGGCGTGCCTGACCGCAGGTAAGCGACCGCAGGGAGACTCCGATAGCCTGCCTATGCGGGCAGGCACGACCGTGCAAAGAGGTAAGCGAAGACTCCGTGCGGCTCCTGTGAGCGCTTACAGCGCTCTCGTTGCCGGGTTCCGGATCGATGAAGAATATTCTTCACCTTGATGCTGACTATTCTTCACTCCCGGTTGCCGCCGGCCCGATCCCTCTCCTGTTTCGCCCGCCTGACCCCGGAAAACCGTCTCCCATTCTCCTTTTCTCTGCCTTCCGCCTCCCTGGCATACAACTTGTACGGTCCATCGCAGTAAATGATGAACTATGGCGGAGATGTCCGGCCCGGCCTTCCGCCTCCAAATATTCTTGTATGTCTCAGGTATCCATGACCAGGCTGCTGCCCCTGTTCTTTCTCTGCTGTCTTGCCGCGTCCGTGCAGCTGGTCCAGGCCGGGGATGGCGGAGGCCTGGCCGCCTATCTGCAGACTGCCCTGGAGCGCAACGACGAGATCAGAGCGGCCAGGGCGAGGCTGGAGGCGGCTGAAGAGAGGATCCGTCGTACCGGCGTCCTGCCGGACCCGCGCATCTCGGTTCAATACTACCTGGAACCCATCGAGACCAGGACCGGACCGCAAAACAGCGCCGTTGCCCTCAGCCAGACCGTACCCTGGTTCGGCAAGCTCGCCCTGCGGCGGGAACAGGGCGAGATCGACGCCATCATCGCAGCCAGGCAACTGGCCGCAGTGGAGCTCAAGGTCGCCCGCCGGGTGAAGACCACCTATGTTGAATACGGCCTTCTCGGCCAGAGCATCAGGATCGTGGGTGAGAACCTGGAGATCCTGCGCTACCTGGAGTCCATTGCCCGGACCCGCTATGCCGCAGGCTCTTCCTCCTTTGTCGATGTCCTCAAGATCCAGATCGAGATGGACAGGGTGGAGGAGCAGGCCAGGGACCTGAACGACCAGACCGTGCCCCGGCGGATCGACCTCAACAACCTGCTGGGGAGCGCGCCGGAAATGGCCCGTCCTCTCCCCGATAAGATTCCGGTCGTGGAGCTCCCGGTGACACCGGACGAACTGCTGGCAGCCCTGCGCACCCGCTCGCCGAAGCTGGCAGAGGCCCGCCAGGTCATTGACCGGGCCGAGAAGGAACGGGCCCTGGCCGAACGTGATTTCTACCCCGACCTGACCTTCAGCCTGAAGACCATCTTCACGGGTGAAGCGGAGTATGGCGCTCCGGCCGGTTCCGGTGACGACCCGGTCATCGCCGGCGTCACCCTGAACCTTCCCATCTTCACCGACCGGCGACACGGGGCCGTGGCGGAACAGTCGGCCAGGATACTGGACGCGCGCCACCGGCGGGAGCAGTTGCTGCGCGAGCTGACCTCGGACGTGGAACAGCTCCTCTACCGCTACCGCGAGGCGCAGCGGAAGATTGCCCTGTTCCGGGACTCTCTGGTTCCCAAGATCCGCCAGGAACTGGAGGTGGCCCTGGAGGGATTCCAGAGCGGCACCTACTCGATCCTGGAGCTCATGGATGCCCAGCGCGGCCTGCTCGACTTCGAGCTGGAAGAAAGCCGGGCCCTGGCCGAGCGCGCCATCACCCTGGCCCGGCTGGAGGAACTGAGCGGTATGACCCTGGCCCGCTGGGAAGGCAACAGTTCACCGTAATCGGCAACCATCAACCGATCCCGAACCACCACAGAACCGAAGGAGCACCCAATGACACGACAGATCAGAACCCTGGCCCTTCTCGCCACCTGCACCGCCTTCCTGTCTGCCGGAGCCACCGCGGCCCTGGCCGGCCCCCAGACCACCTGCCCGGTCATGGGCGGACCCGTCAACAAGGCGATCCATGCCGACTACCAGGGCCAGCGGGTCTACTTCTGCTGCAATGCCTGTCCGCCCCGGTTCAGGCAGGACCCGGAAAAATACCTGCAGAAGCTCAAGGAGATGGACCAGGAGGCCGAACCACTTCCAGCAAGGGAAAAAACACAAAAGTAGCGGTAATTCAAGGTAGTTGCCGACAGCGGCGAACAGTTGCGAAAAACCTCCTGAACCAGGCCGGACCCCATGAAAATATCCCCTGCCAGACGCATCCTCTTCATCATCCTCCTCGCCTTCCTGCCGGCCACTGCAGGCTCCGTCCCTGCGGACGGCCAGGCGGAAGGAAGCGCCACCTTCTGGACCTGCTCCATGCATCCCCAGATCCGGCTGCCTGAACCGGGCCAGTGCCCCATCTGCTTCATGGACCTCATCGAGGTCACGGTGGAGCAGAAACCGGGAGAAGCAGCAGGACTGCGCAGCATAACCCTGGATGAACAGGCAAGGAAACTGGCCCGGGTCGAGGTGAGCCCGGTGGTCCGCGGTGGTGCCCGCCGGCAGGTCCGCATGGTGGGCCGGGTCGATTACGACGAGACCAGGATGGGGACCATCACCGCCTGGGTCGGCGGCCGCATCGACAGGCTCTTTGTCGACTATACCGGCTCCACTGTCCGCCGCGGCCAGCCCATGGCCAGGATCTACAGCCCGGAACTGCTCACGGCCCAGGCTGAGCTGATCCAGGCCAGGGCCGCCCTTGACCGGCTGCAGGGCACAAAGAACGATCTCCTCCGCCGCACCGCGGTCCGCACCGTGGACGCGAGCAGGGAAAAACTGCGCCTGCTCGGACTCAGCGATGCCCAGGTCAAGGAGATGGAGAAGCGCAACAGGCCGGCCGATCACATCACCCTGACTGCGCCCATGGGCGGTATCGTCATCCGCAAGAACGTGACCGAGGGCGTGTATGTACGTACCGGCGAGCCCATCTACACCATCGCCGACCTGCACCATCTCTGGGTTCTGCTGGAGGCCTACGAGTCCGACCTGCAGGACATCGGGCTCGGCCAGGAGATCCTTTTCACGGTCGAGGCCTTTCCGGGGGATGAATTCCGGGGCAAGGTGGCCTACATCGACCCCCTGGTCAACGACAGGACCAGGACCGTCAGGATCCGCCTCAATGTGAACAACCCGGACCTCCGCCTCAAGCCTGGCATGTTCGCCCGGGCCGTCACCCTGAACAGGGCAGGCGGCGACCCGGGCAAGGCGCCACTCCTGATCCCGGCCTCGGCACCGCTGATCACCGGCCGCCGGGCCCTGGTCTATGTTCAGGAACCCGGGAGGGAAGGCGTCTATGAAGGGCGGGAGATCATCCTCGGCGCCCGCCAGGACGGTCATTACCAGGTGAAGTCCGGCCTGAAGGAAGGCGAACTGGTCGTCACCCGCGGTGCCTTCAAGATCGACTCGGCCATCCAGATCCAGGGACGCCCCTCCCTGATGAATCCGTATGTATCGGCAGTGAGGCGGGACGAGGCCTCCCCACCCCTCCTCTTCCTCTCCCGCCTCAACCTGCTGAACCGTTCCTTTGCCGGGCTCTCCCGGGCTGTTCACCAGGGAGACCGTGAACGGATCCGGACAGCGACCCGCTCGTTCAGCGCCATGCTCGGTATTGTCGATGCCGACAAATCCGCGCAAAAGGACAGGCTGGCCTGGCAGGAACTGGGCATGCTGCTCAGAAACGACATCCTCCTCCTGCAGGAGGCCGACGACCGGCAGGAGCGCCTTGCCATCTATGCCACCATGGCCGAGCATTTCCGACAGGTAAGGACCCGCTTCTCTCTCAGCGACGTGGCAGCGGCCATGCCGGGCAACCCGGAACTGCGGCGGCAGCTGGGCCGACTGGTGCGCCATTACCTCGTCCTGCAGCAGGCCCTGGCCGGCGATGATGGAAAAAAGGCCCTGACCGCCATCGCGGCCATGCAGGAGCCGGCCGACGGGGTCTTTTCCAGCCTGGCCGACCTGGGACTGGACCGGGCAGAGACCTTGAGCTTCCACCTCAACGAGGCCCTGCTCGCCCTGGCCGACAGCACCACGATCAAGGCCATCCGCACCGCCTTTGCTCCATTCAGCCAGGCCCTGGCCGGCACCGTTGCCGTCTTCGGCGCTGATATCGACACTCCGGTCTACGAGCACTTCTGCCCCATGGCCTTTGACAACAAAGGCGCCACCTGGCTGGCCGCGGGCACCCGGATCAGCAATCCCTACTTCGGGGCCATGATGCTCCGCTGCGGGGAGGTACGCCGCCAGATCAAGCAATGAGCGCCCTCCGTCAGCGGATACACCCGCACGTAGCCCCTCACGGGATGACGAACCATCGGTTTTTCCGGGCACAATGGTGTAAGCGCTCTCAGGGGCCGCAGATTTGTGCAGGCCTTCCTGACCGCTACAGCCTGCCTGTGCGGGCAGGCACGACCGTACAGAGAGGCAAGCGGAGCGCAGCGGAGACTCCGTGCGCTCCCTGTGAGTGTCTGCACCCCCGCTGCCGGCCCGGGTCCGGAGACCTTTTCAGGGGCACACCATGAATCCGGACCGGCAACCGCAACTCCCTCCGGCCACATCCCCGGTCGGGGCGGTCATCCGCTTCTGTCTCCTCCACAAGGTGGTGGTGGGACTGGCGCTTCTGGCCATGACCGGCTGGGGGCTCATGGTGGCGCCCTTTGATTTCAGCATCTCCTGGCTGCCCCGGGACCCGGTGCCGGTGGACGCCATCCCGGATATCGGTGAGAACCAGCAGATCGTCTTCACCCGCTGGCAGGGCCGCTCGCCCCAGGACGTGGAGGACCAGGTCACCTATCCCCTCACCGTGGCCCTGCTCGGCCTGCCCGGGGTCAGGACCGTGCGCAGTTACTCCATGTTCGGTTTTTCCACCATCTACGTGATCTTCGACGATTCCGTGGAATTCTACTGGTCCCGCTCACGGCTGCTGGAGAAACTGGCCAGCCTGCCCGCCTCCACCCTGCCGCCGGAGGTCCGCCCGACCCTGGGGCCGGATGCCACCGGACTGGGTCAGATCTTCTGGTATACCCTGGAAGGACGCGATCCGGACGGCAACCCGGTGGGCGGCTGGGACCTGGCCGAGTTGCGCTCCATCCAGGACTGGTACGTGCGCTATGCGCTGATGGGGGTGGCCGGTATCTCGGAGGTGGCCTCTGCCGGGGGTTTTGTCAAGGAGTACCAGGTGGATGTCGATCCGGATGCCCTGCGCGACCGGGGCGTGACCCTGGAGGAGGTCTTTGCCGCGGTCAAGCAGTCCAACATCGACGTGGGCGCGCGCACCATTGAGATCAACCGGGTCGAGTATGTGATCCGCGGGGTCGGTTTCATCAAGAACCTGGGCGATATCGAGAAGGCGGTGATCCGGGCCACGGACAACCTGCCGATCCGCGTCGGCGACGTGGCCCGGGTATCGCTGGGTCCGGCCCTGCGGCGCGGGGTGCTCGACAAGGGTGGGGCCGAGGTGGTGGGCGGCGTGGCCGTGGTCCGTTACGGCGACAACCCCCTGGCCGCCATCGACCGGCTCAAGGAAAAGATCCGCGAGATCAGCCCCGGCCTGCCGTCCAGGACCCTGGCCGACGGCACGGTGAGCAAGGTCACCATCGTGCCCTTCTACGACCGGTCCGGCCTGATCCACGAATCACTCGGCACCCTGAAGACCGCCCTGGGCCAGGAGATCCTGATCACCATCATCGTGGTCCTGATCTCGGTCATGCACTTCAAGAGCTCGTTTCTTGTCTCGGCCATGCTGCCGCTGGCGGTGCTGATGTCCTTCATCGGCATGAAGGTCCTGGGCGTGGATGCCAATATCGTGGCCCTGTCCGGCATCGCCATTGCCATCGGCACCATTGTCGACATGGGCATCATCATCTGCGAAAACATTCTCACCCGCCTCGACGAGGCCGATCCCGGCACACCGGCGCTGACCATCATCTACGAGGCCGCCACCGAGGTGGGCAGCGCCATCCTGACCGCGGTCTCCACCACCATTGTCAGCTTCCTGCCCGTCTTTACCATGCAGGCCGCCGAGGGCAAGCTCTTCAAGCCCCTGGCCTATACCAAGACCTTCGCCCTCATCGCCTCCATCGTCCTGGCACTGACCGTGCTGCCGCCCCTGGCCCACCTCCTCTTCTCCCGGGCCCGCAGGGGCCGGGTGCCGGGCCTGATGCAGTTCGTGATGCCGTCGCTCCTGCTGGCCGCCGGCCTGCTGCTGGCATGGCGGATCACCCCCCTGGGATGGATCATGGCGGCCTTCGGTCTGTACCGGTTTGTCCTCAAATGGCTGCCGCGGCGGCTCATGCTGCTGCTGAACCGGGTGGAGAGCTGGATAGCCATCGGCCTGATCACCTTCCTGCTGGGCCGCTACTGGCTGCCACTGGGCGTGGAACGGGGCGATGCCTACAATATCCTCTTTGTCGCGATCATGATCGGCCTGCTGCTGGGCCTGCTGCAGCTCTTCCAGTTTCTCTATCCCCGCATGCTCGCCTGGTGCCTGCGCCACAAGATTCTCTTCCTGTCCATCCCGACCCTGCTCACCCTGCTGGGCGCCATGATCTGGCTCGGCGTGCCGAAGATCACCTCCGGCCTGCCCGAAACCGTCAGAAGATCCCCGCCCCTGGTGGCCCTGGCACACGCCTTTCCCGGACTGGGCAGAGAGTTCATGCCGCCGCTGGACGAAGGCTCCTTTCTCTATATGCCCACCACCATGCCGCATGCGGGAATCGCCGAGGTCCAGGAGGTGCTGGCCATGCAGGACCGGCGGATCAGCGCCATTCCCGAGGTGGAAAGCGCGGTGGGCAAGATGGGTCGGGCCGAGACCGCCCTGGACCCGGCACCGCTCTCCATGATCGAGACCATCATCAACTACCGCCCCGAGTACCTGGTCGACGACCGCGGCCGCAGGCTGCGGTTCGCCTTCCGGCCGGACCGCAGGGACTATTTCCGCAGCGAGGACGGAACACTGCTGCCGGCCGGGGATGGCATGCCCTACCTGGTCCGGGGTCGCTATGAACGGGACAGCCAGGGCCGCCTTGTCCCTGATCCGGACGGCAGACCGTTCAGGCTCTGGCGCCCGGCCCTGGACCCCGAGATCAACCCGGGCCGTGCCTCCTGGCCGGGGATCAGGACCAGTGACGACATCTGGAACGAGATCGTCCGGGCCGGCCGGATCCCGGGGGTGACCTCTGCGCCGAAGCTGCAGCCCATCGCCACCCGCATCATCATGCTGCAGACCGGCATGCGGGCGCCCATGGGCATCAAGATCAAGGGACCGGACCTGGCCACCATCGAGGCGGTGGGACTGCAGATGGAAGAACTCCTCAAGGAGGTGCCGTCAGTGAATCCGCTCACCGTGCTGGCCGACCGGGTGGTGGGCAAACCCTACCTGGAGATCGTCATCGACCGCAACGCCATTTCCCGCTACGGCATCCGCCTCGCGCGGGTGCAGGAGGTCCTGGCCGTGGCCGTGGGCGGCCGCAGGATCACAACCACTGTCGAGGGCAGGGAGCGCTACCCGGTCCGCATCCGCTACCTGCGCGAGCTGCGTGACTCGGTGGAATCGCTGGGCCAGATCCTGGTGGCCGCGCCCGGCGGCGAACAGATTCCCCTGCGTCAGCTCGCCCGAATCCGCTATACCCGTGGTCCGCAGATGATAAAAAGCGAGGATACCTTTCTCACCGGCTACGTCCTCTTTGACGGCAGAAAGGGGACAGCCGAGGTGGAGGTGGTCCGGCAGGCCCGGCAGTTCCTGCGGGAAAAGATCGGCTCCGGCCAACTGGTCCTGCCCGCCGGCGTCTCCTACACCTTTGCCGGCAACTTCGAAAACCAGATCCGGGCCCAGAAACGACTCGCCATCATCCTGCCGCTGGCCCTGCTGCTGATCATGGTCATCCTCTACCTGCAGTTCAAGTCCCTGGCCACCACCATGATGGTCTTCTCCTCCATCCTCGTGGCCTGGTCGGGCGGATTTCTCATGATCTGGCTCTACGGCCAGGAGTGGTTCCTGAACTTTTCCATCTTCGGCGACTCCATGCGCGCGCTGTTCCAGGTCCATCCCATCAACCTGTCGGTGGCCATCTGGGTCGGCTTCCTCGCCCTGTTCGGCATCGCCTCCGACGACGGTGTCCTGATGGCGACCTACCTGGACGAATCCAGGGCCCGCTTCACAGGCCATGGCCGCGAGGAGATCCGGGCCATGGTCCTGGCCGGGGCCCAGCGCCGTATCCGTCCCGCCCTCATGACCTCGGCCACCACCATTCTGGCCCTGCTGCCCATCCTCACCTCCACGGGCCGGGGCGCCGACATCATGGTCCCCATGGCCATCCCCTCCTTTGGCGGCATGTCCATCGCCATCCTCACTGTCTTCGTGGTCCCGGTCCTCTACTGCTGGCGGGAAGAACTGCGGCGGCGCTGAGATCTCCCCCCCCCGGAACTCTAGGAACTCATCAATTGGGTGCAGTTGCCGCCAATCCGCCGCGCTGTAACCCCTCACGGGATAACCAGCCACCGGATTTTTCGACCACAATGCTGTAAGCGCTCTCAGGGGCCGCAGATTTGTGCAGGCGTGCCTGACCGCTATAGCCTAACCTATGCGGACAGGCACGCCCGTGCAAAGATGCGGTGCCTGTGAGCGCTTAC
>Ga0256833_1002879_pt1 | contig 11925 bp, 13 predicted proteins | sample 356284metaG_FD_190535 | JGI IMG/M metagenome (GOLD analysis project Ga0256833, IMG submission 190535) | Hydrothermal vent microbial communities from Mid Atlantic Ridge, Atlantic Ocean - 356-284 | ecosystem: Environmental > Aquatic > Marine > Hydrothermal vents | place: Atlantic Ocean: Mid...
ACATCTGCAAAAATAGCTGAAAAATATGGTTATCCATCGTCTTACTACTGGAGCAAGATGTATTCAAAAATAGCCACTGTTATATCTCCGTTAATTTTGAGTTTTTCATTGTATCCCCTTATATGGACAAGAAAAAAATTAAGCATTGTTGCCATAGCCCTGTTAATTTTATTTTACTGGTATGCGGCAGCATTTTTATCTTCTCTTTCACAGACAGGTATTATACCCCACTTCTCTGTTATTTTAGTTGATTTACTTTTTGTTATATTTGGGTTTTTTATGTTTAGCAGATTGAAGTTTAGCGAGCTTTAGGATAAGAGCCAAGTATCTTAAAAAATGGAGACTTCTCTTCCAATTCCTTTAAAGCATCTTTTATCTTTTTCTCTTCTATGTGTCCCTCAATATCAGTAAAAAATATGTAATCCCATGCTTCTTTCTTGGAAGGTCTTGATTCTATTTTAGTCATGTTTATTCTATGCTTGTAAAGAGGTTCTAAAGCTTTGTAGAGTGCTCCAACTTCATTTTTAACAGAAAAAACAAACGTTGTTTTATCATTTCCACTTGATGGGGGAATCTCTTTGCCTATAACAAGGAATCTTGTGAAGTTTTTAGCATGTCTGTCAATTTTTTTCTCTATTATGTGAAGACCGTATATGTCAGCTGCTGCTTCCCCTGCAACTGCAGCTGATTCATAATCATCTTTAGCCATCTCTGCAGCTTTTGCTGTAGATTCTACTTCAATAAGCTGTGCCTGTGGAAGATTTTTCATAAGCCATTCTCTACATTCTGCAAGGGCATGCCTGTGGGAATATACCCTGATAATCTGATTAAAATCTGGGTTTATTCCCATGAGATGCAACGAAATTTCTAATATTACTTCTCCAGTGATTTTTAAAGGATAATCAACTAATAAATCGTGAGTATAGTTAACTATTCCTTCTATTGTGTTTTCAACAGGAACAACTCCAAAATCTACTCTATCCTTTGATATCTCCTCAAAAACATCCTTTATTGTTTGAACAGGAATATAATCTACAGCCTGTCCAAAATGTTCTATTGCAGCTTGATGTGTAAATGTTGCCCTGGGTCCAAGATAAGCAACCTTTAGATTTTCTTCTGTTGACCTACAAGCTGATATTATTTCTCTAAACACAGGTTTTATGAACTCTGTTGGAAATGCTTCACCAAACTCCTTGTTTAACTGTTCTAATCGCTCAAATATTTTCTGTTCTCTACTTGGAACATATATCGGTAAATTATGTTTTTTCTTTATGTGGCCTACTTCTTTCGCAAGTTTTGCTCTTTCGTTAAGCAGTCGTAGTATCTCTTCATCTATCCTGTCTATCTTATTCCTCAGTTTATTTAACTCTTCTTGATATTCCATCAGACAATGTTCCTCTGAACAATTTCTAACAGGCGTTTATGTATGTTTTCTCCCCCTGCTACGACATTTCCATCAAGCTCTCTATCCCCTTCAAAATTTGTAAAAATACCACCAGCTTCTTCAACAAGCAACATACCTGCTGCTATATCCCACTTTGACAGTTTCATCTCAAAAAATCCATCAAATACACCTTCTGCAGTCATAGCAAGGTCAACTGCTGCTGCACCTGGTCTTCTAACAGCAGAAAAAGTTATCATTGCTTCCCTAAAAGCCTTAAGATACACGTCAATCTCTTCTTCATATCTAAAAGGAAAGCCGGTAGCTATTATTGCCATATCTATTGGTCTGTTAGAAACAGAAATCTTTTTCCCATTAAGATAAGCACCTTCTCCTTTCCCTGCCCAGTATAACTTTTCAAGCATTGGGATGTAAATAGCCCCTGCTATAATCTCCTCATCTTTTTGGAGAGCTACAGAAACAGCGAAAATCTCAAAGCCATTTATGTAGTTTTTGGTTCCATCTAATGGGTCTACTATCCACATATACCTACTGTCTTTGCTGCCATAAATTCCTTCTTCTTCTCCTAAAAATGAGTGTTCAGGGCATGTTGAAAGTATAAAATTCCTTATTCTTTCTTCAGAAAGTTTATCAACATAAGTAACAAAATCTTTTTTAGCTTTATACTCAATGTCCTCTTTTTTTAAGGTTTTAAAATTCTCCTTTAATATGTATCCTCCTAAAACGGCAGCTTCTTTAGCTACCTGAACAAAATCTTTTATTTTCAACAAACTCTCCTTTACTGTTTTTTTGTAATAGCTTCTAAACAGGGCAATTTTTTACCTTCTAAAAGTTTCAGGAATGCTCCACCTCCTGTTGATATATAACTGATGTCATCAACAACTCCAGCTTTGTGTATAGCATAATCTGTATCCCCTCCTCCTGCTATAGATAGGGCTGGAGATTCTGCTATTGCATGGGCAAGGGAAAATGTCCCAAACTTGAATTTTTCTATCTCAAAGACTCCCATAGGACCATTCCAGACAATTGTCTGGGCATCTTTTAATATCTCTTTTATCAAGATGACTGATGCATGACCTATGTCAAGTCCCAACCATCCTTTAGGAATTTCCTGCCACGGCACTTCAATAACTGGTGTTTGCTCAGAAACAGCCTGCCCACAAATAAAATCAACAGGTAAATAAAATTTAACACCTAAATTTTTCGCCTTTTCTACAACAGATAAGGCTTCATCAAACATATCTTCTTCTACGAGAGAGCTACCAACACTATATCCTTGAGCTTTAAGGAATGTAAAGGCCATTGCTCCTCCAATAAATATCTTATCTACCTTTTCTAACAAGTGTGTAATAACTCCCAATTTAGATGAAACTTTGGAACCTCCCAAAAATGCAACAACAGGTCTTTGAGGATTAATCAGGGCCTTTTCAAAATACTTAAGCTCTCTCTCTAAAAGAAATCCCATAACAACAGGCTGAATAAAATCTTTTATTCCATACATTGATGCATGTTTCCTGTGACAGGTTCCAAAAGCATCAATAACGTATACATCAGATAAGGATGCTAATGCTTTTGCAAACTCTGGGTCATTATTTTCTTCTCCCGGATGAAATCTTAGATTTTCAAGAAGAATCACATCTCCTTCTTTCATTAAATTAACAGCTTCTTCAACATCTTTTCCCACGCAATCTGGTAAAAATTTGACAGGTTTTTCTAACAGTCTTTCTAATCTCTTTGCCACTGGATAAAGGGAATACTTAGGGTTTCTTTCCCCTTTTGGTCTACCTAAATGGGAAGCTAATATTATTTTTGCCCCCCTATCAATAAGATAATTGATAGTTGGAATAGTTTCTCTTATCCTGACGTCATCAACAATGTTGCCGTGCTCGTCTAGTGGAACATTATAATCAACCCTAACAAAAACTCTTTTATCTGATACGTTAACGTCTTCTAATGTTATGTATCCGTTAAACATTTCTCCCTCCTAAAACGGCAAATCTTCCTCTCCTTCACTTTCTCCTTCAATACCTCCTAAGATATCCCAGTCTGAGGCATCTATACCTCTGATTTTCAGTGCTGTCTGCCTGAGCAATTCTAAATAACCAGCAATTTCTTTAAATGCTTCAAGCATTGAGGAGAGTTTAGTTATCTCTTCCTGAGAAAGCTGTCCTTTATAAATTCTTAAAGCTCTTTTTATGGCAGCTTTAGTTATAACTATTTCTCCTGTTTTGGCTTGCCATTCACTCCAGAATTCATCGGAGCCTAAAGGACTTTTTACAATAAATCTCTCTAAGTTAGTCAATTCCTGTGCCAAAAGCATATCAAAAGGTGAGATCTTTTTTTCCATCTATAAACCTCTCTAATCTCCTTCTCTATTTTGGTTTTTATAATACTTGTATCCTTCTTTGATTAAAAAAGCTACTATCAAAATTGTAACTACCACAAAAGCTACAGCGGATATAACTGCTGTAATTGGTTCATTCATAATATTACACCCTCTAATCTATCCAGTAATTAGGAGCCTCCTGAGTTATGTAAACATCATGGGCATGACTTTCTCTCAATCCTGCATTTGTAATCTTTATAAATTTACCATTTTCTTGAAGGTCTTTTATTGTTCTACTTCCTGTGTATCCCATACCTGACCTGAGGCCCCCAACAAGCTGATAAACAATATCAGACAACGGTCCTTTAAAGGGTATTCTTCCTTCTATTCCCTCCGGAACAAATTTTTCAACATTTTCCTGTGAGTATCTATCCGAGGAAAATCTTGCCTTCATAGCACCTAAAGAGCCCATTCCCCTGTAAACTTTATACGCTCTTCCCTGATAAAATATCCTTTCTCCCGGAGATTCTTCTGTTCCAGCAAATAACGAACCAAGCATAACTGTATCAGCACCAGCTGCTATAGCCTTTACTATGTCTCCTGAGTATCTTATTCCACCATCGGCAATAACTGTTTTTCCATATTTGTGAGCCACCTCTGCGCATTTCGCTACTGCTGTTATCTGTGGAACACCAATTCCTGCAACCACCCTTGTTGTGCATATAGAACCGGGACCAACTCCCACCTTAACAGCATCAACGCCTGCTTTTATAAGGTCTTCTGCAGCTTCTCCTGTTGCTATGTTTCCTCCAACAATATTCAGGTCAGGAAATTCCCCCCTTATCTTTTCAACGGTCTGAAGAACCCTCACTGAGTGTCCGTGAGCTGTATCAACTACAATAACGTCAACACCAGCTTCCACAAGAGCTGCAACTCTATCTAATGTGTCTGGTCCTGTTCCAACAGCAGCACCAACTCTAAGTCTTCCAAGCTCGTCTTTACACGCATTTGGATACTGCTTTCTTTTAACTATGTCTTTAATAGTTATAAGTCCCTTTAGATAACCTTCTTCATCAACTACTGGAAGTTTTTCTACCTTGTGTTTTTGAAGAATGTCCATTGCTTCTTCAAGAGATATTCCTTCTTTAGCTGTTATCAAAGGTGCTTTTGTCATAAACTGCTCAACAGGTTTATTGTAGTCTTTTTTATGCAAAAATCTTAAATCTCTGTTTGTTAGGATACCTATAAGCTTTCCTTCACTATCCACTACTGGAACGCCAGATATCTTGTAAGAAGACATTATCTCAAGAGCTTCTTTTACAGTCTGGTCTGGTTTTATAGTAACAGGTTCTACTATCATTCCACTTTCAGCTTTCTTAACTCTCTCAACCTCCTTCATCTGGTCTTCTATAGACATGTTCCTATGAATTATTCCTATGCCACCTTCTCTGGCAAGAGCTATGGCAAGTCTATGCTCTGTCACTGTATCCATTGCAGCTGAAACGATAGGAATGTTAAGCTTTATCTTTGGCGTCAGGTAAGAGCTTACATCAGCCTCATGGGGAAGAACATCTGACTTTCGTGGAAGAAGAAGAACATCATCAAATGTTAATGCCTCTTCTATAGTTAATTCGTTAAACATATAAGCCTTTGACCTCCTTATTTTGTGAGGGTTATAAAGATATGAATTTCATTAATTTTATCACTAATTTCTACCACTGTAAATTTGTTGAACTAAAGAAATCTGTTTATTTAAGAGCCCACAACCATAATCAAATCTACTTGATTTAAAATCTAAGATATAAATTATAACTATGATTAAGATTTCAGAAAAATCAGAGCTTATTGCTGAAGATAAAAAAATCCCCTATGAAGAGATTAAAGATAGCATAGAAAAGTATGCTTCTTCCCTTAAGATAGAAAAAGGGGAAAGGGTTTGTATTTACTTTTACAACAGACCTGAATGGATTTACAGCTTTTTTGCTGTATGGGAGAAGGGGGGCATCCCAGTTCCTGTTGACTTTATGTCAACGCCAGAGGAGTTTTCATACATAATAGATGATGTCACTCCTTCCTACATCATCACTTCTAAAGAAAAAAAAGAAGACACACAAAAAGCTGTTAGCCTCTCTCATCATAAACCTGAAATACTGACATTTGAAGAGATTAAAAAAAGTAAGGAAAGCTACAAAAAACATAACCCTGACATTGAGGATACTGCTGTTATTCTTTACACTTCAGGAACAACGGGAAAACCTAAAGGGGTTATGCTTTCTTACAAAAACCTGCTGTCAAACATTGAAGGACTCGAATCAACAGAAATAGCATCTTACAAAGACAGCACCGTTGCAATACTCCCTTTTCACCACTCATACCCCCTCATGGTTTCTATGCTGTATCCCCTTTATATAGGAGCAAAGATATCATTCATAAGCACTATCTCCGCTGAAGAAATACTGAAAAATCTCCAGAAAAACAAAATAACAGTTTTAGTAGGCGTTCCTCGCTTATATGAGCTGTTCCACAGAAAAATCATACAGGAGATAGACAAAAACCCAGTAGCAAAACTGATATTCTCCATATCAAAAAAGATAAACAACCAGAAAATCAGCAGAGTTTTATTCAAAAAGATTCATCAGGCTTTTGGAGGAAACATCAGATACTTTGTCAGCGGCGGAGCAAAATTAGACGTTGATGTGGCAAAAGACCTGTGGGCTTTAGGATTTACTGTAATAGAAGGATACGGACTGACAGAGACATCTCCTATAATCTCCTTTAATCCTCCAGAAAAGATAAAGCTTGGCTCAGCAGGAAAGCCTATCAAAGGGGTTCAGGTCAAAATAGAGGATGGAGAGATAGTAGTCAAAGGAGACAATGTTATGAAAGGCTACTGGAAAAAACCCCATGAGACACAGAAAGTGGTAAAAGACAGCTGGTTTTACACAGGGGATTTAGGTTATGTTGACGATGAAGGATATCTATACATAACAGGTAGGAAAAAAGAAATTATTGTTCTTTCATCAGGAAAAAATATAAACCCGGAAGAGTTAGAGATTAAGATAAGAAAAGTATCTAAAATTGTTAAAGAAGTTGCTGTAACTTACAAAGATGGAAAGCTGACGGCAATTATACATCCAGACTTTAAAAAGGTTGAAGAGGAAGGTATTGTTAATCTCTATGAGACCTTAAAATGGAATGTGATAGACAGAGTAAACCAAACACTCCCAGATTACAAGAAAATATCCAACTTCATCATAGTAAAAGAAGAACTTCCCAAAACACGATTAGGAAAAATCAGAAGATTTATGATAGACAGGTTTATTAATCAGATACCTGAAGAAAAAGAGATTAAAGAGCCAGAAAGCGAAGAATACAGAATACTGAAAGAATACCTCCACACAGTATCAAAAAGAAAAGTATATCCAGACAGCCACATAGAGATTGATTTAGGATTGGACTCCCTTGATAAGGTTGAACTGCTCGCTTTTATTGAGACAACATTTGGTGTTTCTATATCAGAAAAGGATTTATCCCGTAACCCCACAGTCAAGCAGTTATCTACTCTCATAAACAGATTAAAAACAAAATCACAGATAGAACAGATAGACTGGGGAAAGATACTAAAAGAGGAAATTTACTCTGACATTTCAGAGAGAAAACTTCCCATTATCTTTCTAAAAAAAGCGCTCAGACCTGTTTTTAAACTGTATTTCCATTTAGAAATTTCAGGTATTGACAACCTTCCTGAAAGCCCATTTATTCTTGCCCCCAATCATCAGAGTTTTTTAGATGGATTTCTTATAATATCAGCTCTTCCTGATAAACTACTGAAAAATACATACTTTTTAGCTGAAGAGACTTACTTTCCTGAAGGCTTCAGAAAAAAGATAGGAAAAGAGTTTCACGTTCTTACTATCAATGTGAATAAAGACCTGAAAGGCTCTCTGCAGAAAACAGCATACCTCCTGAGAAAAGGGAAAAATGTTGTTATATTCCCTGAAGGTGCAAGAACGAGAGACGGAAAACTCCTACCGTTTAAAAAATCTTTTGCCATACTATCAAAAACCCTTAAAGTCCCTGTTGTCCCTGTTGTTATATCTGGAGCATTTCAGGCACTACCAATAGGAAAGAAGTTTCCCAGACCTCACAAAATAAAGGTAAAATTCTTGAAACCTGTTTATTCAACCCTATCTATTGAAGAGATTATCAAAGAAACCCAAAAGAGAATAGAAAAAGAGCTATAGCCAGGTCCATATATCTGTTTTTTTACATTTGGGACATGGAATACCAGACTGATTAAATATGGTAGCAGTTTTCCTCTTTATCTCTGGAGGGGAACCAGCAAGTCCAACAATCTTCATTGCTACTTCCACACCCCCATAAAGCCTTACTTCTCTCTCATTTTTTATCTCAAAACCACAGGAAGAACATCTTATAATAAACATTCTCACCTCACCTTTATTTTTATTTCGTCTCCAACATTCAGACTAAACTTTTCTTTTGCACTTTCCTGAGGAGTAAAAATCTCATAAAAACCAAAACTCCCCTTTATAAGATTTAAACTGCCCTCTTCTCCTTCTAAAAAGTTTCGGCATATCTTCTTTATTTTTAAATTTTTCACAGTTATTTCTTCAAACTTCTCTGGCAGAGAGGAAATGTTTGTTATACCATTCCCAAATTTATCAAACATAACTATTCTTCCAACTACATACCCATTTTCCCTTCTTACTTCAGGAAAGTTTAACTTCATGTAATCATTCAGCATCTCACCAAGCTCCGATAGATTAACACCTTTTGATATGTAAGCAGAAGCCGGGGCAAAAATGTCTCTACCGTGGAACGTTTCTGTATTTCTCTTTAGAAGATATTTCTCATTGTTGATATGACATATAGACCTGATTTTTTCATTTTTGAGAGCAAGGGTAAGAATACCATTATCAGGGGCTACAAAGTAATACTTTTCTGTTTCAACAGCTATAGGTTTTCTCTCTGTCCCCACCCCGGGGTCTACCACGCATACAAACACACTTTTTTCAGGAAAATATCTGTATGTAGCATTTAGCACAAGGGCTCCTTCTAATATGTTAAAGGATTCTATACCGTGGGATATGTCTACAATTTCAGCATCTTTGTTTATAGATTTTATTACCCCTTTAACAGCTCCAACAAATCCGTCTTTATAACCAAAATCTGTAAGCAGGGCGATAATAGACATCACCTGACAGTGCTGTATTTCTCGTCAAAAAATTTCAGAAAATCATCTGTAACGTCAAGCTCAGGCTTACCATACAGCAGACTGTTTTTATCTAAAACTAACTCGTATCCTTTTGATTTTGAGTATTCTGTAATTGCCTTTTGAAGGGTTTTCATAAACTTTTCCGCTATCTTCTGTCTTTTTTCCATTAACTGTCTCTGTTTTTCCTCTGCAAAAGCCTGTATCTTGGATGGAGACTCTCCTGCTTTCTGTTTTTTCTCTATCTCCTCTTTGAACCTTTTTGCCTGTGCTTCAAGTTCAGCCTGAGCAGAAATTCCTGCCTTTGAAGAGGTAACAATCTTCTGAATGTCAATAAATACTATCTTTTCAGAAGCAAAAGAAAATGAAATCGCAAACAGTAAAACAGTTAAAGAATAAAAGATTCTCAGCATGATTCCTCCCTTGGTTTTTTTCTTATTATACAGTTGTGTGTAAGGATTGCAAAATTTTATAACAGCATTATAATATTTTCCGCCAGTGGTCTTTGAAGCAGCCGCCCCATAAAGGGGAGGAAAGTCCGGACTCCACAGGGCAGGAAGCTGCCGAAAGGCAGGCAGGGGTAACCCTGCGGAAAGGGCCACAGAAAGGAGACTGCCTGTCCCGATAAGCTGTAAGTAGGTGGAAACACCGAAGGGCTTATCCGGACAGGTAAAGGTGAAAGGGTGGGGTAAGAGCCCACCAGTACCGTCGGTGACGGCGGTAGCTGGCAACCCCCTTCCGGAGCAATCCCAAATAGGTGGAGGTTAGAGGGTTGCCCGCCCGAAAGCCTGAAAAGGCTTACCTCCACGGGTAGGGAGCTGAGATAAATGGCTGCACAAACAGAATCCGGCTTATCAGAGGCCACTGGCAAAAAAACTGCAAACATAGGAAAAGATGAAGAAATTCCACGTTTTTACCATATTTCCCCAGTTTTTTGAAGGATTTATAAATACCGGAATTGTGTCAAGGGCTGTAAAAAACGGTATTATACAGATAAACACTGTAAATCTGAGGGATTATGCTACAGATAAACACAGAACAGTAGATGATGTTGTATATGGCGGCGGTCCCGGAATGCTGCTCAAACCTGAACCAATTTTCAGAGCATATGAGGAAGTGTCAAAAAATAGTAAGCCTTACGTACTGATAACAGAGCCGTGGGGAAGAAAATTTGACCAGAGATTTGCACAGGAGTTGTCCCAAAAAGATGAGATTTTGATTATATGTGGAAGATACGAAGGAGTTGACGAAAGGGTAAAAAGCATTGTGGATGAAGAAGTTTCTATCGGAGATTTTGTCCTTTCTGGAGGAGAACCTGCAGCTTTAGTCATAATGGATGCAGTAATCAGATTGATTCCGGGAGTGGTAGGAGATTCAGACAGCTTAAGGGCTGATTCTTTTTCAGATGGATTATTAGGATATCCTAACTATACGAGACCCTCTGTATACAGAGGTATGGAGGTTCCTGAAATCTTAAGGTCTGGAAATCACAAACTGATAGAGATATGGAGAAGGTGGAAACAGATAGAAAACACTCTGAAAAAAAGACCTGAGCTTTTAAAACAGGCAAAACTGTCTGAAACAGATAGAAAAATCCTCAAATACATAGAAGAAAACAGGAGCTTTGATGAATTTTTAAATGATAATAAGGTATAATTCAGATTATACAAACTGTGAGGTTTTTCCATGTCTGCTATAGGAACACAAAAACCACCTGTTGATATAGTAGAAGATAAAGAAGAGTTTGTGATTTTTGTAGACCTACCAGGAGTAGAGCCTGAAGAGATAGAGATAAAGGGTTATGATAACTATCTTGAGATATCAGGTTTCAGAAAGCCTGTATGTGGAAGAAACTTTCTACTTATGGAAAGATTTTCTGGAAAGTTTAAGAGAAAAATAGTGTTTAAAACACCTGTAGATATGAGCAGAGCTCAGGCATACTTAAAAAACGGTGTTTTGACCATAAAAGTTCCTAAATCAACAGGAAAAGTTATGTTCACCGCAACAACAATTATAATCAGGAGGTAAGAATGCTGCAGCCACCTTATGAAGAAGAACAGATAGAGATACCTATACCGGAAGAACTTCCCCTTCTACCTGTTAGGGATTTAGTTATATTTCCTTATATGGTATTTCCTATTTTTGTCGGAAGACCTTTCTCCATAAAAGCCATTGAAGAAGCTATAGAAAACTACGACAGATATATATTCCTGTCTCTGCAGAAAGACAAAGATATCGAAGAACCTGGGGGAGATGACCTTTATCAGACAGGAACAGTAGCAACAATCCTGAGAATGATGAGATTAGACGATGACAGAATTAAGATACTGGTTCAGGGTGTTGCAAGGGGCAAAATACAGGAGCTGAGAAAAGAGGCTGACCTTTACAAGGTCAAAATACAGGTATTTGAAGATAAAGAAGGTTACGAAGAAAATATAGAAGTTGAAGCTCTAAAACATTCTATAAAAGACCTTATAGATAAAGCTGTAGGTCTTGGAAAACAGATAATTCCAGACCTTTTAGACATCATAAAATCTGTAGAGGAACCGGGAAAGCTTGCAGACCTTGTAGCTTCCATATTGGACCTAAAATCTGAAGAAGCCCAGTCTATACTTGAGATTATTGACCCATTAGAGAGACTGAGGAAGGTTCACGACCTTCTCCTGAAAGAAGTGGGACTTTTAGAGATACAGCACAAGATAAGAACAGCTGCAAGAGAATCTATGGAAAAAGACCAGAGGGAGTATTTTCTCCGACAGCAGATAAAGGCTATTCAGGAAGAGCTGGGAGAAAAAGACGAAAGACAGGAAGAGATAGAGCAGTATCAGAAAAAGATTGAAGAGTCTGGAATGCCTGAAGAGGTTAGAAAGGAAGCAGAAAAACAGCTAAAAAGATTAGAGAAAATGCACCCAGACTCTGCAGAAGCTGGAGTAATCAGGACATATCTTGACTGGCTCGTTGAAC
>Ga0256833_1002880_pt1 | contig 11924 bp, 3 predicted proteins | sample 356284metaG_FD_190535 | JGI IMG/M metagenome (GOLD analysis project Ga0256833, IMG submission 190535) | Hydrothermal vent microbial communities from Mid Atlantic Ridge, Atlantic Ocean - 356-284 | ecosystem: Environmental > Aquatic > Marine > Hydrothermal vents | place: Atlantic Ocean: Mid...
AGAGGAGAGGAATGTTATAAATTATAAATATGAGAGATTTTGAATTATGGATTATGGATTAGGGATTAGGGATTAGGGATTGGGGATTGGGGATTGGGGAAGAAATCCTTTTTGAATTCAAAATTCAAAATTTATAATTCATCCCGCACCATATTGAAATTCTTTGAGATAATTGAAACTTATTCTCTTACCATTTCATAAATGGTATGGTCTTTAAATTTTTGAGCATGGTGCGGGACTGATACCCAGCACCCGGCACCTAATACCTATCTTCAACCTAACACCCAAACCCAGAACCTTTTACCTTTTTTTATTTTTCGTTTGGTGTAAAATGGCGGTGTATTTTAAATTGCAGGGGGAGGATATGAAAAACAAAATAATAAAGAGAATTAAGGTGAAGATACTTGAAGACCCCGGGTTTTTAGGGAAGTTTGCAACAATGATTGGGGAGTTTGGCGCTCTTTTCGGAGAAATAAAAACAGTGCACATTGGAAGAAACTTCAAGATCAGGGAGATGGATGTTTATGTAAAGGACGAGGAAACATTTGATTCAATTGCAGATTCCATAAGGAGAATGGAGGGTGTTGACTTAATTGATGTCAAGGATGTTGTTAAAGAGTACCACATAAATGGCAAGATTCAGGTTTGCTCAAATGTTGAGGTTGAAACAATGGACGACCTTTCAATTATTTACACACCCGGCGTGGCTCAGGTTTGCAATTTGATTAAGGAAAACCCTGATTATGCTTTCAAGTTTACAAGTATTAACAATAATGTTGCAATAGCAACAAACGGGACTGCAATTTTAGGGCTTGGGGACATAGGCCCTGTGGCAGGAATGCCTGTAATGGAGGGGAAAGCGGTTTTATTCAGGGAGCTTGCAGGGATAAACGGGATTCCAATTCTTATAAATAGCAAAGACCCGAAAGTTATTATCCAGACTCTTAAAGCAATTGCGCCAACCTTCGGGGCGATAAAGATCGAGGATATTAAAGCTCCTGAATGCTTTGAGATTGAGGACACACTTGACAGAGAGCTTGATATACCCGTTGTGCACGATGATCAGCACGGTACGGCTGTTGTTGTGCTTTCCGCACTTTTGAACATTGCACAGTACACTTACATAAACCTGAAAAAGGCAAGCATAGGGTTAATCGGGCTTGGTGCCGCAGGTATGGGAATTGCAAAACTTTTAAAGGCATACGGGATAAAGGAGATATACGGTGCAGACATAAATGAAAACGCTTTGAAGATGTTTGAAAAAATTGGAGGGATCCCTTCCGAATTAAAAACCGTTATGAAGAAATCAAAGATTGTAATTGCAACAACAGGGGTACCGGGGTTAATAAAGAAAGAGATGGTTAAACCAAAGCAGGTTATTTTAGCACTTTCAAACCCTGACCCTGAAATAACACCGGAAGATGCATTGTCGGCAGGAGCACTTTATGCAGCAGACGGCAAGGCAATCAACAATGCCCTTGCTTTCCCCGGGCTTTTCAGAGGTGCCTTAAACGCAAGGGCAAAAACCATAAACAATGCAATGAAGATTGCGGCTGCAAAAACAATAGCAAAGTTTACAATGGAAGGGGATCTGGTGCCGAATATCCTCAACAAAAAGGTTCACATAGCGGTTGCAAAGGCTGTTGAAGAGGTTGCCTTAAAAACAGGTGTGGTAAAATATCTATCCATAGTGGAGGAAGAGATAGAAGAGGAAATTTAAAAAGTAAGAGGAGGAGAGATGAAACTTGAAAACACCGCTTTTATTTTCCCCGGTCAGGGTTCTCAGTATGCAGGAATGGGGCTTGAAATATGCGAAAACTTCGAGCAGGCTGAAAAAACATTCTTTGAAGCAGACAGAGCATTGAATTATCCCATATCAAAACTCTGTTTTCACGGGCCTGAAGAGGAATTGAAATTAACATACAACACCCAGCCTGCACTCTTAACGGTTTCAACAGCAATATGGGAAATTTTAAAGGACAATAATATTGAGCCTGAGGCTGTTGCAGGCCATTCCCTTGGGGAGTATTCGGCACTTGTCTGTGCAGGGGTTATCCCTTTCAAAGATGCTGTTAAAATTGTGAGAAAAAGGGGAGAGTTTATGCAGGATGCAGTCCCCGTTGGTGTGGGCAAAATGGCTGCTGTTTTAAACTTACCCATGGATAAGGTCGAAGAGGTGATAAATTCAATAAAAGAAGAGGGCAAGGTGCTTTCAATTGCAAACATAAACTCCCCCGCCCAGATAGTTATTGCAGGGCATTCGGATATGGTTGAAAAGGCATTGCCTTTATTAAAAGAGGCGGGTGCAAGAAGGGTTGTTGAGCTTCCAGTAAGCGCTCCATTCCACTGTGAATTGATGAAACCTGCAAGGGAAAATTTGGAACCTTTCATTGATAAGGTTGATTTTAAAAAGCCTGCCTACAGGTTTTACTCAAATGTAACAGCAACACCGATTGAAGAACCGGAAGAGATCAAACAGAAGTTGAAAGAACAGATCACCCATCCTGTAAAGTGGGCTCAATTGATTGAAAATATGATCAAGGACGGAATTGACACATTTGTTGAAATAGGCGCTGGAAGGGTATTAAGCGGGCTTGTAAGAAAGATAGACAGAAGGGCAAACATTCTGAACATTGAGGACATGACATCACTTGAAAAATTTTTAAGGTATATAAACGAGTGAGGTGATTATGATCAACCTTGAGGGGAAAACAGCCTTAATCACAGGGGCATCAAGGGGAATAGGAAGAACAATTGCAGAAAAGCTGCACCTTGCAGGGGCAAAGGTTATTCTCATTGCAAGGAATGAAGAAAGGTTGAAGGAATTAAGTGAGAAACTTGAAAATTCAGAATACTATCCCCTTGATATAACAGACAGAAAACAGGTTTTAGAAACTTTAAAAGAGGTGCAAAAGGACAATCATATCGACATACTGGTCAACAATGCAGGGATAACGAGAGACAATATTCTGCTTGCAATGAAAGAAAATGAGATAGACGATGTTATAGACACAAACCTGAAATCGGTATTTTTTATAACTAAGCAGGTTTTAAGGAAGATGCTAAAAAAAAGGTACGGGAGGATAATTAACATAACCTCTGTAATCGGATTAATGGGGAATGCAGGGCAATCAAATTACGCTGCATCCAAAGCAGGGATTATAGGATTTACAAAATCTCTTGCAAAAGAAATAGGCTCAAGAAATATCACTGTTAACGCAATAGCCCCCGGATTTATTGAGACAGATATGACTGGAGAACTTTCAGAAGATGTAAAAAAAGAGATGATTAAATCAATTCCACTTGGAAGAACTGGCACCCCTGAAGATATTGCCAACGCTGTTTTATTCCTTGCATCAGATTTAGCAGGTTACATTACAGGCACTGTTTTAAATGTTTCAGGGGGAATGTATATTTAAAAAAATCAAAATACACAAAAAAAGGGGGCTTTTAGCCCCCATTTTTATTTCCTAACCTTTTTTATTCAGCAAACACAATTGCCTTCATAGAGGAGTAATCGTAATTACCCTCAATCTCACATGCAGAAAGCGGAACATTTGATTCAACAGCAAGGTATCCGCCAGACTTGATCTTTGAATTAAACAATTCATCAACAACAACCTTGTACTGGCCAAAAGGATCTATTGTTATGGATTTTTCAGCAACAGTGTTTCCTGAACCGTCCATAAGTTTAACAGTCAACGATGCTGTCTCATTGTTCGGGTTTGCTATTGCAAGCCCTGTCCAGTGACCAGAATCAGAGTTTAACAATGGAAGTATGAAGTTTTTAGAAGTTTCAGGAGAAACAAGCATTCCGCATACTGCACCACCACTAATTGACTTTGTTTGCTGCGGAAATACCCCGAAGATCTCTGCACAAACAAAGTTTCCGTCTCCCTCAATCTTTGCCCATGATGCAACGCCGTAAACTTCAGGGAACAGATCTGCAAAAAGTCCTTTCAACTTCTCTTTTCCGCCTACTGTCAAATTCTTCCTTAACACCTCATTACCATGAGAATCGTAAAATGTAAATGTTAAATTCTGTTCCGTGTTTTCAAGGTTGTCAACAACCATACCTGTCCAGAACAGGTCTTTTTCAACAGGGATATGCGGGAAAATGCAGGAAGAATACCCCGATTCCGGCATTTCAACAAATGCTCCGTCAAACCCATTCTTTTCAAATGAGATAAATCCGGTTAATGGATTGTTTGAACCAAAAGGTGATGAAGAAGACGAAGTTACAGAACCCCAGCATGTCTTTTCAACCTGATTGTCGGATACAAACTGATTTAAATCAACAATATGGAAGTAATCTTTGTCTGTAATCAAACTGTTTTTTGCAACATAAACCTCAACACTGTCAAGGTTAAGTGAACTGATGTATGCGCTTGTTTGCCAGTAATCCTTTTCCTCTGCAACATGTGGGATTATAAGGCTATTACCTGAAATATCACCGATATAACAGCAGCTTTCAACACCATTCAACTTTTTGTCAACATAGTAAATAAGTCTCTGATCAGAGGCAACCAGTAGTCTTTCACCCTCTTCCACATTGCCTTCAAATCTCACCCTGCTTTTTCCATTAGGCGCTATGGTAAATGATTGAATCTGCCTGGAATTCCCCTTACTGTCAACAAGCCTAATTTCGCCTGATGCTGCACATGGGTTATAGTTGATAGCCCAGACATCAAAACCTGTTGTTACAGATGAATTACCAATAAGCCCATCATTCAGCAATACAGGGTTCGCTTCTTTTACATAAATCGTTATCGGGAATGATTTAACCACATTGCCCTCATTGTCTTTTACAGAAACAGTTGCTGTGTACTGCCCCGGCAAAGCGTAAATGTGAGAAACATTAGGAGTTCTCGTAACAACATCAATTACCCCGTCGTTATTAAAATCCCACCTGTACTCAACAATGTCTCCACCGTCCGGATCATAAGCCTCTGCTGTAAAGGTAACATTGAGCGGATAAACTCCACTTAACCTGTTTGCAACAAACGAGTTAATCACCGGATCTTCAGATTTGGTAAAAATCACATGTACTGTGTGATCTCGAGATACCCCGTTGAATGTGTAAGTTCTCTGAGTACGGCAGAAACAACTTGGAACTCCATCAATAATAACTCCAGAAAGATGATAACCCTCATTAGGTTCAAATGTTACCGTATAAGTTCCATCAGGGTCACAACACCTTATGCTTGCAGGTGAAATCGTGCCATTTTCAGCAGTTGCCGTTATAAAAACATTTAGACAGAGTTGAATGGATAATGAATTTCCGCTCACATAATCATTCAATCCGCCACTTCCGTCACTTCCGTTTCTTCCGCCAGAAGGTAAACTTGTGTAGTTTACATTGGCTGTGTTTGTAACAAAACTGCCAAGGTCAGCATCGTTGTGAACAACCGTGTCAAACTCAATTGAAAGTGTGCCTGATGTCGGCAGAGTAAAAGGATTGATGCTTATTGTATCGTTTGGCTCAACAGTGCTTGAAATAACAACATCGCTTAAACTTACAGGCTGAGATGTTGCAGTAATCACAACGCCTGGGCTTGTATTTATGGAAATATTTGTTATTGCAGGACCACTGCCTGTTCCGTCAGGACCGCCCATAAACTCATGAGGAATAACATCGCTTAAATTAACATTGTATGCGTATGCCGTTGAGCTTAAATTTGAAACCGTTATCCTGAACCTAACAGTATCCCCATGAGTGCTTCCAACTCCGCCTGATACAGCCTCTTTTTGAACAACAATATCAGGCTCAACAACAACCACAGATGCAGAAACCTCAGGCAGCGACTGATCCTGACCAAGAGCATCCTGATAGGTTAAAACAGCCCTGTTTGTCAAAACCGTTCCCTGCTGGTTTGAATTGACATTATCAACAACAGCAGTAAACCTCAAAATGTAGGATTCGTCGTTTGAATCATTATCAGAGTTTGTTATATCGCCAAAGAACAGCCTTATCTGATTTCCGTTTACACTTATGTCTGTTCCATCCTGCAATGAAACAAAGTTATTTGATGGGGCATTGTTAATGTTGGCAGGGTTTGCAGATGAAGTTAAGCCTGTGTCAAAAACCCTTGCAAGGGTTGAAGACCCTGCAACATAACTTAACCCTGATGGTAAAGTATCCTCAATTGCCACCTCGTTTACTGTACCTGATGGAACACTGAACATGATTTCAAAAGTAACCTCTTCCCCTATTGCAACATTGTTGGACAGTGTATCCGGGTTTGAAGTTGAATAAATGTTCTTGCTTAAACCGTAAGGATAGTTGCCAACACTTCCTCCACCGGTTGAAACAGGGGTAAGTGTCGGATTGATACCGTCGTTATCATTACCGTTATCATCACTGCTTTCGTTGAGGAAATTATCCCCTGTAACAGTTGCCTGATTCTGAATAATTGTTCCATCGGGCGTGCCTGGGTCAATTACAACCTTGAAGGAGACAACCTCAATTGAGCCTGCCTGAATGGTTGTAATGTTAACATCAACAGGATCCTCGCTTACAACAACTCCGTTGGATGTTGTCACGGATCCCGAAACAAGGGTTGTATTTGCAGGAATAGTATCGCTCAACCTTACATTCTGTGCATCAACGGAGCCGTTGTTGTAAATATAAATGGTGTATTTAATTGTATCTCCTGGATCAACTATACCGTCACTGTCGTTGTCAACGGCAAGAGACCACCTCTTTTCAACATCAATTTGAGGCTGTGCCGGGCTCCCGTCACCTGCGACAAAGACAGTGGGCTGATAGCCGTCTGAGTAATCACCGTTTCCATCTGTTGGCACACTGTCGGTCTCATTTGAATCTGCAGTGCCCTGATTAACAAAGGTTTCCGAAGATGGGTCAGAATCACTGTCGTACAGTGGGGAATCAATTGTCACATCAACCGAAACATATTCGTTGTCGTCAACCGCTATGCTCATTCCGGTTAAAGAAATCTGATTGCCATTCACCGTAACAGTACCTGAAGATGCATACTCGCTCCCGGAAACAACCGTCAACCCAGCAGGTATGGTATCGTTTAAGGTTACCCCTGTAAGCGGATGATTACCATCGTTGTAGAATATAAAGTAATACCTCATTGTATCGCCGGCAGTTATGCTGTTTGAATTGTCATTATCATTCAACAATTCAACAAACTTCCACACATAGAGGCTGTACTCCCTGTTCTGCCCGCCGACAACAACATCGGTTGGCTGGTCTCCGTTTGAGTCAATTCCATCCTCGTCCGTGTACTCCCTGATTGTCTGATCAGACTCAACATAGCCCTGGTTGGATATAACAGTGCCCTCTGCAACACCGGAGTTCACGGTAACCCTGAATGTAATTGTAACAGTATCGTTTGAAGCCATATTGCCTATGTTTACAACAAGAATTGAAGGATTGGTCTCGTCAACTGTGCCGGCTGTTGAAGTGAGACTGCCTGCAACATAGGAAACTTCGGAAGGCAGCGGGTCTGTGAAAACAACACCGGTTAAATCTCCGTCCGTGTTATTCAGGGTGACCGTGTATTCAAGGGTATCACCAGGTGTCACTGTTCCGCTGCTATCTGCATCGTTTACCAGGGAAACCGTCTTTGTTGCGTCAATGAATGTGTTTGCCGTAGGTGTTACAGTCTCATCATCACTTCCAGTATAACTCCTTTCAACAGAAGGAGTTCCTGCCTGACCATCGTAATTTAAATCAACCGTGTTTGTGATTGGATTGCCCGGTGTCCAGTCCTCATTAACCTTAACCTTAAACTGAAATGTCTTGCTTCCGTCAGCAAGTGTTATTGTTCCAAGGTCAAAAACAGGGTGAGACGGGTCTGTTTCGTCAACGGTCGCCTGCCCTGTTGTTGAACCAACAACATAAGTCATTCCTGAAGGTATCACATCGTCAACAACAACATCGTAAGCATCTGAATGGCTTGAAGAGTGCTGCACAGTAACGGTGAATGTCAACTCATGCCCTATTGGAGGTGCTGAATCCGATGCTGTCTTTGTTATAACGAGATGAGGCTCAACAACATTGATATCATAGGTTACAGGGCCTGCATTCCCTGAATCAGAGTGAACCTCTGCACTGTTTGTCAAAACAACACCGTCTGTGTTCCCTGAGACATCGTCCACCACAGCCTCAAACCTTATTATAAGGTAATCGTTTGTTGTGTCTCCGTCTGCAATATTCGTTATATTTCCAAGGTCAAAGGTTATCTGTCCGCCTGAATCCGTTGCATTGCCAGTTCCGTCGTAACTTATGTTGTTTCCTGCAATAATTGAAACAAGTTGAACAAAACTCATTCCAGAGGGCAGGTTATCAATAACAGAAACATTTGGAATGGTTCCCTCAACAACATCAACCCTTAAATCAAATGAAACGGTATCTCCAATTGTGTAATTGTTACCTGTCTGTCCAGGGCTTAAAGACTTCTGAATTGCAATGTCCGAATTCAATGTCAATGTTGATTGAGCGCTTTCATTGTAATTGTTTAAAACAGAATCGTCATCGTCATCTCCGCCATCTGTGAAATCTCTCGTATTGCTTCCTGCAACCTGCTGACTTCTGTAAGATGCAGAAGTATTCACAGTAAGGGATTCCCCAGCAGTTGCATCGTTTACAACCTGGACACTGAAGGTAATTGTTATAGATGTGTTTGGCGGAAGGTTAAATGCCTCCCATGACAGGATGTCGTTAGTGTTTGTGGTTGTGGTAATTGTGTAATCAGATGAGCCCAAGGTGCCACCTGCTGTCTTTTGAACATTGTCAGGGTTGCTCAATGTAATGTTAAAGAATGTCGGGTTCGCTCCCAAAAGGTCAGCAGGGATTACAGAAGAGAGATCCACACCATAGGCAGTTGCATTGGAGTCTGTATTTGAAACCGTAATCTGATAGGTAATTGTATCCCCTGCATCAGAGCCGACAGCACCTGATGTTATCTGGCTTACAATCTCCAGATTAGGCTCAATAACCCTTGATGTTGTGCTTGAAGTTACAGGTGCAGATGCCCCCTGATAGTTTAAAGATGCCGTGTTTGTCAGAAGGTCTCCGTTTTGATTCCCAATTACATTGTCGGCCCTCACCTCATATGAGATAACAATATCCTGAGCAACACCGGAATTGTTTTCCACATTACCGAAGTCAAATGTCAACGGGTTTGTACCTGCTCCCGGTGTTGTATTTGGATTGTTTGAAACAGTTACAGACGGTGGGATTGTTATTGTTATAGGCTGGCCTGTGTATGTCAATCCGGAAGGCAAAGTGTCCGTTATCACAAAATCACTTGTATTACCAACAGGGACACTCACCGTTATGGTGTTTGTTGTTGTATCCCCTATCTGCAAGTCTGTACCACCTGATTTGGTCATTGAAGGCTGGGCAACCGAAATTGAAGAAGAACCACTTGCATTGAGGTCATTTACCGCGTCTCCAGATGTGTTTGTGCTTCCGTCTCCAAGCCTTTCGCCTTCGTCAGAGCCGGGAGTCCCCTGTGCAGAATTGCCTGAGCCATAGTCTCCCTGCAAACTTGTTGCCCTGACCTCTGCAGTATTTGTTATAACCTGTTCAAAGTTTGCCTGCCCTGTAATATCGGCTGTGTATTGAACCGTAATTGTGTCTCCCGGTGCAATGTACCTCTCCGATGCAGCAAGGGAAGACAGGTCAACGGTTATTGTATTTCCAACAACGCTTGAACTTGCGGTCAAGTCTGTATTGCCCCTGCTTAAAACAGAGGAGACTATCTGAACATTGGTTAATTCAGAGGGAAGGGTGTCAGTTATTACAGGCTCCCATGCATAGGTTGAATGGGAAGAGGTGTTGTTTGAAATAACCGCTGTATAGGTGACGCTTCCGCCGGTTACAACCGTTGGGTTTGCACTCTTTGAAACACTTAAATCAGGCTCTGCAATGTATAGGGTTTCTGAATCAGTCTGGCTCTGGGGATTACCGTCCTTATTTTGATAATTGAAGTATGCGTGATTGGTTTTTGAATCTCCCCTGTTGTTGTCAACTGTGTTGAGAACCTGAACAGTGTATTCAACAATCAATTGCTCTGTATTTGAATCATTGTCAGTGTTTGTTAGATCTCCGAAATCAAATTCAAGTGTCTGGCCGTTTACATTCGGGGTTATCGCTGTTGGGTTTGGAGGAAGGTTTCCGTAATTTGCACTGGATAAACCTGTATCGTAAACACCGTAGTAAACTGCACTTCCAGATACATATTCAAAGCCTGCCGGCAACTGATCCGTAACAAGCGGGGTGGAAGATGCTTTGGTTACTCCCTCGGGAACATTTACGGTTACCCTGTAAGTAATCCTTTCTCCAATTGCCACATCGTTTCCTGATGTAAAGGATTCGGAGGTGCTTAAAACCTCTTTTGCTATTGTAGGATGAAGTGTATTTGCATTTGTCGTTGCCTGCGGGTTGTAACTTCTCTCATCAGTAACACTTCCATCCTGATTATCCCCGTTCACAATTGCATCATTTCTGTAAGTAGAACCGACCACAACATCATCTTTCACCTGTGCTGTAAAGGTGAAGGTATCTGTGTTGCCTGGGTCAAGACTTCCTGAATTCATTGTATAGGTAACAGTTGGAGAGGTGTAATTGTAGGTGTAGTTTGCAGGGGTTGTCCCCTCTGTTACAGTTGTAAGGTCAAAAAGGTCTCCATACTGGTTCAATGTGTCTGAAACGCTTACATCGTAAGCCTTTCCTGTCCCATCGTTTTGAACATTGATTGTAACGGTAACAGTGTCACCTGCCTCAAGCCCTGACGACGGATTCATTGTCTTGGTCACTGTCAAATGAGGCTCAACAAAGTAAAGGGTATAACCGGAATGAATATTTGACGAACCATCGTAATACAGCCTTGAATAATTGTATTTGTGTTGACGAGAAGGATACCCCACATTTGCAGTGCTGTCTTTAACAAGGCAGGTTATGTATAAATCAAATCCATTGTTCGATTGATCATTATCCGGGTCCACATAGGTCGGGTCTATGTTATTAAAGTAAAAATTCAGCCTCTGTCTCGTCTCAACAGTGCCTGAAACATTAACCGTTGGGTTTGTATCTATGTTGCCGGAAAAAGAAGAGGTATCCAATGTATAAGATTGATACTCAAAACCAGCAGGAAGGTGATCGTAAATTCTGAGACCTTTTGTTTCTCCCTCTGGCAATTCAACATGTATCATATATGTAACGGTATCCCCTGTTGTAACATACCTTGAATTAATATCGGTATTCGGTCCCGGGATTATAGATTTAACACTTTTCTTTATCATTCCAGCAGCAATCCTCGGGAATTTTTCAGCCCCCGGCTGGGAAGTCCAGGAAACACCTGCCTCATTTATAATATCCTGCTCAGGGTTAACATTGCTGTCAACAGTAAGTTTGTAAACAATAATAACCGTATCGTCTGCATAGGGCGGTCCCACTGTGCCGTCATTTGCAGCAAGGGGGTTGTCAAGCCTGATGCCATTTGTAAGGTCTGTTGGAATCGGAAGTGTGGGAGGATTGGGTGGATCCACATCATTCGGGTCTCTGTAATCAAGGTCATTGCCGTTGCCATCCTTGACAGAAACTATATGCGCATTTGTAAGACCAGAAACAGCAGGGTCATTGATAATTACATAGTATGCAGGTGCACCACCCACATTCTCAACTGTTATGTAAAAGTAGATGTCATCCGCTGCATCAACTCCTCCAACATCTCCGTCAACAGGAAGCTCTCCATTAGGTGGCTCTATCTCTGCATTTGGGTTTGACGCACTGTAAACCCCCTTTGTGATAACAAGTTCTGGCGCCCTTACATTTATAGGTGCCGGAGTGAGGTCATTTGTTGCTATGTTTTCGCTGTTTTCCGCACTTGCCTCCAATATGTTTGTTAATTTAAGGTTGTCTGCAAACGCTTTATCAACTATCTTTA
>Ga0256833_1002881_pt1 | contig 11923 bp, 14 predicted proteins | sample 356284metaG_FD_190535 | JGI IMG/M metagenome (GOLD analysis project Ga0256833, IMG submission 190535) | Hydrothermal vent microbial communities from Mid Atlantic Ridge, Atlantic Ocean - 356-284 | ecosystem: Environmental > Aquatic > Marine > Hydrothermal vents | place: Atlantic Ocean: Mid...
TAAAGATAGATATCTCCAAAGAGGAGAGACGCGAATATGTCCGCTTCATGATAGAGAAAGCATTCTACTATATGGAAGAGGGAAGAGATATAGATATCGTAACGGGCAACATGGAGATGGATGCGATCCTCTTTTTGGAGGAGTTTTCAAAAAGGTATCCTCAGCTTGAAGAGGAGATGAGAAGAAGGCTCGAGAATTGGGGAGGCAACAGTGCAGGAAGGAAGCTCGGCAATATAGACTGGATGGGTAACGTCAAACCAGACCCATTCTTCCCTTTCACGATAGGAAATATCACCAAACGCCCTTTCAGTGAAATTTGGTGCGACGAAGAGAACGATATGTTAAAGAGGCTTCGTGAACATCCGAGGAAGCTGGAAGGAAAATGTGCAGAGTGCGGCGTTATAGATATCTGCAACGGAGGTTCAAGAAGCAGGGCATACGCCATTTACGGGGATCTGTGGGCCGAGGATCCATCATGTTATCTAAACGAAAATGAGAGAAGAGGGGAGTGAAATGGGTAAAGTCTATCTAACGGGTGCGGGCCCCGGTGATATCGATCTTCTGACGGTAAAAGCGTTGCGTGTGGTTCGCGAAGCGGATGTTATCATATATGATCGTCTCGCTAATCCCGACATTCTAAAAGAGGCCAAGCCCGGATGCGAATTTGTCTACGTAGGCAAACAGGATGGTCGCCATACTCTTCCTCAAGACCAGATAAACGAGGTGATCTACCGAAAATCGCAAGAGTACGATAGCGTCGTAAGGCTCAAAGGGGGTGACCCGCTTGTATTCGGACGAGGGGGAGAAGAGGCGAAATATCTACGGGAAAGAGGCGTCGAGTTCGAATTCATCCCCGGTGTTACTTCTGCCATATCGGTTCCGGCATATGCGGGAATTCCCGTTACGCACCGAGGCGTTGCCGTATCTTTCAAGGTAGTCACCGGTCATGAAGCCCCAAACAAAGAGCGATCTCAGGTCGATTGGGAGTCTATGAGGGCCGATGAGACGATAATCTTTCTAATGGGCCTTCACAATCTAAGGAACATAGCTGAAAATCTTATAAGGGTTGGTCGGCCAAAAAAGACTCCCTGTGCGGTTATCAGTAAGGGAACGACACCCGAGCAAAAGAGCGTGACAGGCACGCTGGAGGATATTCACGAAAAGGTAAAGGAAGCAGATATTCAGACTCCGGCGCTTATTGTAGTGGGCAAAGTTGTCGAGCTTAAAAAAGATCTGGAGTGGGTAGAGGAGAGATAGATTATGTAAGCCGAAAGGGAGGCTTGTGAAAGCTGTTATTGCGATACTTGTCGTATCATTTGTCGTTTTCGCGCTATATTTCAAAATAGGTCTGCTGATACCTGCAGGGGGCGAAAAAACCCCCTCCATAGATAGCCACGAGCTTAGGCAAAGAGCGTTGAGCCGTGGCCTCAAGCCGGTACCCCTTACGTGGGAGGAGGCAAAAAATGTGGTCGAAACCTCCCGAAATCGACTTACGCCCCAAAAGATAGCCCTCGGAAAAGATCTCTACTTCGACCCGATTCTCTCCAAAGATAGAAGTGTAAGCTGTGCAAGCTGCCATATAGTAGAAGATGGAGGAGACGACAACCTCCCCACGGCCATAGGCATCGGCGGGCAGCCAAATCCGAAACATCTGAACTCTCCGACAGTTTTGAATGCCGCTCTTGCGAAACGGCAGTTTTGGGACGGTAGGAGTCCCGATGTGGAGGATCAGGCCAAAGGACCTATACAGGCACCTTTTGAGATGGGAATGAGACCTGAAGAGGTTGTGGAGCGCCTAAAGAACGATCCGGACTACTCCAAAAGATTTATGAGGGTTTTCCCAAAAGAGGGAGTAACATTCGATACGGTCACCAAAGCGATCGCCGCATATGAAAGAACGCTTCTTACGCGCGGTCCCTTCGACCTATTTTTGGAAGGGGATGACGATGCGATATCTCAAAAGGCGAAAAAGGGGCTCTATCTATTTATGAGAATCGGGTGCAAAGGGTGCCATACGGGTATGAGCGTAGGTGGGCAGAGTCTGCAGAGATTTCCTTTAAGGCGCTACAACTCCATACTCTCTCCGGAGTCCCGTTTCGTAAACGATGAGCGCTATTTTGTAGGGTTCAATTGGCAGAAGATCAGAGGGGATGAGCCATTTCCTTTTGCCGATATAGGAGGGTTCCACGGCCGTAACGGGCAGTTTCTCTTCAGGGTTCCCATTTTAAGGAACGTGACTCGCACAGCGCCATATTTTCATAACGGTTCGGTTGAGAAGATCGAGGATGCGGTCAGAATCATGGCGCGACATCAGTTGGGACTTGTTTTGAGCGACGAGCAGATAGGTGAGATAGTCGAGTTTTTGAAGACGCTCGAAGGGGAGCCTGTAAGATATGAAGTGGGTATGTGATGAAAAGATTTATCTTTGTTATGCTTGCAGTTACAATCTTTCTATATGGCGACACCATACGCTGGTACGGCTCTTTCGATGGAGCTTTGAGCAGCTCTTTGAAGAGTCAAAAGCCGATTTTCGTCGTGCTTGTAGAGAGGGGGTGCGATGAGTGCAGGGAGCTCTTTACGGAGGTCTTGATGCAAAAACACATAGTCGAGATTGTAAACACAAAAACGGTACCCGTCATAGTTACCAAAGAGAATGAAGACTACCCTATAGAGCTTCTCTACACCCTTGACTTTCCTGCTATTTTTCTTCTTTCGCCCCAAGAGGTGCTTTTAAAGCCTCCTTTGACGGGAAAGGTGGATGCGGCTCTACTTGAAAAAGAACTCTTTGACGAACTTTAACTCTTTTTCGTCAAGGTGCATCTTGTCTACCGTTTGATTTTGATCGTTTAAAATAATGAGTGTATGGTCTTTTAGTTTAAGATGTGTCGCTCCCCACTTTTTCAGAAGGTCGTCGAAGGCAAGAAAAACTTTCGCATTGTCGATTTTCAGTTTTTCGCCGCTCTTTTTATCGAGAATATCGAGGCCTCCGATCGTTTTGGTTATCTCGTACGGAAAATAGGCGCTTATCTTCTCTATTACGTGCCTATCTTTCTTCTCGGGCATATTGATTATAAAAGTGCTGATGCTCAAAAAAGCGAAAACCGCCATTAAAACCCATACCATCTTCTTGCTAAACATTCTGATCCTTTGGAAAGATTTTTTCTATATAGCTTTTGGCCTTTTCATCCAGCCTTTTCATCCGCTCTTTTCCTTTTGGAAGGGTGGAGCGCAACTCCTTCATCTCTTCAAGAAAGTCGACTATCGAGTCGGGTATGACTCTCTCGATTGCGCGTCTGAGATATTTGGCTACCGAAGGGGATATGCCCGACGTTGAAAAGGCTACCGTCAGAGGACCTTTTTTCGTGTAGGATGGGAAAATGAAGTCGCAGTACTCTACCGAATCGACGCTGTTGCAGAGTATATGGTGTGATTGGCATGCGTCATAGATACTCTTTTGCAACTCAAGGTCGTCGACTGCGACTACGACGATTCCAAAACCATCTATATCGCCATCTTCGTATGGACGCTTCAAAACGTTCAGGCCGGCTTTATCGACAAGCTCTTTCGTCTCTTTTGAAAATTTTGGGGAGATGACGGTAATTCTGTCGGTGAAGTCGAGGAGTTTTTCTATCTTTTCACCTGCAATTTTACCCCCTCCGACTACCAGAACCGATTTGTCGTCAAGTTTTACGAATGCCGGGAAGTATGCCAAAAACGATCCTTTTGCAAAGTGTTGACAATCTTATCATACCGCCCATAAAAAGGCGTTGATAGCAGTCAAGGAAAGTGCAAAGGGTAAAACTTTATAATGGGTTCAAAAAAGAGACGACAATATGGAAAAAGAGTTTTTGACCCTGATACAGAAAGAGTTTCCGGTTGCTAAAAGGCCCTTCGCCGAACTTGCCAAAAGGCTTGGATCGGATGAAGATAAGGTGCTCGACCTATATAAAAGACTTAAAGATGAAAAGATCATAAGGCAGACTTCCGCCATATTCGACACCAAAAGTCTCGGGTACAGATCTTCTCTGGTTGCCTTCAAAACGGACGATATAGAGAAGGCAGCCTCCATAATAAACCTTCATCCCGGGGTGAGCCACAACTACGAGCGCGACAATCCCTACAACCTCTGGTTTACAATAGCCGTAGCGCCCGACTCTAAACTGGGGCTTGAAAAGACGGTGGAGATTTTGGCCAAGGAGGCGGGAGTTGAAGAGTATATAATCCTCCCTACCAAAAAGATGTTCAAAATCTCGGTACAGCTCGATCTCAAGGGGGAGAGGGCCAAGAAGGAGAAGCGTGAAAAGAGGAAAAGGGAGCCGATGGAGCTTGAGCCCATACATTATGAAATGATAAAGGGGCTGCAAAAAGATATAGCTCCGATTAAAGAGCCCTTTGCCGACCTTGTAGATCATCTTCAGATCGACTACAAAACGCTTCAAAATGAGATTGAGCGGATGAAGAGAGCCGGTCTCATGAGGCGTTTTGCATCTATACTCTACCACCGGAAAGCGGGATTTACGGCAAATGCGATGGTCGTATGGAGGGTTCCGGAAGAGAGGGCTGAAGAGATAGGCGAAACTGTCGCCGCATACAGTGCCGTCAGCCACTGCTATCTGCGACCGGTCTATCCAAACTGGCCATACCCTCTTTTTTCGATGGTCCATGGAAAGAGCAAAGATGAGGTAGAGCGGGTCGTGCGCGAGATGGCCGATGAGATAGGTGTAGATGAGTACAGGTACCTATACTCTACGCGGGAGTTCAAAAAGGTGCGCATCAAGTACTTCTGCGAAGAGTTCGCAGAGTGGGAAAAGAGTTACAACACGATATAATTAGAGTATGTTCAAGCAGTATAAAGAGGCCATAGAGAGCTCAAATATCGTATCGAAAACCGATATAAACGGCATCATCACTTTTGTCAACGACGAGTTTTGCAAAATCTCAGGCTACAGCCGTGAAGAGCTTATAGGGCAAAACCACAACATCGTTCGCCATCCAGACGTTCCTGCGAGCAACTTCAAAAGGCTTTGGGATACGATACTGAACAAAAAGATATTCAAGTCGACGGTCATGAATATGGCCAAAGACGGCTCTACATTCTATGTCAATACGACCATCATTCCGATACTCGACGAAAATGGCGAGATAGAGGAGTTCATAGCCATCAGGTACGATGTTACCAAAGAGGTGAATCTCAAGATGGAGCTCGAGAGGAAAGAGAAGGAGCTTGAGGCTTTGAACAGGACTCTCGAGAAGAGGGTGGCTCTTCAGACAAGAAAACTTTATGAGCTCAACAGGCATCTTGAAGAGAGGGTGCGAGAGGAGGTTCGAAAGAACGAAGAGAAGCAGAAGATGCTCTTTTGGCAGTCCCGCTTCGCAAGTCTCGGGCAGATGATGGCGAACATCGCCCACCAGTGGAGACAACCCCTGACGGAGCTCACTCTTGCACTCTTCAATATCAAAAGAGCCTCTTTGAAAAGAGATGACGAACAGGTAGAGGCGATATATGAAGAGGCAAAAAGTATGATTCAGAATATGTCTCAAACCATTGAGGATTTCATAAACTTTTTCAGGCCCGATAAACCGAAAGAGCCTTTCAAGATAGCCAAAAGTCTTGAGGAGTCCCTTCAAATATTGCAAAAATCTTTGGAAAAAGAGCATATAAAGATAGAGGTTTCGGTAGATGATACTCTTGAAGCCGTAGGTGTCAGCAACGAACTCTCCCAGGTTGTTATAAATCTGCTCCAAAACGCAAAAGACGCTTTCAAAGATAAAGATATTGCAGACAAAAAGATAGAGTTGAAACTTTTTGAAGAGGATGGATTTGCCAAGATAGTCGTGGCGGACAATGCCGGAGGAATAGAAGAGAGTGTATTGGAGCGGATATTCGAGCCATACTTTACTACAAAGCATACGGCAAAAGGGACGGGACTTGGACTCTTCATGTCCAAAATGATAGTCGAAAAAGGGCTTAGCGGCAGCATAGTGGCCAAAAATGAGGGGGAAGGAGCCATGTTCGTCATAAAGATACCGCTTGTAAGGGAGGGTGTAGATGTCGTGTAGCGCCAGGCTTGCCGGACTGAAAGTGCTTCTTGTCGAGGATGAAACGACTTTGGCCGAACTTCTTAAAGAGGCTATAGGAGACTATTTTGTCGAGTTCACGATAGCTCATAACGGTATAGAGGGGCTTGAAGCTTTCAGGCAAAGAAGACCCGATATAGTCATAACCGATATTACGATGCCGAAGATGGACGGGCTGGAGCTTGCCGCCGCTATAAAGTCCGAAAATCCTGCTACGCCAGTGATAATACTCAGTGCCTACAGCGACAAGCAGAAGCTTCTTGGTGCGATAGATGTAGGGGTCGTGAAGTATTTCATAAAACCTTTCGATCCGGAGGAGCTTTTGGACTATCTTTGCCGGCTTGCGGAGAGAATCAAACGAGATAGCCGTATAAAGCTTTTGGAGCCCTTCGAATATGACCTGCAGAGTGAACAGCTCTTTAAAAACGGGGTTCTCGTCCATTTGAGCAAGAGAGAGAGCCGTTTCATAGCCCAACTGCTTCACAGTCCAAACCACTACCTATCCAACGAAGCGATAAAGAGTGCTCTATGGGAAGGTGAAGAGGTGAGTGACGACAGGCTCAGAACTTTCATAAAGCGCGTAAGACAGAAGAGCGATAAGAGTCTTATAGAGAATATTTCGGGGCAGGGGTACCACCTGGCGGTTGCAAAAGAGAGGGAGTGACTCAGCGCCAGACGATATTGAGTCTATCTTCAAGCAGGGTTTCGTCGAAACTCTTTTTCGGTTTTCCAAGATTTGCGATATTGTTTTTTGTCTCTACGAATCTTTGGAGGTAGTAGTCTCCGGTGTAGCCGCTTTCTGCCAACAGATCCATCATCGCGTTTATATCTTCAGGCTGCAAAAGATCTGGATGGACGGTGGTTCTCACTTCGAAGTCGAAACCACTCGCAATCAGAAACTTCAGACTCTCCATGAAGTTAGAAAAACGGCTCGATCCTGTTATGTAGCCGAACTTTCCGTTTACCGCTTTGAAGTCGAGAGATATGAAGTCTATAAGCCCCTCTTCCACAAGATTCACGACAAGTTGTGTATTTAGGCCGTTCGTGTCCAGTTTTATGGAAAATCCGAGCTCTCTTATCTTTCTGCAAAGGGGCATCAGGTCGTGAAGGGTCGGTTCACCACCGCTTAAAACCACACCGTCGAGCAACCCTACCCGTTTTTTCAGAAAGTCGAATAGGTCGTTTTGCGTGTAGTTTCCCTCTTTGGCGAAAACTATGTCGCTGTTGTAGCAGTACATACAGCGCATATTGCAGCCGTGAAACCACACGATACAAGCCAGTTTACCCGGATAATCGAGATGGGTAAAAGGTGTTATGTCGTAGATCGGTTTATCGCTCAACAAACTGCTTTCTCTGGCGATGCTCGCCTTTTTTTCCTATATTGAAGCTCTCGACGGGTCTATGGTAGCCCATTACGCGTGTATATACCGTGCATTTTGTTCTTCTATCTTCGAGCCTTCTTAAAATCTCTTCTCTTCTTTTCATATCAAAACCCTCCTAACCGTTTTGGATAAACCCCTGTGTATCGGGGCGTATCGCTTTTATTGCCACCTGTAACAGCATACGCATGAATGTACCTGTAGAACTCTCTTTCGCTAAAACGATGAACATTTGTCACTCCCTCCTTCTTCGTAAGTTTGAAGCAGCTCTTCGTCGCATTTGGGGCAGTACTCGTGCTCTCCCGGGATGTAGCCGTGTTTCGGGCATACAGAAAAGAGCGGAGTTACCGTTATGTAGGGAAGCTTGAAGTTGGTTATGACCTTTTTTACGAGATTTCGGCACGCTTCGGCGGAGCTTAATCTCTCTCTCATGTAAAGATGCAGAACCGTACCGCCCGTATATTTGCACTGCAACTCATCCTGCAGCTCGAGCGCTTCGAATGGATCTTCGGTCCAGTCCACGGGAATCTGTGAAGAGTTTGTATAGTATATGTTTTTACCGCTTCCTGCCTGTATGATGTCGGGGTATCTCTTTTTATCCTCCTTGGCGAAACGGTAGGTGGTTCCCTCTGCAGGAGTGGCTTCGAGGTTGTAGAGGTTTCCGGTCTCCTCCTGATACTCCCTCATCCTCTCTCGCATGAAGTCGAGTATCTCTATAGCCATTTTCTGCCCCTCTTCATCGGCGATCGTGAGTCTATCTTCCGTAAAGTTTCTGATCATTTCGTTCATTCCGTTGACGCCGATAGTGGAGAAGTGGTTGTTGAAGTTTGGAAGGTATCTTTTTGTATATGGAAAAAGTCCTCTGTCGTAAAGATCCTCTATGAACTTTCGTTTCTTTTCAAGCGTCGATTTCGCCAACTCCATCAACTCGCTCAACCTTTTGTAGAGTCCGTCTGTATCGTTTTTGTGCAGATAACCGAGCCTTGCCATATTTATCGTCACGACCCCTATGCTTCCCGTCATCTCGGCACTTCCGAAGAGTCCTCCTCCACGTTTTAGAAGTTCGCGAAGATCGAGCTGCAGACGGCAGCACATGCTTCTTACATGTCCGGGTTTGTAGGCCTCCTCGTTGGGTACGAGGTTTCCATTTTCATCTCTTTTGTACTGGCTTCCTATAAAGTTTTGAAAATATGAGGAGCCTATTTTTGCGGTGTTTTCAAAAAGTATGTCGGTATTTTCTCCGTACCAGTCGAAATCTTCCGTTATGTTGACGGTAGGAATCGGGAAGGTAAAGGGTTGTCCCGTACTGTCTCCTTCGGTCATCACTTCGTAGTAGGCGCGATTTATCAGATTCATCTCGGGCTGGAAATGGCGGTAGCACATCTGGTCGAGTGAAGAGATTTTCGGGTCTCGCTCTTTTGCGATCTGCAGCAAGCTTTCATCCTCTATGCCGCCGAGGAGATGTTTTTGGGCGCGTGTCGGTATCTGCTCTTTAAGATCTTCGGGGACCGTCCAATCTATCGTGATGTTTGTAAAAGGCGACTGTCCCCAGCGCGCCGGTACGTTGAGGTTGTAGACGAAACTGCGAATAGCCTTTTTTATCTCGCCGTAGTTGAGTTTGTCTTTGAAGACATAAGGCGCAAGGTATGTATCGAAGGAGCTGAATGCCTGGGCGCCTGCCCACTCCGATTGCAAAATTCCCAGGAAGTTGGCCATCTGTCCGAGAGCCTCTCTGAAGTGGTTGGGCGGTCTGCTCTCGACTCGGCCCCTTACGCCGTTGAAACCCTCATCAAGCAGCGCTCTCAGGCTCCACCCCGCGCAGTAGCCGCTGAGGCAGTCTAGGTCGTGTATGTGGTAGTCTCCGTTTCTGTGGGCGTAACCCTCCTCTTTGGAGTAGACTTTATCGAGCCAGTAGTTGGCTATGATCTTGCCTGCGGTATTGTTGATGAGCCCCGCATGGGAGTAACCCGTATTTGAGTTGGCGTTTATACGCCAGTCACTTTTACCGATATACTCCTCTATCGTCTCGGTGGAGTTTACGAATGTCGTATCCTCCACAAGGCCCAAAATATGCTCACGCTGCATTTTATGGGTGTGGCGGTATATCATGAAAGCGCGCATGACGTCGAAGTATCTAGCTTTGAAGAGCTCCTGCTCTATCATATCTTGGATATCTTCAACCGCAGCAATGCGTTTATGTTTGAGTCTCTCTATGACATTGAAAAAAACAGTGCTGTCGTATGTTGTGTTTTGGCTTTTGAAAGCCGCTTTTATAGCATCTTCGATTTTGTAGGGAGCGAACTCCTCTTTAGTCCCGTCCCGTTTTAGAATCTCTTTTAGCATCATTTGAATCTTTTCACTTTTTAAAAACTTTTTACCCGTAACATCGGTTTAAAACAGATAACACTTCCAAAACCCGGTAGAGTTGTTCACCGGGATCATGGAAGGTTTTTGGAAGCGAAGAGAGCTTCCAAAACGCTCTTTGACAGTGCAAGCTAAAGGAGCAGGTTACCGGTTACTTGGAGTTGGTATCCGGACCTTTGAATTGTAAGCTCTTTTTACTTGCCGAGCCATAAAAAAATAGCTCACAAAAGTGTCACTAAGTACCGTAAGTAAGGGCTCTAGTGACACTAAAGTGACATACCCTTTCGAAACTATATTACCGCACCAACTAATAACCTTTATCTTTGATGCAGTGACTTCGTTCATAGGCAAGGCGGATTTTTGCATGACTAGCCTTAGCTAATTCAAGAAAATCCAACGCAGTCATATGGGCGAAAGCACTGCACCCTTCGGGGAGAACGATAAGAGGCGACCTGCAAGCAGATAAATCTTTGAATTCCCTACGGGGAGTCCTTCAGATTTCTCTACTCACATCTCACCTCTTCTCGTTCTCTCAAAAATTAAGGTTATTAGTTGGTGCGGTAATAAAATAGATTCTGTGTTGATATAGGTCAACCTGTTTGAAAGATTTTTTGAGTACAATTTCGCAACGAATTCCCTACGTAAAGAAAGGGGGCTGAAATGGACTGGATGCTGGTCTCGTTTCTTGCGATAACGGCCCTATCGATGGCTAAAATATATTTTATGTTCAAATAGGAGATGTAAGTGGTAATTTCAAACTATATGAGAGATGAGCATAGAAGCTGTGATGAATCTTTCGCAAAGGCGGAGCAGGCTGCAAACAACGGAGATTTCAAAGAGACGTTCAAACATTTCGAAGATTTTATGGTGGAGACTTTGAACCACTTCGCAAAAGAGGAGGATATTCTTTTTCCCGCTTTCGAAGAGGCTGCCGGCAGCACGGAAGGGCCTACTATGGTTATGCGTCATGAACACAACCAGGTTCGCCAGCTTCTGGAGCAGATGAGAGAGGCTATAGAGAGCGAAGATAAAGATCGCTTCTTTTCGGTCGCCGATACATTGATGATACTCCTTCAGCAGCACAACATGAAAGAGGAGCAGATGCTCTACGCTATGTGCGACCGCATTTTGGGGCCGCAGGCAGATGGGCTTGTGGAGAAGATGAAAGAGCGTTGAAAGAGGTCAACGTACTCGAGCTCGACGCGCGCGGGCTCATGCACCCGGAGCCGTTGGAGAGGTCCGTGCAGATGCTGAGAATGTTAGGCGAATTGAACCTTTTTCATCTGATCATACACCGCTACCCAAAGCCGCTCCTTATGATAGCGAAGGAACATGGTGTGAGATTCGAGGTTTGCGGCAGCGACGAAGATGGGTGGCATATACTTTTTGCAAAAAATCCAAATATCGATTTGAAAGATTTCATAAAAAGGTATTGCAGTGTTTAACCAAGGGCTCTCTTTGGATCAGGCGCCTCCTATCAGCGTGATAATGCGCTTTTTTCTGACAATTCCATTTTTCGGGATTTTAACGGCACTTGCCATCATCTTTTCCGATTCTCATATGCTTGGGGCCTGGGACCAACCCCATAGCGTGGCCGTAGTTCACCTTGTTATGCTCGGTATTGCCGCCATGGCTATGGTTGGGGCGCTTTTTCAGATGCTCCCTGTAATCGCAGGCGCCCCGATATCGGAGCCGCTCTATCATGCTCGCTGGATACACTTGCTGCTTATTTTGGGTACATTGATGATAAGTGCCGCATTTTATTTCAACATATACACTCTTATGCATCCGGCCGTACCCCTGCTTTTGGGAACTTTCGGCTTTGTCATATACCTCATGCTTACCAAACTCTTTGCTGTCGAGAACAAAACTTCATCGGTCAAGGGGATGATCGTCTCTCTGCTCTCTCTTGGGGTAGGTTCGGTTTTTGCCCTTTTGCTTACCGCTATATTCATGGGGGCCGATCTTGGTTTAGACCCGCTTCTTCTACGCTCCGTGCATGTACGTTTCATGCTACTTGGCTGGGTTGGAGTTTTGGTTATGGCGGTAGCTTTTCAGGTTATAGAGATGTTCTACGTTACGCCTTCATACCCCAAATATAT
>Ga0256833_1002882_pt1 | contig 11920 bp, 9 predicted proteins | sample 356284metaG_FD_190535 | JGI IMG/M metagenome (GOLD analysis project Ga0256833, IMG submission 190535) | Hydrothermal vent microbial communities from Mid Atlantic Ridge, Atlantic Ocean - 356-284 | ecosystem: Environmental > Aquatic > Marine > Hydrothermal vents | place: Atlantic Ocean: Mid...
ATTAAAGGCTAAATCGCCGATCATCTTATTTTTAAAGTTTTCTATTAACATCTGCTGCTGTTCGCCGAAAAAATTATGTATTTTGCAATTCTCGTTAAATGGACAAATCGTCGGTTTTACCAAACATTCATTAACGGCCATTTTATAATTAAGCGCTTCAAGAATGTCATACACCGATGTGATTCTCGGATTCCGTTTCAGAAAAACGCCTCCGTAACGCCCTTGAGTAGACCCGAGAATACCGTTTTTCACCAATTGGTGTACTATCTTGGATGTAAAGGGGCGACTTATAAACAACTCTTTTGAAATAACGGACAAGGGAATAGGTTGTTCCCCGTAATAAGCGGCGAGAAAAGCGCTAATCCTTACAGCGAGATCATATTCTCTGTTAATTAAAAAGTTCATCTACTTTCTCTACTATTACTTATTCGGTAATATATTACTTGTTCAGTAATAATTTAAAACAACAAATCAGTTAATTCAAGAACTTTTTTTATTTTTTTCAAGTTTTATAAATTTAAGAATGGAAACGGATACAATCAGCAAAAACTGTCATTTTTTCATTGAAGACATAAAAGGCCATGAGGTTTTTAAAAGCAATCTGTATTTATTTGAAATTTTTTACGACGCCTATTTTTTTTAATAAAGCGCCTCAATATCGCCGGCGCCTTCGCGCACAATAATCGGTTCATCTCCGGAAAAATCAATGATGGTAGACGGCTGGTTAAACATAATACCGGCATCAAGAATTAAGTCTATATCATTATTATAGTTATCGGCAATCTCATGCGGATTGGTATAGTAACCGTCTTCTCCCTGCGGAACGCTGGTACTGAGCAGCGGCCGGCCCAGCGCTTGTAACAAAGCATGCGCAACTACCGAATCGGGAATACGGATACCAACTGTTTTTCGTTTTTGCAGTAGAATTTTAGGCACCTGTTTACTGGCGCGCAAAATAAAAGTATAAGGGCCCGGCGTTACACGTTTCATTATTTTATAAGCGTCGTTGCTAATAACCGCCCAATTGGCAATATCTTTCAAATCGGGACAAATAAAACTAAGCAGTTTTTGTTTACTAACTTTTTTTATACGAAAAATACGATTCATTGCATTTTTATTAAACAAATCGGCGCCTAGGCCGTAAATGGTATCGGTGGGATAAACGATTATGCCGTCATTTTTTAATATCTCTACGGCCTTGCCAATTAAACGAGGCTGTGGATTTTCCAAAAAAATATGTTCGATCTGCGCAGCCATATAAAGAGTCTCTCCGGATATAAATTGCACAATTATTGTAAAAACTTTAAAGAATTACAAATAATTCGCGTTTAAGTCAAGGGAATTTGATATTTTTATTGCAATTTAACGAAATTATTCAAAACTTTAGGCGTCAGGTAAATACATTGATACGTAAAACGCATGGAAAATTGCAGCTATACTGTTAAACATAGACGGTCGAAAGAAGGCATTATTTATTTACTGCCATTTTATTTTTACGATTTCTCTCCTCGTTTGAAATGGCAAAGTGGACTTTAATGTTCACAATCCGTAATTCTTTTGCAAAAGAACAAAGCTTTGCAAATTAATCTAAGGGAAAAAATACAGATAGAGTCGCCATAATGTCCCTCTTTCGAAAGAAGGAATATAAATGCAACAACTGGCAAGATTTAGATTCCCGATAGAAACATTTGGGAATGACAACGGGGGGAGGCGCAGCTGGTGGAATAATTGTATGCTATACTATTATTTTTCATTGTCGATTTAATCGGACAATTTAAAATTGTACGTAAACAAAAAATATTCTGAAAATAATGACGAAAATGTTCCCAATAGGTTGGTTTTGAAATTCCGGTACTATTAATTAAGGTTAACCGATAAAATGAGAAAAATTTGGCGGGTAATTGATTTACTAAAAACTACGGAAGAATATTTTTTTCATAAAGGGATTGAAAACCCGCGTTTAAATGCGGAATTACTACTCGGCGAAAGTTTAAACATGAGCAGAGTTGATCTCTATATGTCGTATGAACGCCCTCTTTCCGTTATGGAATTGGACGATTTTAGAGAAAAAGTAAAGCGGCGCGCCTTATTTGAGCCTTTACAATATATTATCGGCAGCGCCGAATTTATGGGATTCCCGTTTTTAGTCAATCGCAACGTGTTAATCCCGAGACCGGAAACGGAAGTTTTGGTGGAAACCGTTTTGGAGATGAAAGACGAGATCGGCAACGGCGTTATTCTTGACGTCGGCACAGGCAGCGGCTGCATAGCAATCAGCCTTGCCAAACTATGGCCGCAAGGGAGCTATTTAGCAATGGATATTTCGCCTGCCGCACTGCAAGTTGCCTTGCAAAATGCCCGATTAAACGGCGTTGATGCATCTTTACAAGACATCGAACAGGAACAAACGACAGACGGCAGTCGTCTTTTTCTCTTTGAACACGATATTTTTAAAGGACAAAATATTATATTTCAGAAAAATATTACGGTAGTGATATCAAATCCTCCGTATATTAGCAAAGACGAAATGAATGGTCTGCCGGCCGAGGTACGTCAATACGAACCGGATATTTCTCTCACCGATAACGCTAACGGCCTTTCGTTCTATCGGCGCTTATTTGAATTGGCTTCCAACGGATATTTCCCGAAATTAAAATATCTTTTTTTGGAAATGAGCGGATCGCAGCAACAACAAATATTAAAACTCGGTTCAAAATATAAATTTAATTCAATAGATACACGCAAGGATCTAAGCGGAACCGAACGGGTATTAATTATAAGGATATGATAACAATGAAAAAAAGTAAAAAAGTAATTGAATTGCAAAAAGCAATTTTAAATATTTTAAAACAGAATCCGGGCGTGCCTATAAACCGCAAAGATATCAGTCGCGCTTTGGGTGTAACAAAACAGAATTACCATCTGTTTATGGACAGCATTGTCGGACTGGCCAAAGAAGGCACCATCATCCACGTGCGTAAAAGTCATTATGCTTTTCCGCAAAAATCGAAACAATGGATCGGCGAACTTCGCGTAACGCGCTCCGGTTTCGGCTTTGTCTATGTCGAAAGCGAAGATATTGAGATTTTCGTGTCGCAGCCCAATTTAAACACGGCATTCGATCGCGATATCGTGGAAGTTCAGCTCTATTCCGCCTCTCGAGGTAAACGTCTCGAAGGATTTGTAAAACGAATTGTTAAACGTTTCAGGGAATATATTGTCGGCACATATCACAAAACCGATTATTACGACTATGTAACGCCGGACGATCAAAAAATCACCCGCGACATTCTAGTTCACCAGGATAATTCGCTTAATGCCCGTTCCGGACAAAAAGTGCTGGTAAAATTCGAGCGTTGGGAGAAGAATCAGCATAATCCCGAAGGCACAATCGTCGAAATTCTCGGCGATGAAAATACGCCCGGTCTCGATGTGGTCAGCGTGGCATATTCCTATAATATTCCCGTAAAATTTGACGACGCGGTAGAAGAAGCCGCTAAAAACGCCGCGCCGGGCGTCGACAATAAAGATTTACAGGGACGCTTAGATTTGCGGGATAAACTTTGTTTTACAATTGACCCTGTGGATGCCAAAGATTTTGACGACGCCGTTTCACTGGAGAAGCTGCAAAACGGCCATTGGCTGCTCGGCGTTCACATCGCCGACGTAAGCCACTATGTTAAAGAAGGCTCTCTTGTCGATAAGGAGGCATTCCGCCGCGGCTCAAGCGTTTATTTGGTCGACCGCGTTATCCCCATGCTGCCGGAATATCTTTCCAATGAATTATGCAGTCTTAAACCCAATGTGGACAGGCTAACTTTTAGCTGTTTAATGGAGTTTGACGAGGGTTTGAATATTGTTGGAAAAACCATATCGCCTTCGGTTATTCACAGTAAACGACGCTTTAATTATCAGGAAGCGCAACAAATTATTAACGGTAAAATTGACGATCCCTTAAAAAACATTCTGATAGAAATGAATAATTTTGCCAAAAAGCTCACAAAAAAACGATTCGAAAAAGGAGGCATCGATTTTGAAACGCCGGAAGTGCGCTTTGTGCTGGATAAACAAGGCAAACCGATTGAAATTATTCCGCGAGAAAGGCTCGATACGCATAAATTAATAGAAGAATTTATGCTGGCGGCCAATCAGGCTGTAACCGTAGCCGTAAAAAACCGTGCCAAAGAACTGCATCGAAAACTACCCTTTATTTATCGCGTCCACGAAAAACCGTCGCCGGAGAAAATGCAAAAGCTTTATGAATTTTTATACGCCTTACAGATAAAATTCAAACCGGAAAAGAGTATTTCACCGCGCTTTTTCCAAAAGCTGCTTAACTCCATTAAAGGTACAAAAGAAGAGATGTTGTTGCAGGAAGTTACTTTACGTTCTATGATGAAAGCTTCCTACTCGGAAAAAAATATCGGGCATTTCGGATTGGGGTTTTCAGATTATACGCATTTTACGTCGCCGATCCGCCGTTATCCCGATTTAACGGTTCATCGTCTGCTGCGCCAATATTTTCATTCTAAGGAGCCAGCAAGCGGTTTGAAAAAAATATCCGCAGAAATCGGTAAAATTGCCCGTCAATCGTCAAAAACGGAACGGCTGGCTATTGAGGCGGAACGCGACTCCATTAAGATAAAACAGCTTGAATACATCAAAGAATATGTGGGCAAAGAGTTTACGGGTATCGTTTCCGGCGTTATGTCATTCGGGATATTCGTAGAACTTGAAAAGAGCTTGATTGAAGGTTTAATTGCCGTTGCCAGTTTAACCGATGATTTTTATATTTTCGACGATAAAACCTATTCAATGGTCGGTAGAGATACGGAAAATATGATCCGTTTGGCGGACGAAGTACGCGTACGCGTCGAAAATGTAGATATCGAAAAAAAGGAGATCGATTTTACGTTAATAGAAAATATAAGCGACCGTAAAAAAAGAACGCTTCCCGATATTGCCGTCCGGCACAATAAACCGCTCAACAAGGGACAGCATAAAAAACGACGCACCAGAAAACGATAACTCGTATATCCGTTTCTTCTTTAATTGTAAACAACCAGTAAACGAAATATCAAGGCAATACAATGACAAATCGAAACAAACTCTTTACAGCCCATCCTTGGCACGGTGTCCATATCGGCAATGGCGCGCTGGAAATTGTTAACGCTTACGTGGAAATTGTGCCCACGGATACGGTTAAATATGAATTAGATAAAGAATCGGGTTTATTAAAAATCGATCGCCCGCAAAAATTTTCCTCTATGCCACCAATGCTGTACGGACTGGTACCGCAAACGTATTGCGGCGGGCGCATCGCGGCCTTCTGCAATAAAAAAACAGGACGCAACGACATTATCGGCGACGGCGATCCGCTGGATATTTGCATTTTCACAGAACGGCCCATCGCTCAAGGCAATATTATCGTACCGGCGGTTGTCGTGGGCGGCATACGTATGATTGACAACGACGAAGCCGACGATAAAATTATCGCCTTTTTGAAAGACGATATGATATATAACAACTGGGATGATATAGGAGATGTCCCCAACGCGCTGTTGGAACGTTTGCGTCATTATTTTCTTACATATAAAGATATTCCTGGCAGAGAAAAACATCAGGCGCAAATCACACACACATACGGGAAACATGAAGCTTATGACGTTATTCGCAGAAGCATGGATGATTATAATGAAAAATATCCATCTTAAAAACCTACGGAACTTTTATGCATTTTCTATATTTCCATTTTCATACAAATTGAAAACATAACTTCGCAAAGGGATTAATGAGTAAAATCGTCAATGTGTCATTCTCCGATGAATCGGAGAATCTAAATATAGCAAATGGTTAGATCCAGATTCCCGCTTAAAACAGGCGGGTATGACAATGGGGGCGCATTTGTTGAAATAATTGTATGATACACTATTATTTTTCAATGTCGATCTATTCGGACAAACTGAAATAGACCGTATACTATAAATATTCAGAACCTGTAAAGCGCTAAAACGAGGTTTAAAATAATATTAAAAATGTCTGAAATTTGTTATTTTTTTGAAATCCCGATATTATAAAATAAAAAATTCAATAATAAGATTCAAACGCGTTCAACAGAGAAATCGCTTAAGAGATATATTGATTTGATCAGATTCTTTTTAAATATAACAATCGTATTGTTTTTGGCCTTTCCATTACGGGCACAAACGGATTCCACCGCCCCGCAAACCGTGCCTATGCTCTCTTCAACAATCGATTCGTTGCAGTCCGACAGTTTGGGAAGGAAAAATGAAAAACGCCAAGAGCTTGAAGGGCCTGTGCGCTATAAAGCTGAAAAAATTCGTATTATCAAAGGCGGCGATGAAATTATTCTTGAAGGAAACGCCGAGGTAAAATACCAAACCATGACCCTGCAAGCCGAAAAAATTCGACTCGACAGAAAAGACAATAAACTTTTTGCCGAGGGCGTATTGGACTCCATCGGGGCCGACAGTTCCTTGCATTATCGCGGTACGCCTGTTTTTTCCGAAACAGGCGAAAAGCCCATTGAAGGCCGTTTTATCGAGTACGATTTTAACACAAAACGGGGTAAAATTACCTACGGCACGACAGAAATGGAACCAGGTTATTACAAAGGCAACCAAATAAATAAGCTTGCCGACAGCACCTTTATTATTCAAACGGGTTATTTTACCAGCTGCGATAACAAAGCGTGTCCGCACTATTATTTCAAAAGCTCAAAAATGCGCATCATTTTAAAAGATAAAGTGGTGGCCAAACCCATCTATTTTTATATCGCCGACGTGCCCCTGCTGGCCATCCCATTCGGCGTTTTCCCTAATAAACGCGGACGCCATTCGGGATTGGTAGTCCCCACCTTCGGCGAAAATCGTTACGGCGGTAAATATCTGCGTAATATTGGGTACTATTGGGCTATTAACGATTATATGGACGCGACGTTTTTAACGGATTTTTACGATAAATTGGGTTTTACTTACAGCGGCAAATTCGATTATGCCCTTCGTTATAAATTAAAAGGTTCGTTTTACGGCGAGTACTATCCCAAAGACCCATCCACTGGAAAAAACACACAACGCTGGGAATTTGGTTTTAATCATAGTCAAACAATTGATCCCACTTTTACCATAACCGGATCGGGACGGTTTGTCAGCGACGGAACTTTTCTGATGGACACCTCACCCGACGCCTCCCGACGCCTCGACCAAAACATGACATCCAATATAACGGCAAGAAAAAGCTGGCGGGGAACAAAAAACAGCATGACGCTCAGTTTAAGTCATGTTTATAACTTACAGACGGGGCGCGTTGATTTCACTTTGCCTAATATAACCTTTAACCGCTCCCAAACCAGCATCTACGAAACAATAACGGGCAAAAAAAACGGCGCAGGCAGGCAAACATGGTATCAGAAAATATATTTTTCCTATAACAGCTCCATAAAAAACAGCGGAGCGCATATTCCGGACGACAGTTTGGATACATTTACGGACGAATTAAAATCGGGATGGCGCAATAACCTCAGTTTTTCGGCGCCCAATAAGGTTTTTAAATATCTCAATATAACGCCGAGTTTCAGATACACCGAAGACTGGATAACGGACATCACGGAAGCGTCTTACGATTCAACTACGAACGAGATTATTGAAAATAAAGTTAAAGGATTTGCCGCGCGGCATACTTTTAATTTCAGTATCGGCGCCAAAACAAATCTATACGGATTGTTTCCCGTAGGAATCGGAAAATTTAAATTTTTACGTCATAAACTTGAGCCTTCTGTAAATTTTAATTTTGCTCCCGATTTTTCCGAACCTTTTTACGGTTATTTTAACGAAGTAACCGACAGCACCGGTGTCGCGCATAAAATCGACCGTTTTAAAAATTCCGCTTTCGGCGCTACGCCGACCCGTTCCCGTCGTAGTATGTCAATCCGGATCGGTAATTTTTTTCAGGGTAAAACGATTGACGAAGAAGGCGTGGAGAAAAAATTCGACATATTAACGGCCAACCTTTCAAGCAATTACAATTTTCTTGCCGACAGCCTTAATTGGAGTCAACTCTCAAGTCAATTTAGAACAAAAGCATATCCGTAACCATGCGACATAGTTTTTATGAAGCGCGTTCTTCCGGCAGCGGCGAAAGTTCTCGTTTTTTACTTGCGCACGGTCATTTACCAAGATTGATCAGCCTAACCACATCTTTCGGCATGACAATTAACAACAAAACATTTTCGAAAGGCAAAAAAGATAAAAAAGAGCAACCGAACGCGGAAGAGAAGGAAGAATATTACGATAATCTAAACACCGGCTATATACAAAAAGAACGTTATAATTATGCGGAAGAGACAAAAAACCTTAAAGTTCCCTGGTCGCTTTCATTTAATATAAACTATTCATTAAACAAAGCAAATATTTACCATGCCGTACAGCGCATCGACCTCTCTTTACGTTGGAATATGCAAATTACCAAAAATTGGAAATTAAGCTGGAATTCACGCTTTGATCTGGCAAACGGGGTTATGACAATGCAGAATATAAATATATACAGGGATCTGCATTGCTGGGAAATGGCTTTTGACTGGCAGCCCTTGATCGGTTATTATGGTTTTAAGATCAATATCAAATCATCCGTTCTTCAAGACATAAAACTCACTAAACATCCCACAGGAAGCGGGTATATCGAGCGCTATTAAACTCTTTTGTATCAAAATTTAGGATATTTAAATTCGGTTATCTCCCTTTTTAGGTGCATAAATAAAAATTCTATCAATATATTAAAAATATTTGAAATTTGTTAATTTTTTGAAATCCCGATGCTATAAAATAAAAAAAGGCGAATTGAACTCCGCCTTTTATATTTTAATTAGGATAAAAAAACAATAAATAACCGGAAAAACAGGATTGATAATTTCAATACCCGATTGATAGAACGATGTTTTTATACATCTTTATTAAGCTTAAAACCTTCCTCTTTTTTTAGCTTTTCTATATACTTGGCATAAGCTTTTTTAAATTTTTCAGATTCGATTTTCCGCTTAATTTCAACTTTCTCTTCCTCGTAAGGTTTCGATCCGACCTTGCGGTCAATAACCTTAATGATATGATACCCATAACGCGTTTCTACAATATCGCTAATCTCGCCGACAGGCGTTCTGAAAGAAGCAACTTCAAAACGTTTTACCATTTGTCCCTTAGGAAAATTCTCGTATAAACCGCCGCGTTCTTTTGAACCGGGATCTTCGCTATATTTCTTGGCTAATTCGGCAAAATCTTCTCCGTTTCTCGCCCGTTTTAACAATTTTTCCATTTTTCTGCGAATCGCCATTTTATTTTGACCGCTTTTATTATTAGTTAACAGCAATATGTGTCGCACGGTTACAACCGTATCTTTTTCATAAGCGGCTCTGATTTCTTCTTCGCTAACCTGTGTTTCATCCTTTAACCGCTCATCGAGGTATTTTTTAATTCCCAACCCCACTTTGATATCGGCGCGCACATTTTCAAGGGGTATGCTGTCGCGCTGAATATAAGAGAGAAATTTATCTTTTCCGCCGGAAGCCTTATATTGCACTTCAAGGATGCTATCAACCATCGCATCGCTTATAACTATACCGGCGGCTTCGGCGCGTTTTCTCAGTATTTTTTCTTTGGCCAGCTCATCCGCATTTTTGATAACCGTTATTTTTAATTCGGAAGGACTTATATTCTCAAACTGCTTTATTCTATTACCGAATAGGTAGTACATATTGGACATAACTTCCGCCGAAGTAATAACGAAATCATTAGTCGTAATAATCACAACGCTTGAATCAGGATTTAAAAAAGGCAGTTTTTCCGAAAGATTTTTAGCGACTTTGTAAGGTACGGTGCCTTTTTCCAGTTTAAAATCCCCACCTTCTTTCGCACAGGATATTAACAGAATTACTATAGACAATAAAATTAATACTTTTTTCATTAAAGGAACTCCCTTTTGAATATAAAAACAAACACATTTATTTTGTTAGCGTTAAAGATAAGAAAATATTTATCTTTATGCATATTTTTCTTTTTTTGCGAACTCGGCTTTAAGAATTGATCGATAAATATGCCCCACCCTTCATTTTGTTGATCCAACATAGACGTATCCTAAGTGACAATTCGAATATTCAATAAAACTGTATTTAGAAAATTTATACAAAAAAGTAAGATATACAGGAATAAAAATTAATTTCAAACGGTTCAATTGGGATAACTACAAAAAACCAATAGATTCGAACAATTCAAAGAAGGTAAAAGGAGGTATTTTTATGAAAATAATCGCAACCTTAGCGTTTTTATTTAGCATCTTCCAAACAAGCGTATTTGCACAGCTTTCTACTTCGTCTTCCGTAGGACTCAGCTATATTATACCCGCATCCAATACCGGGGATCATTATGACAGCGGTTTCGGCGTTATTGGAACATCCAATATTCAAATCATTCCTCTGCTCGGTATAGCCGTTACCGGTAGTTATAATAATTTAAAAAGCAAAGAAATTTCCATAGACGGATCCGGGAATGTTATGGACGGAGAAGATATGAATATTTACGGTATTACGGCCGGGCCGTATGTAAAATTAGCGCTTTTCGATATTGGCGTTAAAGGCGGCTATTATTTCGGCGATATTAGCGAATGGGCGGTTTTACCTTTTGTTCAGCTAATTTTATGGAAATTAACGGTCGGAGCGGAATATAAAACGACAAGCGACACCAAATGGTATGCAATATATTTAAACTATAATTTCTAATCTTCATTAAGCCAAGCAAATCGTTTTCGTATAGAGGACGGTTTGCTTTTTATCTTAACGCATTCTCTGCCTTTCCTCTTGCGCAATCATCACTCACAAAACAAATAAGAATCAATTGAAATTTTAAGCGGAGATATAAATAATTTATTAGATTATAAACATGCATATTTCACCTTTGATTAAGACCGTAATTTTGACTTAAAAAGCGTGCGTTCTTCTATTTTTCAGGAACGAAAACTATAATTCAATAATTGGTAAGCCCAAAAGTTTTTTAAAACAATGCGCACATAATTTCTTGTTTCGTTAAATTCAATATTTTCGATATATATATCCTGCATGTCCGAATCTTTTAATTTCAACCATGTTTTTACGCGATGCGGGCCCGCATTGTAAGCGGACAATACCAATTCGTAACGATTGTCGTATCGTTTTAACAAGCGTTTGAGATAATAAGAGCCCAATTTAACGTTAAACTCAGGATCAAGCAACTGTTGAGGATCGCGATAATCTTCATTTAGTAAAACGGCGAGTTCTTTGGCTGTCGAGGGGATAATTTGCATTAAACCGTAAGCATTGGCTAAAGAGTGCGCCTGCGCGTCAAATACGCTTTCCCGTTTAACTATCGATAGAACCAATTCTTTGGAAACATTATTGCGCTGCGAATATTTTTCAATTATGTCATCGTAATAATATGGGAAGCGTTCTTTTAAAATAAAAAATTTATCCGAATATTTAACGTCTGCGTAATATTTTTTATTAATGTAATCATAAACACGATATGCTTTATTATAGGCCGCTATTTTTTTGTACATTTCCGCCAGATTAATCCATTCAGTTAACGATTTTGCGCGCAGTTTCATATTTTCCAAAACACAATTGGCATAACGGATTCCCAGCAAATCTTCAACGAGGAAAAATTTTTCAAAATTGTTTACCAGATTTATTAACAGTGCGTTATCGCCTTCCGGCGGCGCGTCGTCGTCTTCCCTGCTCCTAAGCGTGAAAATAATATCCTCCATATCGCGATCTTTTAGGTAACTCTTCATTGTATAATAATTCATCCATGGATCATCTGAAAGCTTGCCGCGTATGGCGATTGCGGCGGCCGAATTATTCATTTTGTCTTTACACAAAGAT
>Ga0256833_1002883_pt1 | contig 11917 bp, 12 predicted proteins | sample 356284metaG_FD_190535 | JGI IMG/M metagenome (GOLD analysis project Ga0256833, IMG submission 190535) | Hydrothermal vent microbial communities from Mid Atlantic Ridge, Atlantic Ocean - 356-284 | ecosystem: Environmental > Aquatic > Marine > Hydrothermal vents | place: Atlantic Ocean: Mid...
CAGAGTGTCTTATTATCTCTAATGACTCTTTAGAGTTATCAAAAACTATCTCTTTATCGCCACTACTTGCACTTTGAGTATCTAAAATTTCGTCACCTAAAATGTAGCCTATAACTTCACTCACTATATTTCCTTACAATTAAATTAGGGTATTATACCAAATTACTCTTTGTTAAAGAAGTCTATTCTATCTTTAGTTGATGGATGAGAAGATAACCAATTAAATTTTGCAATATTACTCTCTTTTTTAGCTCTTTTTTTACTATACTCTTGTATGCTCTTAAACATATTGGCTAAATATTTAGGTGGTATATGTAATCTTCTTAATTCACTCATTGCATATTTATCTGCTTGAACTTCAAATTCTCTACTATATTTAGTAGATACTAAGGCTGTCGGTAAAATGGTTATAATAGATGATACATCTCCCGTAATATAAGCAATAAAAGCTGTTGCTATTGTGCCTTTTATAATACTTTTTAACCCATGTTTATAGATATAGTGACCTTTTTCATGTGCTAATACTCCAAGGACTCCATATAAATTTGGGTCTTTATCTAAAAATACAAGTTCATCTAATAAAACTATATCGCCACTAGGTAACATAAAAGCATTTGGTCCCATTTTTGGCGATGAACGAAAGTGTAATTTATAGTGTTTATCATTATTTGTTAATTTATTAAATAGCTTTAATATTTGCACTTTTCTATCATTAGATAGATTACTTTTATGAAGTAAACTTTTATCTAATTGCTTTAAGGTAGCTTTACTAGCATTATCAAGAGTGCTTTGTGGTAATCTATTAGCTAAAAAATTGGCACTATAATCTGCTCCATAAGTTAACATAAAAGTGATAAAAATAACTATTGTAGCAATTGAAAATAGTGCAAATTTCCATGAGCGTTCTAAATGATGAATAGAAGATTTTGTTATTTTAAGAGAGTTTAATATTTCATCTATCTTATCATTCTCTTGACTTTTTATTCTTATTCCATCTTTTAACTCTATAACTCTATCAGTATTTCCTAATCTTGTTGAGATTTTAATATTATCTAAAGGTTCATTTATGCCAAACTCTTTAATAAGTAGTCGTTTATCGTTTGTAAATTCGACTACTACTAAATGCTCTTTAGAACTTTTTCCATCATAGAGTTTTGCATTAATTTTCATTTTAAATACCAATATCTATATCAAAAAAGTCCATAGTCTCTTCTCCTATAGTTGAACCTCTATCTCTTCCTGCACTTTGAAAGCTATTGTAATCTTTACATTTAAAGTATGTATTTTCTATCTTATATCTTAAATATCTCATTTTTGCCCACGGATATAGTAAACCTAAACTAAAAATAGTTACAATAATATTTGTAACACTTATAAAACCTAACTTTAAAGGTGATATTTTAGTATCAAAACTTGCATCTTTTATTGTTGTATATTCTCTTGTAAAGTTTGATAAATATCCATCTGAAATACCCTTATAGTAACCTAAAGATAATAGATATATAAATGTAAACCCAATATATATTAAAATAACTCCTATTGGACTTTTAAAATCTATATTTGTAATATTAAATAAACTAGAAATTACAAATGATATAATTGTTAAAATTATAAAAACTATTGTTGTTACAAATGATATTTTAAAAAATAGTTTTATAGCATCACTCTTTTTAGCACTGAATTTAAATCTTGTAGAGCCATAAGATGCATAATTTATTATTAACTCTTTAAATTTTAAATAGAAAATAGGTGTTATTATTGAAATAAATATTGCTAGTAATACAAAAGTAGCTAATCCTGCTAACTTTTCATTTAAATTTAGATATGCTACAAAAGCAAGAGGAGAAAAAGTTAAAATAAATACAAATAAAAAGAGAATAGCTAATTTATAAAAATCTCTTATTTTTCCATAATATCTAAAGTGAATATTTCTATAAGAGGTGCTTTTTAATCTAAAACTAACTGCTTGTCTAATAAGCCATGGAAGTAGCAATAAAAAAGTTGTAACAATTACTAGAGCAACTTCTTGATTATATAAAATATTAGAAAAATAGTAAAATAGTGCATAAAACCCTACAACAATAAGCCTACCATAAAATATTCTAAGTGGTTGGGCATTATATTCAAAATTAGAGTTATTTAAATATGTATTTGAGTAGATATATCTATTATTCCTTACTTTTGCCCAAGCTGAATATATACCTAGTGTTAAAATTGTAAGAGCAATATTTACTATCCATATCTTAAAATACTCTTTTGCATCTCCTTTAAATTCAAAGGGGATAAAATTAGAATTTTTACTACTACTATTATCGATAATATAATCTTGAGTATCTATTTTTTCACTAATATTAGTTTGAGATTGAGTAGGCTGGTTATTCTCTTTTTTTAAATATCTATCTATATCTTCAGAAGTTACAAGATAACCATTTTTATCTCTTTTAGGCTCTCTATTTTTAGTAGAAGTATCTATTAAATCTCTCTTCTCTTCTAAAGGTGATAAATTATCTTTATCTTTAAAGTTACTCTTAACTATATCTGTATTAACGCCTAACTTTCTAGCTAATGCTATTGTAGAAGACTCTTTTTTTAGATTACTTTGACTCTTTTGGCTTAGCTCATTATCATCTAAAAATTCCAAAATTTACCTCTTTTACTTTTTCTTTCTCTTTTTCCACTCTTTTTCAAACTTTTTTCGCTTTAGTATAGAGAGTTTTTCTATAAAAAGTTTACCCTCTAGGTGGTCATGTTCATGTTGGAGTGCAATAGCTAAAAAGTCATCATCTTCTATTATATGCTCTTTCCCGTGTCTATCAAAATATTTTAATTTAACCCTGCTATATCTTGATACATCTTCATAAAATCCTGGAACTGATAGGCACCCCTCTTGATATTTAGTAGAACCTTCCATCTCTAAAAATGTAGGATTTATAATCTCTAAAGTATTCTCTTTTGGCTGCTTTTCATCTTCTCCATCTTTTATTGGTATATTGATAATTAATACTCTTTTTGGAACTCCAATTTGAATAGCAGCTAAACCTACTCCACCCTTTGCCATCATTGTCTCATACATATCATCTAGCAAAGAGTGTAGAGTAGCATCAAACTCTTCTACCTTTTTAGATACCTGTTTTAATCTTTTATCAGGATAAATTACAATATCTCTTACCATCTATAGACTCTTTTCTAAAACCTCATCTATTAAGCCATATTCAACAGCCTCTTTTGCACTCATAAAATTATCTCTTTCTGTATCTTTTTCTATCTTTTTAGTAGTGACTCCACAATTTTTAGCCATAATTTTATTTAATTGCTCTTTCATTCTTAAAATCTCTTGAGCTTGAATTGCAATATCAGTAGCTTGACCTTGAGCCCCTCCAAGAGGTTGATGAATCATAATTCTAGCATTTGGAAGAGCATATCTTTTACCCTTAGTTCCACTACTTAGTAAAAATGCACCCATAGATGCAGCTTGTCCAATACAAATTGTATGAATATCAGGCTTTATATAATTCATAGTATCATAAATACTAAAACCACTTGTAATTACTCCACCTGGAGAGTTAATATAAAAATAAATATCTTTATCTGGGTCTTGAGCCTCTAAAAAAAGTAGTTGTGCAACAATAGAAGATGCCACTGCATCGTTAATTTCTCCACTTAGCATAATTATTCTATCTTTTAAAAGTCTTGAATAGATGTCGTAACTTCTTTCACCACGACCTGTTTGTTCTATTACATATGGTATATAACTCATTTTAAATCCTATTTTTTCAGATATTATATCAAAAAAGTATATAAAAAAGTTTTCTATGTAGTAAAATGTAGTGAAAACTACTAAAATCAATTTCAGCTTTAAGTACTAAACCTAAACTCAACTCATTGATAAGTAGTAACATAAAATTAAAATCTAATATAATATCAAGGGGTATAGATGTAGAAGTGTGCAAGGGTAGAGATGGTAAACCGATAATATGAGGTTACTTTCTATACACCTCTTCTTCTTTACCCCTCTACTCTTTTAAAATTTATTTGTGTTTAATTTTTACTAGTTACTTAGAAAAAAGTCTAAATTAAGCCTCTTCTTTCTCTTCCTCTTCATTATTTTCATAAAGAGCTAAAAGTTTTGTAAATAGTTTATCTTCCATCATACCCATTTTTACTACAGGAATTAAGTTATTTGTTTGATAATATTTAATTACTTCTTGAGGATCTTGACCACTCATAAGTGCTTCGTAATATAAAACTTGGCTAATTTCTGAGTCACTTACTTCTATATTCTCTGCTTTAGCTAAAGCATCTACAATAAATGTTGCTTTTACACTATTTACTGCATCTTCTCTTACACTCTCTCTAAGCTCATCTAACTTTTCAATAGAGTTTTTAATCTCTTCTATCTCCTCTTTAGATAGTGTTTGAGCCTTTTGATTAACTAAATTATCTATCTCTTGCTCAACAATATTTTTTGGTAAATCAAATTGATATTTTGCTATTAAATTTTCTAAAATTTTTGGTTTAAGCTCATCTTCGTAAAGCTTTCTTGTTTTGCTATCTTCTATAATTTTCTTAGCATGTGATTTTAACTCATCTAGTGTAGCATCCTCTTTTGCAAGAGCTTTTTTTGCTAATTCATCATCTATTTCAGGTTTAACATCTTCTTTAATATCGTGTAGTTTTATCTCAAAGTCAACCTCTTTACCAGCTAAATTTGCTGCTTGATAATCCTCTGGGAATGTAACTTTAATAGTTTTCTCTTCACCCTTTTTCATACCGATTAATTGTTCTTCAAAACCTTCTATAAATTGTTTAGAACCAATTTTTAACTCATAATTTTCAGCACTTCCACCCTCAAAAGCTTCTCCATTTAAGATACCTTTAAAGTCAAAAACTGCAATATCACCCTCTTGTAAAGCTCTATCATCTTCTATACTTTTTGCTTTTGAGTATTTAGTGGCAATAGAGTCTAACTCTTCATTAATCTCCTCTTCAGTCGCCTCTTCTTTTGTGTATTCTGGAGCAATATCTGAATAGTTACCAAGTTCTATTTGAGGTCTTAAAGAGATAATAATCTCTACTTCTATATTATCATCTTTTTCTTCATACTTTTCAAAAGTTGGGTTTCCAATTACATCGTCTAAATTAATATTTGCCTCTTTATATGCCTCTTGTAAAACTTCGCCAATTGCCTCTGCCTCTGCATCTTGTTGTAATTTTTCACCATACATTTTTTTAATTACAGCAACTGGTACTTTACCTTTTCTAAAACCATCTACTTTAAGAGTTTTACTTGCCTCTTTTGCTAACTTATCAAACTTAGCTGATATATCTTTGCCTTCAATTGTAGCAGTAACTTTATAGTTAGAGTTATCTAACTTTTCAACATTTAATGTCACTCGTAATCCTTATAATTTGAAAATTTTTGAAATTTTATCTAAAAATAGTTAATAAAGAGAAATAAATAGCGCAAGAAAAGCGCTAGTAGTAGAAATTAATCTTGAATTTGTTTTTTAAGAGTTTTACCTGGTTTAAAACGAACACCATATTTTGCTTCAACTTTTACTTTAGTTGTTGTTCCAGGAATATATATCTCTCTAGCATTCTTTTTAACTGGTTCAAAAGAGCCAAACCCTAAAAACGATACTGCTTCTCTATTCTTTAAACAATCTACAATTTTTTCTAACATAGTGTTTACAACTAGTTCTGTTTCATTTCTTGAAAGCCCCGTTTTTTCAGCGACTTCATTTATTAGAACTGACTTTTTCATTCCATCTCCTGTGGTTATTATGTAATTATATTTTGAAATATTAGCAATATTAAAATTTAAAATCAACCCCAGCAAATGCCCATTTTTAGGGCAGTTGAAACAGATATACCATAAAATGGACATAAATATAAATTAGACATTATTTTTACATATAAAAAAAATGAAAAAAATAGTTATTTGTTGCTTTTTGTAACAAAAAATCGATACTCTTTAACCACTATAACTCATTTAATTGTTAATACTCTCCACAAACTCTAATGAAAAACTAGTATAATATCATAAAAAACAGAAAAAATTGGAGAGTATTTATGGTAAGGGTTGTTAAAAGAAATGGTCGTATAGAGTCATTAGATGTTACTAAAATTCAAAAATATACATCTGCTGCTGTTAAGGGTTTAAGCAATGTTAGCCAAAGCGAATTAGAAGTAGATGCTAAATTACAATTTAGAGATATGATTACAACTACTGAAATACAAGAGACTTTAATTAAAACTGCTGTGGATAAGATAGATATAGATAGACCAAATTGGACATTTGTAGCAGCAAGGCTATTTCTTTATGATATATACCATAATGTATCTGGTTTTACAGGCTATATTCATCTTAGAGATTATTTTAAAAAAGGTGAAGAGGCTGGTCGTTTAATTCCTGGATTAAAAGATAAATATGATTTAGATGATTTAAATGAGTATATTAAGCCAGAGAGAGATCTACAATTTACTTATCTTGGATTAAAAACACTTTATGATAGATATTTAATAAAAGATAAAGATGGAAAACCTATAGAGTTACCACAACATATGTTTATGGCTGTTGCCATGTTTTTGGCACAAAATGAGTTCGATTCTCAAGCTTGGGCAAAGCGTTTTTATGATATTTTAAGTAAATTTGAAGTTATGGCAGCTACTCCAACCCTCTCAAATGCAAGAACCACAAGACACCAGTTAAGCTCATGTTATATAGGTTCTACACCTGATAATATAGAGGGTATTTTCGATGGCTTTAAAGAGATGGCACTTTTAAGTAAATTTGGTGGTGGTATTGGATGGGATTGGAGTAGAGTTAGAGGAATGGGAAGCTACATAGATGGGCATAAACATGCAGCTGGAGGAGTTGTCCCATTTTTAAAGATTGCAAATGATGTTGCAATTGCAGTTGACCAGCTAGGAACAAGAAAAGGTGCAATTGCTGTATATCTTGAGCCTTGGCATATAGATATTAGAGACTTTTTAGATTTAAAGAAAAACTCTGGAGAAGAGAGAAGAAGAGCTCACGACCTATTTCCTGCATTATGGATAAATGATTTATTTATGAAAAGAGTAGAAAATAATGAAATGTGGACTCTATTTGACCCATATGAAGTTAGTGAACTTACAAATCTTTATGGAGAAGAGTTTAATAAAAAATATGAAGAGTTAGAAGCAAGAGAAGATATTACAAAAGAGCAAATATTAGCAAAAGAGTTATGGAAAGAGGTTTTAAGAAACTATTTTGAGACAGGGAACCCATTTCTTTGCTTTAAAGATAATGCAAATAGAGTTAATCCAAACTCTCATGCTGGTATTATTAGAAGTAGTAATTTATGCACAGAGATTTTTCAAAATACATCTCCAAACTACTATAAAATTAGAGTAAAGTATGAAAATGGAGATATTGATTTATTTGATGAAGAAGATTTAGTAACAGTTGATAGTGGAATTACTAAAAAAGCTAAAAAAATTACAGCACTAGACTCTATAAATGGAAAATCTATTTTTATTGTAGATAAAGAGAAGATTGATGGCGATACTGCTGTATGTAATTTAGCATCTATCAATTTATCTAAAATAAATACTCATAAAGATATAGAAAGAGTTGTGCCAATAGCTATTAGAATGTTAGATAATGTAATTGACTTAAACTTTTATCCACTAGAGAAGGTTAAAAAGACAAACTTAAAGACTCGTGCAATTGGTCTTGGTGTTATGGGAGAGGCTCAAATGTTAGCCCAAAGTGGTATTGAGTGGGGTAGTGATGAACACTTAAGAAAAATAGATGAAGTTATGGAGGCAGTAAGTTATAATGCAATTAAAGCCTCTAGTGATTTAGCTTTAGAGAAAGAGAGTTATCCTCTATTTGAAGGCTCAAATTGGTCTAAGGGAATATTCCCAATAGATAAAGCAAACGAAGAGGCTTGTAAATTAGTCGATAGGGGTGGAATATTTGGTTACCACTATGATTGGCAAAAACTTAAAAAGAAAGTTAAACAAGATGGTATGAGAAATGGTTACTTAATGGCTATTGCACCAACAAGCTCTATCTCTATTTTAACTGGCACAACTCAAGCAATAGAGCCAATCTTTAAGAGAAAGTGGTTTGAGGTAAACTTAAGTGGAGAGATACCAGTAACTGCACCAAATTTAAGCCCAGATACTTGGCAATATTATATAAGTAGTTATGATTTAGACCAAAGAGTAATAGTAAAAGCTGGTGCAATTAGACAAAAGTGGATAGACCAAGGTCAGAGTTTAAATATCTTTATTAGATTAGATAAAGCAAGTGGTAGATATTTAAATGATATATATATGTTAGCTTGGAAGCTTGGATTAAAATCGACATACTATTTGCGTTCACAATCACCAGAGGCTATTGCAGATAGTGGATATACAGAAGATAGAAGTATGGAGTGTGTTGGGTGTCAATAGTAAATTGGTATAAAAATATGCACCCTTCAGATAGATTTTTAATTACACTACCATTTTGGTTAATTGTGCTTTTTGGACTATTTTATTGGGGTAAATTTTGGTCATATTCACCAATAGGAGAGGCTTTAGACTCTTTTCAAAGAGGAACTATTATGCCTATTTTAGATGCATTTATAGATAAACCAATTAAAGAGTTTAATATCTTTATAAACCCTAAATATTCAATTGTTATTACTCCTGAATGTAATGGATTAGTCCCATATTTAATAATTTTAGCCTCTATTCTTGCATATAGTTGTAAATTAATTAGAAAAATCATTTGGGCTATTATAGCTTATATTGTAATTTATATAGTAAATTTAATTCGATTAATAGTTGTAGTTAAAGTTGTAGAGATATTTGGAGAAGACTACTTCTATTTAATTCATGATATTGGTGGCAATGCCTTACTAATAATAACTGGAGGATTACTATTTTTATTATATTTGAAAGGGTGTAGAGATTGAAGTATAAAGAGATAGATTTTTCGAAATATAGTAGCATAAAGATTGGTCCAAAAGTAGATGTATTAATTATTGAAGATGGTGATGAGTTTCCCAAAAATCACTTTTTAATTGGAGGAGCAAATAATCTACTTCTATCTCCAACTCCTCCACCACTTATGATGCTTGGTAAAAGTTTTGATTATATTAAATTAGTAGATAATGCATTAGAGGTTGGATGTGCAACTAAGACAGGAAGAGTTTTATCATTTGCAAAAAAACATAATATTGCAAATTTTGAGTTTGTAGCAAAATTACCAGGAACTATTGGTGGAATGGTTGCTATGAATGCTGGTGTTAAGAGTTATGAGATATTTAACTATATTAAAGCAGTCGAAATTAATGGGAAATGGATTGATAAAGAAGAGATAGAGTATGGATATAGATTTGCAAATTTAAATGGAGTTGCTACTAGAGTTAGATTAAAGTTAGAGTATGGATATAGCGAAGAGTTAAGAGAGGAGTTACTCCATTTAAGAGATAATCAACCAAAAGAGCCAAGTGCTGGAAGTGTATTTAAAAATCCTAAAGGTGATTATGCAGGTAGATTAATAGAAGCAGTTGGACTAAAGGGTAAAAGAGTAGGAGATATGGAGTTTAGTAAAATTCACGCAAATTTTTTGGTAAACTTAGGCGATGGAAATTATGAAGATGCCATAACATTAATAGAGTTAGCTAAAAGTAAAGTTTATGATAAATTTGGTGTGTTACTAAAAGAGGAGATAAAAGTAGTTAAAAAATAAGTTATAATAATATTTTAGAATAATTTCAGAAATTTTGACTATATTATTCTCCAAAAGAAAATAAAAAGGATATTAATAATGGAAAATTTAGATTATATACGAAGTGAAATGTTAACACATGTACCATTTAACACTCATGCTGACCCAAAGAGAATACTTGTAATTAATGGGGGTAAAAGAGTAGCTAGAGAGTTAGAGAAGTATAAAAGTGTTACAGAGATAATTCATATTGATAATATAGATACTGTAGAGAAGTTACAAAATTTAGGTGCAAAAAAGTTTGATATAGCAATTGTCGCAACACTTGATTACACAGATAATAGAGATTTTTGGATAGAATTAACTAAACTATTAGATGAAAAAGGTGTTGTATCAATCCAGATGAGTAATATATTTACTAAAAAGAAGAGTGCTATGAGTGAACTTAAAATTGCTGGTTCAATATATCCAATTGCAATGCCTTATAGATATGAAGCAGCAACAGATGGAGAGATTATCACAAGTGAATATTTAATGTTAGCTAGTAGATTTTACCATCCAACTGCAGATATAAATTTACAAAGAGCTGATTTAACAGATGGTTTTGCATACTATAATAGTGATATTGCTATTGCAACATTTACAACACCAACATCTATTAATAAAGAGTATTTAGGAATAATAAAAAGATAATGCTAAAAAATGCTATTGTATTAACAGGTGGAATTGCAAGTGGTAAAAGCACAGCTTCAGCTTTGATGCAACTATTTGGTTTTAGAGTTATAGATGCAGATAAAATTGCACATCAAGTTTTGGATAACTCTATAGATGAAATCTCTAAAAAGTTTGGAGATGAATATATTATAGATAATAGAGTTGATAGAAAAAAGCTTGGAAAACTCATTTTTAAAAATAAAAAGAAGAGAAGAGAGTTAGAATCTATTGTTCACCCAAAAATAAGAGAGCAAATTATCTTGGAAGCACAAAAACAAGAAGAGTTTAATAAGCCTTATATAATTGATATACCTCTATTTTTTGAAAGAGAGGGGGTATATAATATAGATAAAGTTATTGTAGTTTATGCACCAAGAGAGATTCAGCTAGAGAGATTAATTAAGAGAGAGGGGTTAAGTAAAGAAGAGGCAATTTTAAGATTAGAGTCTCAACTTCCAATAGATAGTAAAAAGAAAAGAGCTACTTATTTAATAGATAATAGTAAAGATTTAGCTCATCTTCAAAATGAGTGCGAGAGAGTAAAAGAGGAGATTTTAAATGCAAGAGGTAACTAAATATAATGCAAGTGGAAATGATTTTGTAATATATCATAGCAGCGTTCATAAAGATAGAAGTCAATTAGCAAAACAGTTGTGTGATAGACATGCAGGTGTAGGAGCAGATGGTCTTGTAGTTTTAACTCCACATCCAGATTACGATTTTGAGTGGGAATTTTATAATAGTGATGGCTCTAAAGCTTTGATGTGTGGCAATGCAACTAGAGCCGTATCTCACTATGCAATAGAAAAAGGTATTAGTATCAATTCAAATGCAGAATTTTTAACAGGAGCTGGAGTAATTAGAGCAACTGTTAATGGAGTTTATGTAATTACAGATATGTTAGAGCCTAAAATTTTAGATACTAAAATTAGAGAATTTGATAAAGATTGGTGGCTAATTGATACTGGAGTGCCACATTTAGTAACACAAGTTGAAAAAATTGAAAATTTTTCGATAGATGAGGCAAGAGAGCTTAGATATAAGTATGATTGTAATGTAAATATCTATTTTTTAGATGAAGATGGTATGAAAGTTAGAACCTATGAAAGAGGTGTAGAAGATGAAACATTAGCTTGTGGCACCGGTATAATGGCATCTTTTGTAAAAGCACATAGCCAAAATAGAGTTAAAGATATTACTCCTGTCTATCCAAAAAGTGGCGAAGAGTTATATATGGAGTATGATGAAGGTAAATATAAATTTGGAGGAAAGGTCAATAAAGTGTTTGAAGCAAAATTAACTTTGGATATTCCTCAATCAGAATATTAACATAAAATTATGCTTTTGGGTTCTTATTTTTATATGTAATTTTTTATAATCAAAATATCGATTTTTTGGTTATGAAAAATAGAACTTTACATTTAAGCTTTTTTAGAGTATAATACTGCTCTTAAATTTTTATGGTCGCATAGCTCAGTTGGTAGAGCACTA
>Ga0256833_1002884_pt1 | contig 11917 bp, 12 predicted proteins | sample 356284metaG_FD_190535 | JGI IMG/M metagenome (GOLD analysis project Ga0256833, IMG submission 190535) | Hydrothermal vent microbial communities from Mid Atlantic Ridge, Atlantic Ocean - 356-284 | ecosystem: Environmental > Aquatic > Marine > Hydrothermal vents | place: Atlantic Ocean: Mid...
GGGCCTCCTAGCTAGGGCCTTGGAGGAGGTGGGTGCCCGTGGCAGAGTGGAGGGGGCGTGACGTCATAAGTATCCTAGACTTCACTAGAGACGACCTGGAAACACTCTTCGAGGAAGCGGATAGGATGAAGAGGGCTCTCCGGGAGGGCAGGGTTAGGAGGGTTCTCGAGGGCAAGATAGTTGCTCTGGCCTTCTTCGAGCCCTCGACGAGGACGAGGTTAAGCTTTGAGACCGCTGCTAAGAGGCTCGGGGCAGAGACCATAGGCTTCACCTCGGAGGAGGCGATCAGTGTGGCGAAGGGGGAGAACCTGGCCGACACGATACGCATGCTGGACGGCTACGCTGACGCCATAGTCCTAAGGCATAGGTTCGAGGGAGCAGCACTCTTCGCTGCCGAGATAGCGGAGCACCCAGTCATAAATGGGGGAGATGGAAGGCAGCACCATCCAACTCAGGCGATGCTTGACCTCTACACGATAAGGGAGGCCCATGGAGGCGTGGACGGGCTCACCATAGGGGTTCTAGGGGATCTGCGCTACGGCAGGGCGGCCACCAGCTTCATCTTGGCGCTCACACTCTACAAGCCGCGGAGGGTCTACCTGATATCTCCCCCCGCCCTCGAGCCCCGCCGCGAGGTTCTCATGGACGTAGAGGAGAGGGGCTTACCCGCTGCAAAGGCCAGCCTCGAGGATGTCATAGAGGAGCTTGATGTACTCTACGTCACTAGGATACAGAAGGAGAGGTTCCCCGACCCCGAGGAGTATGAGAGGGTTAGAGGGGCCTACAGAGTGACTCCTTCAACACTCAGGGGGGCTAAGAGGAGCCTCATAATACTCCACCCCCTACCCCGCGTTGACGAGATAGACCCTAGAGTTGACTCGACCCCCCACGCCTGGTACTTCAGGCAGGCTAGGAACGGGGTGCCCATCAGGATGGCGCTCTTATCACTCGTGCTGGGGGCTTGATATCATGTCGGGGAGGGTCGGCGATGAGGGCCTTGTTGTGAGGAAGATAAGGGAGGGAACTGTGATAGACCACATACCCGTAGGCAGGGCTCTGAGCGTGCTCAGGATACTAGGCGTTAGCCTGCATGGAAGGCACAGGATAGCGGTACTCATAAACGTTGAGAGCAGGAAGATCGGGAGGAAGGACATAGTCAAAATCGAGGGCCTAGAGCCCCGGTTAGAGGATCTAGACAAGATAGCCCTCGTCGCCCCCACAGCGACGGTCAACATCGTGAAGGATTACAGGGTTATAGCTAAGAGGAAGGTGGAGCCGCCTAGGGAGGTGGTGGGCATACTTAGGTGTGTGAACCCAACCTGCATAACAAGGCAAGAGAGGGAGCCGGTGACTCCCAGGTTCGTGAGGGTGAGCGTCAAGCCGCTCATGTATAGGTGCGTCTACTGCGGCAGCATTCTGACGGAGAAGGATATCGTGGAGCAGCTCGCGGGCCAAGCGCTCGACTAGCGCGTCTATGCACTGCCTTCCCCGCGTTTAAGCTCCTTTAGGGCCTCAAGCGCTATGAGCCAGGGAGCCAGCGGGCCCCTATGTATTATGGAGCTTAGCACCTCCACGGCGTTTGCCCCCGCTTTGAGGAGTGCCGCCGCCTTGGCTCCATTGGTCACCCCACCCACGCCTATGAGTACGAAGCCCTTTGGAGCCCACTCGCGTAGAGTCTTGATCGCCCATAGCGTGTCCTCGAAGAGGGCGGGCCCGCCGAGGCCTGCCTCAAAGCCCCTATACCTTATCCTCCTCGTGTTAGTGGCGACTATGCCCGCGAAGCCGCAGGCTCTCGCTAGGTCTAGGTACTCCTCTAGTCTTTTAGCATCCCTCGTTGGGGGTATCTTGAGTAGCAGCGGGGGGATCCTCGGCTTGAGGTGATCGCATATCGCCGCCGCCACAGAGGGATCCTCGAAGTACCTGTGCTCTACCACGTTGGGGCAGCTTATATTAACTTCGACCCAGTCCGCTACATCGGCTATGCTACGGTAGACCTCACCGTAGCCCTCAGCCGTGAAGGCGGCTATGCTGACAGCGATGGGTATGGGTGGCCTGCCCTCCTTGAGCCTCCTAACAACGGGGCGCGGGCCCGGGCTGGGTAGCCCCAGCCGGTTGATGGTTCCACCGTCGGGTAGCCTGACCAGGATCTTAGGTTTAACCCCCTCGTGGGGGTGCGGCAGCACGCTTCCGATAACGTGGAACCCAGCCCCCATGGCCCAGGCTATCCACGCTAGCCTGCCGTCCTTATCGAAGCCCGCGGCCACGCCTACGGGGCTCTCGAGCCTGCGTCCAAATAGCTCGACGCGGGGCCCGGCGGGAGGGGGCCTCCCGGAGGCCTTAGCGATGGCGTCGAGGAGCCACGGTGGAGCACTATGGAGGATCCTCCACGCTACTAGGGGCGGTAGAAGCCTCAGGGCCCTCCAACCCAGGGTTAGGATTCCCCCCTCCACTAGCGCCCTAGGGGGATACCCTCGCTGGAGCCCATAAAACCATGTGGCTTCGACCCCTCCGCCCGGGAGCCCCGGTTTGAGGTGGTGGCTCTGCGGTATACTGAGCGACTACCGCGGCGTCATAGGCGAGGGCTGCCTCGAGCTGGACGCCTCTAGGGGCGTCATATCACGCATCTCGAAGGAGCCCCCTAGCGGGGCGCTCGTGGAGGATTATAGGGGTAAAGGCTTCGTGGTGGCCCCTGGATTCATCGACCTGCACGTACACTTGCGGGGGCTCAACCTCTCCTATAAGGAGGACGAGGTGACGGGGTGCCGGGCTGCTGCGGCCGGCGGTGTGACCCTCGTGGTAGACATGCCCAACACGTCACCCCCACTCACCACACCCGAGGCCCTAGACGCTAAGCTGGCCGCCCTCGGTGAGGGCTGTATAGTGGATCACGGCGTCTACGCGGGGATCCCCGGGGAGCCCCAGCTTTTAGGGGAGCTGGCTTCAAGGCCTATAGCTGGCTTCAAGGTTTACCCCAGCGACCTAAGGAGCCCCGCCCTCCGGGAGGCCCTGAAGCTTAGGAGGCTCGTTATCCTACACCCCGAGACCCCCGAGGCCTCAAGGGGGGATCTAGCCAGCTTCGAGCCCGCATCCAGAGCGGTGCATAGGGGGTGCTGGTGGGAGGCTCTGGCGGTGCTCGAACTTGCATCAATAGCGCCTCGCTGGGCCTCGGTTCACGTCACCCATGCCTCCTGCCCTTCAACAATTGAGGCCGCTAGAGGGCTAGGCTACACAGTCGATGTGACGCCTCATCACCTATTCTACGAGGCGCTCCCCGGCCTGGATCCCTGCCTCTACAGGGTGAACCCGCCCCTTAGGGGGCACGCTGAGAGGGTGGGGCTCCTCAAGCTCCTCCTGGAGGGTAGGGTCGACGCCGTGGCCAGCGACCACGCACCACACACGCCCCGCGAGAAGGCGCTGCCACCCACCTGCCCAGCGGGGTTCCCGTGGCTAGAGGCGTGGCCTTGGATGCTCTTCAGGCTCGTGAGGGCCGGGGCACTCTCTCTTGGGGAGTTCCACTGGCTGGTGAGTAGAGGCCCCGCTCTAGTGCTAGGGCTGAGGAACTACGGCGAGTTGAGCGTCGGCGCGCGGGCCAACGTAGTCGTCTACGACCCCAAGACCCCCGGCAGGTTCCCGGGCCCTAGGCACAGCAAGGCAAGGCTCTACCCCGCCTTCATGGCTGAGACCGCTGGTCAACCTATCGAGGTAGTGGTTGGAGGTAACAAGGTTTACTTTGAGGGCGAACTAGCCGAGGCGCCTCAGGGGGCCGTGAACCCGTTCAAGAGGCGTAGCAGGGGGCCGAGGCCTCCATCCAAAAATTGATCGAGAAGCGAAAAGCCCTCCCGGTAGGCGGGGGCCCTGTTTCGCGGCTCGCGGGGGATGGGGACGGCGGGCTCCTACACGGGGAGGGCCTAAACTGCCCCGCCGGGCCGTGTAGGGTAGGATGCTAGTCCACGTGTTCTATTAGCTCTATTAGTACGCCGTGGGCGCTCTTCGGGTGTATGAATATGTAGCGGATTCTCTCCCCCGTGTAAGGGTGTATTATCTCCACGGGCTCCTCTGGCACGAGTCGGATGCCGCGCGACTTAAGGTGCTTGATCAGAGCGTCTAGCCCCTCGACCCTGAAGGCTATATGGTTAAGCCCCTCCCCCCTCTTCTCTAGGAAGCTGGCTACTACGCTGTCGGGGCTTGTCGGCTCCATTAGTTGGAGCTGCGTCTCACCCAGCTGCTCCATCCTTATACGTATCTTCTCGTTATCGAGCCTCCAGCCCCCCTGGAACTTGAATCCGAACATCTCCGAGAAGTCCTTGGCGGCGGCGTCGACGTCCTTGACGGCTATGACCACCTCCTCGACGCCGATAATTCTAAAGCCGCCCCCCACAGCCTGACCACCGGGGTATCCCATCCGCTGGAGGGTGTTGTGTGCTCGATTACGCCTAGTATTGACGTGGGGTGGAGGCTTTGATAGTCGGCGTGATGAGGCACGCACGCGCGGAGCCCAAGTCCCCCGGGCTACCTGATAGCGAGAGGAGGCTGACAGAGGAGGGGAGGAGGCAGGCGGAGTCGATAGCGAGGCTCCTGCCCTGGAGGCCATCCAGGATAGTGTCAAGCCCCTATAGGAGGGCCCTCGAGACAGCGGAGGTCATTGCGAGGGAGACGGGGGCTCCCCTAGAGGTGAGCGAGCTACTCGCCCCGGATAGCTTCAACCTGGAGGCCTTCAAGAAGCTTGCCGCTGACGGGGTGCTCCTCGTCGGCCACGCACCCAGCGTGGAGGAGGTTGTTGGAGGGATCCTAGGCTGCAGGGTCAAGATGAAGACCGCTAGCGTAGCAGTTATGGAGGTGGAAGGCGACGGCTCCGCTACTCTCCTAGCCCTACTCTTACCGCCGGGCTCGAAGCTCTAGGGGGAGCGGTCTTTGGAGTAACCACTCCTCATGCACACTCGGTTGAAACCGGTTCCTAGTCATCCCGCCCTAACCAAAAAGTTGCAGGAGCGCTCTAAAAAGGGTAGCGTGGGGGGTCTAGGCCCTCCTACCAGGCCTGAACTTCTCCAGCAGGGGCTCCCTGGTTCCGCTTAGTATCTCCTTGGCCGCCAGCTCCGCGGCTGTGGGGCCCACACTCAGGCCGTAGTCGTTGAAGCCGTAGATGTGGTAGACCGTGTCGGGGTACTTTGTGCTCCACCCAACGACTGGGTACCCGTCCGCTGTGAAGTCTACGAAGGCGCCCCAGGAGCGTAGTATGTTCACGTAGGCGAATACCGGTAGCAGCCTTACCACGAGCTTGCTGGCCCTGACCAGGAACTCTAAGCTATCCTCAGTGGATAGCTCCGGGTTCTCGAACCCCATGTTATCTATCGTTGCTACGTACTCCTTTCTCACGGTCTGTAGGAAGCGGAATGCCTTGCTGAGCACCCTTATAGTGGGCCTCATGGTGTATTTGAAGGGCTCTGTTACTAGTCCAGCCGCGTACATGGGCTTAACCTCGACTCCGGGTGTGTCGCCGATTAGGGCTGCTATCCTGGGGGATGCAGCGCCCGCCGCTATGACTAGCTTGTCAGCCTTGAACTCCTTGCCGCTAGCTGTGAGCACTCTAACACCTTCGCTGCTGACCTCGGCTTTCACTACCTCCTCGTAAGTATAGGTCTCAGCGCCCTCCATTCTCGCGGCCGCTATCGAAGCCCACGTGTAGGGGTGCGGCATGAACTTGTAGTCGCCTGGTGTGACGAACGCCTTGTAGAAGGCGCTCGGGTTTAGTTCGGGCACGTACTTCTCCTTCACCGACTCGGGATCCAGCTCCTCAACCTCGGCGCCGGCCTCGCGCCATAGGCTGGCGAGCTTCTTCAACTCACCATACTCCTGCTCGTCCAGGGCTATGGCCACGTGGGGGCTGTCATCGTCCATGAACCTCTCAGCGAATGGGATCCCCATCTCGGCCGCCTTCTTCTTGAATGCGAGTATGCGCTCCTTGGTCTCGAGGGCGAGCCTCACGAGTTCAGGCTTCCTCTGCTGAACGGTCACGCTACCCGTTGAGCGGCCGGTGGCGCCGTAGGTGAAGTAGCGGGCCTCCAGCAGGGTTACCTTGACGCCACTGGCCGCCAGGCTCTCCGCTACGCGTGCACCGACTATGCCCCCTCCAACAACTATCGCCTTCACTGCCCGTCACCCTCCATGCTCGCGAATACCGCGAAGGGAACCGGCTGCAGGGGAGGCCTCCTCTTAGGCACTAGCTTATCGGGGTCCAGCTCTACACCAGCCTTCCGGAGCTCCCCCGAGAGTATCCTCTGCAGGTGCTGTAGGCAACCCCTACCCTGGCAGAAGCCTGTCACCGCACTGCTTATCCTCCTGTAGGTGTCGGCGTCAAAGGATCCCAGGAATTTGACCATGGCGTTGAACGCCTGTACCATCTCCTCCTGTGTGACGTCCATGCACCTACACACTATAGCCGGGTGCTCAAACCTATGCGTCTCCCCGCTCACTCCCTCATCACCTCCACATACTTGGCCTCAAAAGCGCACTCACCGGGCACGAGGACGTTAACAAGCACCGTCCCGAACCTTGGGCTCTTGATAACGGTATAGACCTCCCCGTCGCAGAGGTACCTGTGACCCCTATCGTAGACTCTGACCTTCTCCCCCTTCTTCGGGATCGGCAGTAGCTCGTAGGGTATGGAGACAAGCCATAGCTTCTCGGCGTCGGGCCTCTTACCCTTTAGCCTCTTCTCCCCGAACTTCGGGTATACTATCGTTATAGCGAGGCCCGGACACGCCTGAGCGCATAGAGTGCATCCAGTACACTTCTCCCATATAACCTTCGGCTTATCTATCATCGACTCCATCACGACGGCCCCGGTCGGGCAGACATCGTGGCACGGCGTGCATGGTATGTTCTCGAGGCAGTCGAATATCGGGACTGGGAGGCCCTTCTCCACTATGTCGTCGGGTGGCAGGTTGCCTGCCCTCCTTAGATCCTCTAGGCTGATGTAGCCGGCCGCTAGATCCTTCTGAGTTTCAAGGAGCTCCTCGGGTTTCACCTTCCTAGCCTTCCCGCCCTCAGTCTCGGAGGCCACCATACTCACCCCCCGTCTACTTAGTTATGAGTACCTTCTTAACACCCTCCTTTATCCTGGCGTAGTGGGGGCTCGAGCGGAACTCGTCGAGCCACTTGATGGCTTTGAGCCTCTCCTTCTCGGCTTCATCGCTCTTATAGCCTAGGCTGAAGGCGGCGCTTATACCCGCTATCTTACCCTCCATCATGGCGGTGGAGGCCTCCTCTATCCCCGTGGCATCGCCTGCAACGAAGACTCCATCCAGGGTGGTTTCGAGGTACTCCGTCCTTAGGGGCACGTAGCCTCCCAGCTCCCTCACGAACTTCAGCTTAGCACCCATCAGCTCTAGTAGCTCCACGCTGGGTGTAAGGCCTACCGCCATCCAGACGCCGTCAACCTCCAAGTCCTTCTCGCTGCCGGGTATGGGGCGGAACTTCTCGTCGACCTCGTATATCACTGCTCCCTCGACCCTGCCCTTACCGTATGCCTCCCTTATAGTGTGCCTCATGAGTACCGGTATCCCCATCCTCCTGATCTTGGAGGCGTGTACGAGGTATGCGGCGGTCTTCGGCAGTATGTCTATCACGGCCTTAACCTTTATCCCGGCCTGAGCCGCTTGATAGGCTATTATCACACCAACGTTGCCCGCACCGATTATGAGCACCTCATCCGCCGGGCGTATGCCGAAGACGTTCATCAGGGTCTGGGCTGCGCCCGCCCCCATGACGCCCGGTAGGTCGTTGCCCGGGAATACGAGGCTCCTCTCCATGGCGCCCGTCGCTATGACGTACCTCTTACCCTTGAGCCTCAGAACCCGGTATTCGGCGAGCCTGAGGGACTGGAAGGCCACCATTACACCCTCGCGCCTATAGTAGCCTATCACCTGGGCTGCAGGGTATATGTCGATGTTCTCGTAGTCCTTTATCTCGTCGACAAGCATCTTAGCTATATCAACACCGCGGGTGCCAGCGTAGCTGTCCTTCGTCCCGAAGAACTTGTGCGTCTGCTTTATGAGCTGGCCTCCGAGGAAGGGGTTCTGATCCAGCACCGCCACCTTCGCGCCAAGCTTTGCAGCCTCCATCGCTGCGCTTAGACCGGCGGGTCCAGCGCCGACGACAACGATGTCGTAGTCCTTGTTGACGTACTCTATCTTCATCTTCTTCGTAGGCGTGGGTAGCGTGGCCTCGTGAGTGTCCTCCCTCTCGACAATCATGCCATCCTCAACAAGAGTTATACAAGTCCTCACGTGTGGCACTCCGTTAACCCTCATCATACACTGGCTGCACTTACCTATCATACAGAAGGGTCCTCGAGGCCTCTTCAGTCTCCCGCTATAGTTGAAGTGGAGTATGCCAGCAGCATATAAGGCGGCGGCGATGGTCTCATTCTCATATGCAGGTATCTCGCGGCCCTCGAAGATTATCCTTACCCTCCGCCCCCTGTCGAATTTTAGTATCGGGTGCTCATAGATCCTTCTATCAACTAGGCCGCTTATGGGGCTCACTCCCGCTATCCCAGATCCCCCCAGGGACCGCTTTGCATTTACGGTATCGCACCCCCAAAAAGGGGTCTATGACATCCTATAAGCGCGGGGAGGTATATCACTGGATTTATATCCCCCCGGTTCTGGGGCCCAACCCGATTCGATGGAACCCCACCCTTCAGGATAAGAGGGAGTGAACGCTTATCGCTCGTCGCTGGGCTCTGAGTGCGTGGTGATTGGCTTGGGTATAATTGAGGAGCTCCGCAGAGAGATAGAGGATCTGAATGCTGAGATACTGAACGCGCCATCGGTGAGGGCTCCGAGTATGGGTGTGCTAAGGAGATTCACTGTAAACCAGCTCTACATAGTTCCACACGACCTTAAGGCCCTATCTCTGGCCATGACTAAGGCCTCCTCGCCTGACGAGTACCTCTTTGTTAAGATGCTCATTGATGGTGACTACGAGGCTCTGGGGGCTCTACGCGAGCTCGCAGAGGAGATAGGCGTGTCATTCTCATACGACCAAGTCTCCCCCAGGGCTGTGGGCTACACGCATTTCCTCCAGTGGCTGGCGCTACACGGTAACATGGGGGACTTAGCTGTTGCAATGACCGTAAACCTCCCCGTCTGGGGGGAGAACTGTAGGAGACTGGGTGAATGGGCCCGCAGCACCGGCATTAAGTCTCTAAGGTTCTTCGAACTCTTCAGCGGCCCCTGGGACGAGCTGGAGGCGCTCGCCGATAAGATAGCTGGAAGGTATGCTGACATGAGCCGCTACAAGTTCATAGCCCGAGCGATACAGTACTACGAGCGAGAGTTCTGGCTCGCAATAGCCCAATAAGGCACCCCATTAGGCCTCGAATAGAAAACCTCCGGAGACCCCATTTTATACTGGGGGGGTAAAATGAGCTGGATCCTAAGCGAGCCGCCGGAGAGAATCGCAGTCAGGAGGATATGGGAAACACTTAGCGCCATAATCAACAGGGACTTCGCCGGCGATGAAAAGCTCGCAGACTACGTTAAGAGAAGGCTGGAGGGGGCAGCGGACATACTTAGAAGGGGGCTCATACTAGAGATAAGACCGATAGCTAAGGATGCATGGCTAGCCGCGGTCCTCTCATCGAAGGCATCTAAGCCCGGGCCCAGGAGGGCGTTAATGAAAACACTGAACGGCCACGTCGTCGAGGTAATCAGAGGCCCCAGCCCCGAGGAACTTGTTCACTACGTGGAGATTTCACCCTATACAGTGAAATGCACCTGCGAAGACTCCATACTAACCTCCAGCATAGCCGCTAGAAGCCTCGGCTCCGCGCCGAGGAGGATCCTCTGCAAGCACGTACTAGCAGTACTAGCCAAGCTAGTGGAGGAGGGAGCAGTCGATCTGGAGAGTAGCCTCTGGAGGGAAGCACTTCGCGAAGCCCTACTAGTAGCAAGGGCGAGGCTTCGGGGCATTATATAATTCTCCTTTTAAGGCCTTAGTTCGGTCCCAAAAGAGTATTATAAATCTAATTTATATTATTAAATAATTAAACATCTTATAGGGGTTGCTAGAAGCCTATCTCTATCTATGCAGCGGCCTCGAAACTAAAATATAATTAAAGTTTATTTTCAACATAAAACATTAGGGATGCATAAAGCATACGCAGTATTTGTGAGGCTGAGATTCTAGTTTAAAGGCTATAATACATAGTGTGTACTCGTAGGTGTAGTAATTTGCATGTGACCTATGCGAGCGCGACTTAATAAAAGGTTAGTTGGGCTGTGCGGCTTGAACTTAAAAACACGGTTAGCGGTAGCTAACGTCTCTCGAAAGCTAGCTTTTTAAGTGTACTCCTCAGGGAATCCGTATCAAAGAGTAATGCTCTTTTAAGGATGACTACAGACCCGGTCTCCCCCACCCTCGCTGGGGCGTACTCTAAAAGTACTGCTGCCCCTCTTGCCAAGCCAGCATGTGCGAGTAGGTGTCTTTCTTTAATCTGTCCTGGCATATATCCGTACTTCTTCTCATCAGCTTTTTCCTCTTTAATAATCTCCTCTTCGAGGATAGCAAGTGACTGATGCGTAAGCCAGTTGAAAAGACTCCTAATATAATTTCTTATGTCGCATTCATCCTGATCTCTAGCGCTATAAACAAGCACGCCGTGGACATTGGTGTTATCAACTTTGAAGTTTGAGGAGTAACTCTCAAGGTTAATACAGCCCTTCTCGAGTTCTCTCTTAACACCTTCGCGGAGAACTATTGAGAGGGCGAATAGAAGTAGCAGCAGGGCCTCAGGCGTATGTAGCATTGATAATATTATATCATTATCTTCTGTTGCCTTGACATTAATATTAACTAGGTTTTTGTTTTTCTGTGGGTTAATTTCTAACTGGAGGCTATTCCATAATCTAGAAAGCCTTGAAAGAACTTTTAGGGGGTCATTTAGGTCGGCATCCTTTAGCTCTGCTGCGAATCGTTCCGCAAAGTATATGGACCATAGAGCAAGGCCGAGGCTTGTAGATGCGAGCCATAGCTCGTAGTGTTCTGCAGCATTTTGTAAATTGCTTATATTTACATTTTCTTTTATAATTGTTTTAAGAATCGATTTAATATTATTCTCTAAGTTGCTGGCATTCAAACCGGCCTTCAAGATCTCTTCAAGAATACTAGCCACTGTAGCTTGTGTATAGCCTTGGGGGAGCTTGGAGGCCTCAAGGCCTATATGGGAGACCAGATGAATCTTATACGCCTCAGAGGATGCGATGTCGAGGCCTCCTTTAACTGGGTCAGAGTTATATAGCTTGAACTCGACGCGGATGCCGCTTTCCCCAAAACGGCTGTCGAGAAGAGAGCCAACCCATCTCGAGAGGCTGTTGTATGCTTGTAAAAGTGATGCCGACGAATAGTTCACTCCATGCGAGAGATCTATAGCTACTAGTAAGCTACTATAGCCGTCGCCTATGCCGGATCCACTAGGTCGATAGTTCGACCTCTCAATAGAGTAGAGTTTATCTAGTATGTGATAAGCCATATTGACTATGAGTAGCGCTGTTAAGCGATCAGCAGCATTGCTAAACCTATACGTTACTATTCGAGTTTTGTTATCGCATACGTATGTTAGCGCCATAGGTAGTGGTACAACGCTAATCTTAACATGCGTATTTTTAATCTCGGCCTCGGCTTCATAGTTGGATTCACGCTTGGCTATGTCTCTAAGTAGCTTCTCGAAGGTGTTAAGAATACTTCTTTGCCTATTAAGGCACTCACGTTTATTATCATCTATACCTTTCATCTTTTCCTCAATTGCATCAACGGACTCTTTAAGCTTATGGGCAAATGCATCAGCAAAAGCCTTTCCAAAATCTGCAAGCCTTATAAGAGAGTATTCAGTAGTGGTATCACCACATAGTTTTTC
>Ga0256833_1002885_pt1 | contig 11915 bp, 13 predicted proteins | sample 356284metaG_FD_190535 | JGI IMG/M metagenome (GOLD analysis project Ga0256833, IMG submission 190535) | Hydrothermal vent microbial communities from Mid Atlantic Ridge, Atlantic Ocean - 356-284 | ecosystem: Environmental > Aquatic > Marine > Hydrothermal vents | place: Atlantic Ocean: Mid...
CGCCCACCGCACCATCGTTGTGGGTGTGGATGCCCAGCGGAGCCGAAATCCCGGCCGCCTGCACCTCGGCGATGATGCGCTCGATCTCCCAGGGCATGGAGCCGCCGTTGGTGTCGGCCAGTACGATGACGTTCGCGCCGCCTTTCTCCGCCGCCTTCAGGGTGCGGAGGGCGTATTCGGGATCGGCCTTGTAACCATCGAAGAAATGCTCGGCGTCGTACACCACCTCCTTGCCGTTCTCTTTCAGATAAGAGACGGTGTCGTAGATCATGGCGACGTTCTCGTCCAGGGTGGTGCGCAGCACATCGGTCACATGCAGGGTCCAGGTTTTGCCGAAGATGGTGACCACATCAGTGCCTGTGGCCAGCAGCATCGCCACTTGAGCGTCCTGGTCCACGGGCGTGCGGGCCTTGCGGGTGGAGCCGAAAGCCGCGACTTTGGCCTGCTTGAGGTCGAGTTCGGTCTGGGCCCGCTCAAAGAAGTCCATATCCTTGGGATTGGAGCCGGGCCAGCCGCCTTCGATGTAATGGATGCCGAGCTCGTCCAGTTTGCGGGCGATGCGCAATTTGTCGCCAGAGGAAAAATTGACGCCTTCGCCCTGGGTGCCGTCGCGAAGGGTGGTGTCGTACAGTTGGATGGTGGGAGTCATAATCAGGATTTTGGAGATTAAGGGGGTGAGAGATAGCGAAAAAGTGATTTGGGTGCGTCCTAAACGAGTTGGAAGCGTTCATGCGCCTCCGTCCGGCATCACGAGTGCAGTATTCAGTAATCAGTTTACAGTGTTCTGTGGTGGCGGCCTGTCGCATTTGCCCAAGGCGCTTTAGCGTCTTTCAGCTATGAGCCTGGGCCTGTCAGCCTCAGGCGGTGGCGGCAGACGTCAACCTCCAACTGAAACAGGACACACCCAAGTGATTTGACAAAAACAGGCTTGAGCAATATGATCAAGGCGGAGGTGTATGATGCAACTTGAAGATTATTTCGATTTCTTAGCGCCTAATGACATACGTCTCAAGGGCACGCGTATTGGCATCGAAACGGTGCTCTATGATTTTATTCATCGGAGCATGACGCCCGAGGAGATCGATCAGCGCTACTGGAGCATCACGCTGGAGCAGGTCTACGCCACGATCCTCTACTATCTGCACAACAAAGAGGATGTGCATCAGTACATGACCGAGTGGATCGAGTTCGGCGAGCGGATGCGGAGGGAGCAGGAGGAGAATCCTGATCCGGTCATCTTGCGACTACGGGCGCTGCGAAAGCAATATGGCCCGAATGTTGCGCAGCGTTTGCGTGAGCAGAGGGTTGCGGCATTCTCCGAGCCTCAGCCCAGATATCGGATAGATGATGAATGAGTTTATTTTTTTGCTAGATGAACACGTCTCACCTGCCTTGCAAAGGGGGCTGAATCGTCATTATCCGGAAATTCCTGTCTTCAGGATCGGTCAGCCAGGAGCGCCGTCGTTGGGAACATTGGATCCAGACATTCTCGAATGGTGCGTCGTGCACCATGCTGTGTTGATTACAAACAATCGCGCTTCAATGCCAGTACATCTGAAAGACCGCATTGAAGCAGGCAAGTATGCCAATGGCATCATCACTTTGAATGATGGGTTGTCACTGGGAGCGGTTATCGAAGAGTTGGCCGCCATCTGGCAGGCAACAAGCCTGGAAGATCATGTCAACTTGATTCGTTATCTGCCGATTTCGAGTTGAGATTAATCGCCCAGATAGCTGCGCACGATCTCGCCCATGGCCTGCGTGCCGACCACCTCGATGGTCTGGTCGGGGAGGGTGGTGTTGGCCAGGTCGGGCGTGCGATAGCCCGCGTCCAGGGCCCGCTCCACCGCGGTTTCGATAGCCCGAGCTGCGTCTTCCTCGCCCAGCGAGTGCCGCAGCAGCATGGCCGCGGAGAGGATCGTCGCCAGGGGGTTGGCGATGCCCTGACCGGCGATGTCGGGGGCGGAGCCGTGGATGGGCTCGAACAGGCCCGCCTTGCCATCGCCCAGGCTGGCCGAGGGCAGCATGCCCATGGACCCGGCCAGCATCGCAGCCTCGTCGGTGAGGATATCGCCGAACAGGTTGCCGCTGACGATGACGTCGAAGTCCGCAGGGCGGCGGATGAGGTGCATGGTGGTGGCGTCCACCAGCAAGTGCTCCAGTTCCACGTCGGGGAATTCCTCGGCCATGAGGCGGACGACGGTCTGCCGCCACAATCGGGAGGAGGCGAGAACGTTGGCCTTGTCCACCGAGGTGAGCTTGCCTCGACGCCCGCGTGCGGCCCGGGCCGCCACCCGCACCACCCGCTCGATCTCGGGCCGGGTGTAGAGCATGGTGTCGTAGGCTTCCTGCTCGCCCTCTTGCCGCGGGCCAAAATAGACGCCGCCGGTGAGCTCCCGCACCACCAGCATATCCACGCCCGCCAGCACATCGGGGCGCAGCGACGAGGCGGCGATGAGCTGCGGGAAGATCTTGACCGGGCGCAGGTTGGCGTATAGGCCCAGCTCCTTGCGGATGGCCAGCAGGCCCTGTTCGGGCCGCACGGCCGCGGCGGGATCGCTCCATTTGGGGCCGCCCACCGCGCCCAGCAGCACCGCATCCGCCTGCTTGCAGGCCTGCAGGGTGGCCTCGGGCAGGGGCGAGCCGGTCTCGTCGATGGCGATGCCGCCGATGAGCTGTTCGGAGAAGTCGAAGGTCAGGTCGAAGAGCGGGGCGAGGGTCTCCAGGGTTTTTCGGGTTTCGGCAACGACTTCCGGGCCGATGCCATCGCCGGGGAGGAGGGTGATGTGATAGGTTTTTGACATAAAGATTGCTGCAATGAATGGCTGTGATGAGAGGAGGGGATATTGGGTATTGGATATTGGATATTGGTTATTGGTTATTGGGTATTGGTTTTTTCCTGGCGCAGGCTCATTTCGGACGCGAATCCGCACGCAGGGAATATCGAATATCCAATATCCAATATCGAGTTTTGCCGACGCCATTGTCGGCTGTGCGGATGGTTGTGGATTCACCAGGTTTAGTGAATCTCGTCGGGATCGAAGGCCCGATTCAGGGGCTCGTGCGCGTGCTCCCAGTCCCGCTCCTGATGAGGTCGCGGCTCTTCATTTTCGGGGATGGCGGGCTGGTAGCCTTGGTTCATGTACCGATTCCAGTACTGCTGCTGTTCCTTGACCTCGTGGTCGCTGGCGGTGTGGAACTGGTTGCTTTTGCGATCTTCCTGTGTCATGATCGACTCCTTCGTGATGAAAAATGATGGAGAGATGGTATGGTTTGTGGGATAGCGTCAGTAGACTGGAAATCCGAGTCAACCCGGTCTCCTAGTCTCCTAGTCTCCTAGTCTCCTAGTTTCCTAGTCTCCTAGTTTCCTAGTCTCCTAGTTTCCTAGTCTCCTAGTTTCCTAGTTTCCTGCCTTCCTGGCCTACCAGTCTCCGCCTTTTATTTCTTCCAGGCGGCTTCGTAGGCTTCGATGGCGTCCATGTTGGCCAGCAGGTAGCCCAGGTCGTCCAGGCCCTGGATGAGACACTGCTTGCGATAGGCGTCGATATCGAAATTGAGCTGTTGGCCGTCGGGCAAGGTGACGGTCTGGGCGGGCAGGTCGATGAGGATGCGCACAGCGGGCGCTTCCTCAACCAGGTCCATGAGCATGTTCACCGCGCTTTCGGGCAGGGTGATGGGCAGCAGACCGTTTTTGAGGGCGTTGTTGTGGAAGATGTCAGCGAAGCTGGGCGCGATGACGGCCCGAAATCCGTAGTCGGTCAGCGCCCACACCGCGTGCTCCCGGCTGGAGCCGCTGCCGAAGTTCTTGCCCGAGATCAGGATCTGGGCGTCAGCGTACTCGGGCCGGTTGAGGAGGAAGTCGGGATTGGGGGAGCCGTCGGGCAGGTAGCGCCAGGCGGCGAACAGCCCGTCGCCCATGCCCGCCTTGGTCACGGCGGTGAGATAGCGGGCGGGGATGATCTGGTCGGTGTCCACGTTTTCCGCCCGCAGAGGCGCGGCGGTGGCGTTGAGGGTAATGAATGGATTCATGGGAGATTAGGAGATTCGGTGAGATTCGTAGAGATTTTGAGAGGATTATGGTAGAATGAGAGAAATTGGCGATGGCTGGTTGTCAATGAACTATCGCCGCTTTTCTGAATTGGAGTGATGAACATGACTGAAAAATCTTTGGAGGAACGGTTGGATGCGCTCATCCGTCAGGTGGAGGCGCTGGAGGCCCGATTGGCCGAGCTGGAATCGCCGCGGGCGCTGCGCGAGGCCGGGCCTGTTTATCAGGTGGAGGGAACGGATGAGTTTGCATCGACGTTCGAAGATCGGCTGGAGGCGCTGTTTTTGGAATTTGCCCAGCTCGTCGAGGATTGGCGTGATGTCCGGGCAATGCAGTTGGCGGAAGAAGATTATCGGGCGGGCGATACCCTTTCCTTTGATGACTTCTTTGCCGAGTTAGACGCTGAAGCCGAATGAGCTTTCGCATCGAGATCGCCAGGACTCGCGTCAAAAAGCAGTTGCGGCGCGTGCCGAAATCTGATATCCAGCGCATCAAGAAGACTATTGCGACGCTGGCGCATAACCCCGCGCCGCCCGGCGCTATCTCGTTAGCAAAGGATATTTACCGCTTTCGCGTGGGCGATTATCGCGTGATTTACAAGGTGCTTTTTTCTGAGAATGTCATCTTGATCGGGCGTATCGCCCGTCGAAATGAAAAGACGTATAAGAATTTCAAAGCGCTGTTCGAATAGATTCTGCTTGTTTCACCAGGGTGTGCATAATGACCAAAAGTTTTGTGGAAGACCAACTTGTTGAATTATCTCGACGCCTTGAGGCCCTGGAGGCCCGATTGGCCGAGCCGGAATCGCCGCAGGCGCTGCGCGAGGCCGGGCCGGTGTATCGCATGGGGTCAGAGCGCCGCGAGGGCGGAAGCGTGATCGTGCCCGCCAAAGTCCTGCGCGCTTCGGGCCTGACGGAGCAAGAGCTGATGGTCGAGTTGGCTGTTCATCTTTTTGAGGAAGATTTAATTTCGTTGGGCGTCGCCAAGTCGCTGGCGGGCATGTCCACGGCTGATTTCATGCGTCTGCTGGGGCAACGCGGCGTCAATATGCACTATGATGTTGAAGATCTGGAAGAGGATATCCGAACGTTGAAAAAATTGGGACTCTGGGATGAAGATCGGCGCTGATTCTTCGGTCATCATTGCATTGTGGGGCGTGCAGCCACTCGATTTGTTGAGACTTCTTTTCGGAGAAATCTTTATTCCTCCGGCGGTCGCCACCGAAATCGACGTTCAGGGAAAATCTGGCTATAAGGAATTCACAAGCATCGAATGGATCAAGCAGATTGGGGTGTTAGATTCTGGTCTGGTCGATCAGCTTACTCGCGGAGCGGTCCGGTCTACCCGGTTGGATCAGGGCGAATCAGAAGTCATTGCCCTTGCGGTTGAGCTAGTTGCCGATGCGCTACTCATAGATGAGCGTCGTGGCCGAAGTGTGGCCTTACATTTGGGCATTCCTGTGACAGGCGTGGTAGGCATCCTCCTGCAAGCAAAACAACTCGAATTTATCCATGAAGTGCGGCCGCTATTGGATCAATTGGTGAATGAGGCTGGTTTCCGCCTCAAAAACAATTTGTATCACCGCGTTCTGGAGTTGGCTGGTGAAACAGCGGGCTAAGTTAGCATCTCCCGCACATCCACCAGCCGCCCGTGCACCGCCGCGGCTGCGGCCATGAGAGGGCTCATGAGGAAGGTGCGGGAGCCGGGGCCCTGACGCCCGCGGAAGTTGCGATTGCTGGTGCTGGCCACATATTTGCCCGGCCCGGCTTTGTCATCATTCATGGCCAGACACATGCTGCAACCGGCGTTGCGCCACTCGAAGCCGGCGGCGGTGAAGATTTTATCCAGTCCCTCGGCCTCGGCCTGGGCTTTGACCGCCTTGGAGCCGGGCACCACCAGGGCCTGCACGCCATTAGCCACCTGACGGCCCTTGACGATGCTGGCCGCCTGCCGCAGGTCCTCGATGCGGCTGTTGGTGCAGGAGCCGATGAACACGATGTCGATGGGCTGGCCCAGCATGGGCTGACCTTCTTTCAGGTCCATGTATTCCAGGGCTGCGGCCAGGTCGCGGCGCTGCGCCGGATCGTCCAGCTCGGCCATGGTGGGCACATGCCCGGTAATGGGGATGCCCTGGCCCGGGTTGACGCCGTAGGTGACCATGGGAACCAGCTCGTCAGCGGTCAGGGTCAGCTCCCGGTCATAGGTCGCGCCTTCATCGGTGGGCAGCGTGCGCCAGGCGGCTACGGCTTCGTCCCAGGCATCGCCGCTGGGGGCGTAGGGGCGGCCTTTGAGCCAGGCGAAGGTGGTCTCATCCGGTGCGATCATGCCGGCGCGGGCGCCGCCCTCGATGCTCATGTTGCAGATGGTCATGCGGCCCGCCATGTCCAGCTTTTCGATGGCGCTGCCACGGTATTCGAACACGTAGCCGCGGCCCCCGGCCACGCCATTCTTGGCGATGATGGCCAGGATGATGTCTTTGGCGGTGACGCCCGGGCCCAACTCGCCTTCCACGTTGATAGCGAAGGTTTTGGGCTTATGTTGCAGCAGGGTCTGCGTGGCCAGCACATGCCCGACTTCGCTGGTGCCGATGCCGAAGGCCAGCGCGCCGAATGCGCCGTGGGTGCTGGTGTGACTGTCGCCGCAGACGATGGTGCTGCCGGGCTGGGTGACGCCCATCTCCGGCCCGACTACGTGCACGATGCCCTGCACCGGGCCTTCGATGTCGAACAGGGTGACGCCGAAGTCCTCGCAGTTTTTGCGCAGCGTGTTCACCTGAATGCGGGCGTCTGCGGGCCACTTTTCGATGGGCTCGGGCCGGGTGGGGATGGCGTGATCCATGGTGGCGAAGGTGCGGTCGGGCCGCCGCACGGTCAGCCCTCGCTCTCGCAACATGTTGAAGGCCTGGGGCGAGGTGACTTCGTGGATGAGATGTGCGTCGATGTAGAGGATAGCGGGCGCGCCGTCGTCCTGTTTGACGACGTGCGCATCCCAGACTTTTTCGAAGAGGGTTTTGGGTGGGGTCATGGTGGATATTGGAGATTGGATATTGGGGATGAGATGTTGGGGATTGGAAATAGGGGCGAAAGTAGTTGATCGGCCATTCCTATTCTTTCTCCCCGATTTTGATGGCGGAGCTGTCTTCGCCGCCTGCGGCGATGAGTTTGTTCAGGGCCTGCATGTAGGCCTTGGCGCTGGCCACCACGATGTCGGTGTCAACCCCCCGGCCCGAGAAAAGGCGGCGGCGGGGGCGACCCTGGGGCGTGTATTTGTAACCGCGGCTCTCGGGGATCTCGATGCGGATGGTGACGTCGCCGTTGGCGTCCATGCCCGCGGTGATGGCCTGCACCAGATACTCCACCAGGCGATTTTCCACGCCCACGATGCGGTTGATGCCCTGATACATGGCGTCCACCGGCCCGGCGCCAAAGCCCGCCTCGGTGATTTCTTCTCCTGTCTCCAGATTGCGCAGGGTCACGACCGCGGTGGGGACGACATTGGTGCCGGTCTGCACCTGCACATTTACCAGCTCCCAGGTCTCTTTGGGCTGATACACCTCATCGCCCACCAGGGCTTCGATGTCGGTGTCGGTGACGGTTTTCTTCTTGTCGGCCAGCTCCTTGAAGCGCCTGAACGCCTTGTTCAGCTCCTCGTCATCCAGGCGGTAGCCCATGTCTTCCAGGCGCTTGCGGAAGGCGTGGCGGCCCGAATGTTTGCCCAGCACCAGTTTGCTGTGCCCCAGCCCGATGAGGGAGGCGTCCATGATCTCGTAGGTGCGCTTGTGTTTCAGCATCCCGTCCTGATGGATGCCCGCTTCGTGGGCGAAGGCGTTGGCCCCCACGATGGCCTTGTTGGGCTGGATCAACATGCCGGTGTAGCGGCTGACCATGTCCGAGGCGCGATGGATTTCCTGGGTGACGATGTTGGTGTCCAGTTCATACACCTGCTGGCGCACGTACAGGGCCATCACCACCTCTTCCAGGCTGGTGTTGCCCGCGCGTTCGCCGATGCCGTTGACGGTGACTTCCACCTGTCGGGCGCCGGCCTGCACCCCGGCCAGGGCGTTGGCCGTGGCCAGGCCCAGATCGTTGTGGGTGTGCACGGAGATGATCACATCCTTGGCCCCGGGCGTGTTTTCCCGAATCCCCGCAATCAAGGCCCCGAACTCCTCGGGGGTGATGTAGCCCACGGTGTCGGGGATGTTGATGGTGGTGGCGCCGGCAGCGATGGCGGTTTCCAGCACCCGATACAGAAATTCGGGGTCGCTGCGGCCCGCATCCTCGGGGCTGAATTCGATGTCGTCGCAGTATTGTTTGGCGTAGGCCACCATCTCGTCCACTCGCTGCACGACTTCGTCGGGCGTCATGCGCAGCTTGTACTTCATGTGCACGGGCGAGGTGGCCAGGAAGGTGTGGATGCGGGGATGCTTGGCCGGGCGCACGGCTTCCCAGGCCGCGTCGATGTCTTTCTTGTTGGCCCGGGCCAGGCCGCAAATGACCGGCGGTTCGGCGGGATTGCCGTGCTTGTCCACGCGGGGCTCGCGGCCTACCGTCTCGGCGATCTGCTTGACCGCAGCCAGATCGCCAGGCGAAGCGATGGGAAAACCTGCCTCGATGATGTCCACGCCCAGACGGGCCAACTGCCGGGCGATGTCCAGTTTCTCCTCGGCGTTGAGCGTGGCGCCGGGCGATTGCTCGCCATCGCGTAGCGTGGTGTCGAAAATCAGGACTTTATCGGGGCCGATAACAGGGGGTTCGGACATGGCGTTCTCCAAGAAAATGTTGGTTGATTAGCAAAATATGCTGACAATGATGTTGGTCGGAGTCTCGTCGTTTGTAATGCGTAAAAACGTAACGCGTAAGGATTTCACGGAGATGACACATGGCGCCTTACGCCTTACGCATTACGCCTTACGCCTTACGCCAATATCAGACAGGCAAACAGGGTCTCGACGGCCAGATCTTCAGTCAATCTCGATGGGATCCAGCCACGGCATCATCTTGCGCAGTTCGCGGCCGACCTGCTCGATTTGCAGGCTGCGTTCTTCCTGGCGGCGGGCGTTGAAATTGGGGCGTCCCTGGGCGTTTTCCTCGATCCATTCTTCGGCGTAAGCGCCCGACTGGATGTCGGCCAGGATTTCCTGCATCGCAGCTTTGGACTGCTCGTTGATGACCCGGCGCCCGGCGTGATAATCGCCATGCTCGGCCGTATCGCTGACGCTGTAACGCATGTAGGCCAGACCGCCGCGGTAGAACAGGTCCACGATGAGCTTCATCTCGTGCATGGTCTCGAAGTAGGCCACTTCGGGTTGATAACCGGCGTCGACCAGGGTCTGGAATCCGGCCTTGATCAGCTCGCTGACGCCGCCGCACAGCACCGCTTGCTCTCCGAACAGGTCGGTTTCGGTTTCCTCGGCGAAGGTGGTGACAAGCGCTCCGGCTTTTGTGCCGCCGATGCCCTTGGCGTAGGCCAGCACATCGGGCCAGGCGTGACCGCTGGCGTCCTGATAAACGGCCACCAGCACGGGCGTGCCCACGCCTTCCACAAACAGCTCGCGCACCCGATGGCCCGGGGCCTTGGGAGCCACCATGCTCACATCCACGTAGTCAGGAGGTGTGATTTGCCCGAAGCGGATGTTGAAGCCATGCCCGAACATCAGGGCGTCGCCCGGCTTCAGATTGGGCTCGATGGCCTCTTTGTACACTTTGGCCTGCTTGGTGTCGGGGATGAGCACCATGATCATATCGGCCTCTTCGCAGGCCTGGGCGGTGGGTACGACCCGCAGGCCTGCGGCCTCGGCCTTCTCCCATGAGGGCGAGCCTTCATACAGCCCCACGCGTACATCCATGCCGCTATCTTGCAGGCTGAGAGCGTGAGCGTGGCCCTGGCTGCCATAGCCGAGCACAGCGATTTTGCGGTCTTTAATCTGGGCGAGATCAGCGTCTTTGTCGTAGTAGATGGTTGCCATTTTGTGAATAGGTCCTTGTGGTGAATTGAGGTGAGTTGGGGATAAGTTGGATTTGGAAAGAATGTGAAGGGGGTAAGCAGTTATCAGTAAACAGTTATCAGTTATCAGTAAACAGTAATCAGTGGGAGGATGCTGCTGCTGGCAACTGATTACTGATTACTGCTTACTGTTTACTTGTTTCCTCACAGCGCCAGCCTGCGCGCTTTTTGGCCGTTGCCGTTTTTGCTCGCGGCGCCGCGAGTCATGGCTACGGGCCCGGTGCGCACCATTTCGGTAACGGGGTAGTTGGCAAGCAGGTCGATGAGGCTGTCCAGGCGGGATTGGTCGCCCACCGCCTGCACCACCAGTGAGTCCATGCTCACATCGATGATGCTGGCCCGGTAGATGTCCACCAACTGCATCACCTCGGGCCGGGTCTGAGCGTCCACCTTGATGCGGATGAGCGCCATTTCGCGGCGCACTGCGGGCTTGCCCGTCACATCCTGCACCCGCAGCACATTGACCAGTTTATAAAGCTGCTTGATGGCCTGCTCCACCATGGCGGCGTCGCCGTTGACGGTGAAGGTGAGGCGGCTGACGCCGGGCGTTTCGCTGTGCCCGACCGACAGATTTTCGATGTTGAAATTGCGGCGGCGGAAGAGGCCGAGCACCCGGCTGAGGACGCCGGGCTTGTCCTCCAGCCAGGCGATGATGGTGTGTTTGCTGAAAGTTGCGGGATCGTGGGTCATGGGAAAACTCCAGTTAATGATTCATGGATTAATGATTAAAGAGGCGACGTTGGCCTGCATCCGTAGCTGTTCAATCTTTTACGCTTTAATCTTTAATCATCGATCTTTGATAATTGTTGTTACCAGGCCGGTTGCAGGCCGCTGGGACCCTGGACGATGGGGCGGCGCATCAGGTTGTCGATGGCCTCGCCCGGCTCCACCATGGGATAGACGTTGACTTCTTCCTTCACCTGGAATTCGATGAGGTAGGGGCCGTCGTGCTCGTTAGCTTCTTTCAAGGCGGCGACCACTTCCTCCTGGGTGGTGACGCGGCGGGCGGGGATGCCGTATGCCTCGGCCAGTTTGACGTAGTCAGGGCTCTGGATGGGCGTGCCCGCATAGTTCTTTTCGTAGAACAGCTCCTGCCATTGGCGCACCATGCCCAAAAATCCGTTGTTGATGATAGCGATCTTGACCGGAACCCGCTCCTGCATCACTGCGCCCAGCTCCTGGATGGTCATCTGGAAGCCGCCGTCGCCGACCACGGCCCACACGGTCTCGTCGGGAGCGCCAAAATGGGCGCCGATGGCCGCGGGCAGGGCGTAGCCCATGGTGCCCAAACCGCCGCTGGTCAGCAGTTGGCGGGGGCGATTGTGCAGGAAGTACTGGGCCTCCCACATCTGATGCTGCCCCACGTCGCTGACGATGATGGCGTCGCCCTTGGTTACATGCCACAATTCGCGCATCACCAGGGGCGGGATGAGCTCGTCCACTTCGGCGTTGAGGATGTCCAGTTCCTCCGATTCCCGGTTCCACTCGTCGATCTGCGCCATCCAGTGGGGGTGCTGCGTCGGTTTGACCAGGCCCAGCAGCGCCCGCAGGGCCTCTTTGGCGTCGCCCAGCACCGCCACATCCGCGGGCACGTTTTTGTTGATCTCGGCCGGATCGAATTCGATGTGGATGATCTTGGCGTTGGGGGCGAATGTGTCCAGGTCGCCGGTCACCCGGTCGTCAAAACGCATGCCGACGCCGATGAGCGCGTCGCTCTGCTGGATGGCCTGATTGGCCCGGGCCTCGCCGTGCATGCCGCACATGCCCAGGCTCAGGGGATGGGTCTCGGGGATGTCGCCCAGGCCCAGCAGGGTCATGGCCACCGGGATGTGGGCGCGTTCGGCCAGTTCGCGCAGATCGTTCT
>Ga0256833_1002886_pt1 | contig 11914 bp, 12 predicted proteins | sample 356284metaG_FD_190535 | JGI IMG/M metagenome (GOLD analysis project Ga0256833, IMG submission 190535) | Hydrothermal vent microbial communities from Mid Atlantic Ridge, Atlantic Ocean - 356-284 | ecosystem: Environmental > Aquatic > Marine > Hydrothermal vents | place: Atlantic Ocean: Mid...
AAATTTATGGAAAAAGTAGAAGAATTATTAAACCAAACTCTAGCCCTCAGAAAATAGCATCCAAGTCTGCTTACCCAGTCTGCCCTTTTCAATCAGCTTAAATCCATTTTGTTTAAACAACTCCTCATAGTTGTGTTTGTAAATAACAACTCTCTCTGGAACTCCATCGCTATCCGTTAACTCTTGTTTATGCACACCTCCTGCATCTTACATAAATAGACGAAAACTTATTTTTACAAATAGCCAATAAAAACAAAACATGAACGTGTCAATCGTGGGCTCTGGCTACGTGGGAGTCGTCACAGGCATGGGGTTTGCGGAACTCGAGAACAATGTGATTTTTGTAGACATCGATAAAAAAAAGATTAATGCTATAAATGCCGGAAAACCCCCTGTTTTCGAGCCGCAACTTGAAGAACTAATGCAAAAAAATAGAGGAAAATATTATGCAACAGAAAGCTATATGGAAGCTATCTCAAATTCACAAATCACGTTCTTATGCGTCGGCACTCCTTCGAACCCAGACGGCTCAATCAATTTAGATTACGTTAAGTCAGCTTCAGAGGAAATAGGAAAGGCACTAAAAGAAAAAGATGGATTTCACATCATCGTGGTAAAAAGCACAGTTGTGCCCGGAACTACTGAAAATATTGTGAAATCAATTTTAGAAGAGAACTCAGGAAAAAAAGCTTTTGCTGAGTTTGGACTCGCAGTAAATCCCGAGTTCCTGAGGGAGGGTAGTGCCGTTAAAGACTTTTTTAACCCTGACAGAATTGTTGTTGGTGTTAAAGACGATATATCCAAAAAGATGCTTAACGAGCTTTATTCGCCCTTTAACTGTCCAAAGCTTTTTGTTGACCTTAAAACGGCAGAGATGATAAAATACGCAAGCAATGCCTTCTTAGCTACCAAAATTTCATTTGCAAATGAAATAGGAAACATATGCAAGAAACTTGGCATTGACGTATACAAGGTATTCGAGGGGGTTGGATTAGACCATAGAATAAACCCATCGTTTTTCAGGGCTGGAATAGGGTTTGGAGGAAGTTGCTTTCCAAAAGACGTTAAAGCCCTGATAGCTAAAGCAGAGGAACTTGAAGAGAACCCAAAGATTTTGAAGGCTGTGGTTGAACTAAACGAGATGCAACCCCTCAAGCTTTTACAGCTTCTTAAAAAGCACATCCCCAACTTAAAAGACAAAACGATAGGTGTGCTTGGTCTGGCATTCAAGCCTGACACAGATGATGTCAGAGAAAGCAGAGCAATTCCAATCGTCAAAAAATTGATAGAAGAGGGAGCAAAGGTAGTTGCATACGATCCTGCAGCGATTGAGAACTTTAAAAAGCTCTTTCCACAGATTACATATGCATCAAAAGCCGAAGAAGCACTCAATGCTGACGCTGTTCTGATAATCACGGAGTGGAAGGAGTTCGAGGAATTAGACTATAACGGTAAGATTGTTATAGACGGTAGAAGGATTGAGAAAGCGAGGGAGGCAAAAATTTATGAAGGTGTGTGCTGGTAGCTGTAAAGATGACAATAACTAAAGCGGTAATTCCGGCTGCTGGGTTGGGTACAAGGTTACTTCCAGCAACTAAATCACAGCCAAAGGAAATGCTCCCTGTTGTTGATAAACCTGTTTTACATTATGTTGTTGAGGAGGCTGTAGATTCTGGAATAGAAGACATTTTAATAATAACTGGGAGGGGTAAGAGAGCAATAGTGGACTACTTCGACGCATATCCAGAGCTGGAGAGCCACTTGCTTAAAAATGGCAAATACGACTTGCTCGAAGAGTTGCGCAGAATAACTGAATTAGCCAATATCTACTACGTCAGGCAAAGAAATCCTAAAGGACTTGGAGATGCTTTGCTTTATGCTGAAAGGTTTGTTGGAGACGAGCCTTTTGCCGTTCTACTTGGTGATGACATCATTATTTCAAATCCCCCATGTACGAAATCGTTGATAGAGCTCTATGAAAAATACAAGGAGAACGTAATTGCAGTTGAAGAGGTCAAAAAGGAGGAAGTTACGAAGTACGGCATTATTGACCCTGAAGAGATTGAAAACGGAGTGTACAGAGTGAGAGACATAACAGAGAAACCAAGCGTTGATGAAGCACCATCCAATCTGGCAACGATGGGCAGATATGTGTTAACTCCAAAAATATTTGACTATTTAAAGAGAATTGGTCCCGGCTACGGTGGAGAAATACAGCTTACGGATGCGCTCAGAGAGAGCTTAAAAGATCATGAGCTATATGCTTACCATTTTAAGGGAAGGAGATATGATATCGGTGATAAATTCGGCTTTATAAGAGCAAACATAGAACTTGCACTGGATAGAGAAGACATTGGCAAAAAGGTCAGAGAATACTTAAAGAGTCTCAAGTTATGAGAGTTAGAGTCGTCCCTAACGGCGTGGACACAAACAAGTTTAGACCGATCAATAGAAAAAAGGCTGTAGAATGGTTTGAGCAGAACTTCTGCGAGCTTGATGATAACTTGAATGTAATTTACGTTGGAAGGTTTTCAGAAGAGAAGGGCATAGTGTACTTGATCAAGTCGCTTGACTATCTTGAAGAAGGTAAACTATTCCTTGCTGGAGGCGGTCCCCAAGAGGTGCAGTTAAAGAAACTGGCAGAGAAACTTGAAGATAGAGTGCACTTTCTTGGCAGGGTGAAACACGACAGCATACCTTTAATTCACAACGCAATGGATGTCTTTGTTTTGCCATCAATCAGCATGGAAGGATTTTCCAATTCCATGCTCGAAGCATTAGCTTGCGGATTGCCTGTAGTAGCCACACCGATTGGAGCAGCGCCGGATGTTATTGAACCTGAATTAGGGACAATTGTTGGAATAAAAGATGCAAAAGCTATTGCTGATGGGATAGAGAGAGTCAGAGACCTTAACAGGAGAAAAATCCACAGCACTATCAAGGCAAAGTACTCCTTCAATGTTGTGGCGGATAAAGTGTATAACCTGTATTCTGAAGTTACTGGTTATCCGCCAGAAAACATATGCTTCGCTTCACTTTTTGCTCCACCATATGAACTCTCTGGGATAGGTATGCAGGTTTTTGAGCTTTCAAAGGTTTTAGCCAAAAAGTGTAGAATAGCAATACTGTGTGGTTTTGGTTGTAAAGGGGAACTTGACGGTGTGAGGCTAATCAAAGTGAGATGTCTGGGCGGATTGCTTTCAAGACCAACGTATTCTCTGACTGGAATTTTAAAAATACTTGAAAGCCATGGCTTTGACATCGTTGACGGAAGGAACTGGGAAGGAGGGCTCATATCACTGGCAGCAAAGAAGAGGGGTAGTAAGGCGGTGATGAGCTTAAGGGGAGAGGGGGCAGTTGGAGAGGCGTTGTGGAAGAGATATGTCAATAAATTTATAATGCAGAGGATTGACTGTATAACCGCTACAGATTCAAGAACTGCCAAAATGGCAGAGGACCTACTATGACCTTATACACTTGCTTAATTTTATCTCTGTTTGCTGGGATTCATGGACAACTTTGATTGATTTCTTTTTCCTATTTGGAATATTGTCGGTAAAGCTTAGAAGTTCTTGGCAGGTATAGTGAAAAATCTTTATCAAGATGTGAGCCACAATAGTTTTGACATGATTTGACAGACACCGCCGATTTTAAAACTTGTAAAAAGCAAATTTGACTTCTATACTCTATACTCTATTCATACGCACGATGCTAGGCCAGATTGATATCCTCATGAAATCAGATAAACATAGAAAATTTTACATACTTGTTTACAAGTATAGAATGTATGAATATTTCGGTAAGAGGTGTTGAAGACAGGCTGTTCAAAGAGTTTAAGGCTGAGGCTATTAAAGAGGGGAAGAAAATTGGAGAAGCTTTAAACGAGGCTATAGAACTCTGGCTCAGGATGAGGAAAAAAAGAGTTAAATTTAAGCTGAAGCTAGAGCCCTTCGACTGGGGGGAGGGAAATGAGAGATCGAGCATGGAGGTGGACGAAATCGTTTATGGTGATTAAATGAGTGTGTTTATAGACACGAACGTATTTGTAGCGTACTGCAATATTAGAGACATCAATCACAAACGGGCAGTTAAGCTGATGAAAAAGATAGAGGATGGAATGTTCGGGGAAGCTTATATCTCTGATTACGTCTTCGATGAAATAGTAACTGTAGCCATGCTCAGAACAAGTTTAGAGAAAGCTATGGAAATCGGGGAGTTCTTACTGAATTCTGATATAGAAATGCTCAAAGTTAACGATGACGTGTTTAACGAGGCTTGGGAGATTTTCAAAGAAGCTAAGATGAGTTTTACTGATTGCACAATTGCAGCAACGGTCAAATTATTTGGAATAGAACACTTGGCTAGTTTTGATAAAGGGTTTAGAAAATTTGAGTGGGTGAGGGTGATTCAGTAATAGGTTTAAAAAAGAGTGTTTAGCTAAGGCTAAGAAAAAATACTGATTCATACTGATTCTTAAAACAATTGTTAGCAAAAGATTTAAGAAAATTTTGCATATGGCATGTATGACAAAAACGATAAGCATAGCAGACGACGTCTATGAGCAGTTGATGAGGATAAAAGGTGATAGAAGTTTTTCCAAAGTAATTGGGATGCCGATAAAGAAAAAGGAGAATACCGAGCTGATAGTGATGGCTTTCGGTACGAGAAATGAGAAAGAAGTTATTAAAAGAAAGGGAGATTTAAAGAGTAAAGGGAGGCTGAAAGCAAGAGATTTGTTCATAGCCTCATCGCAATGGCCAGCTCAAAGAAACTCTTCACAAACGATTTAGATTTTGAAATTTTCAGATGCTAAGCTAAAGCTTGAGGTGATAAAGTGAAAGTGCTGGTTACAGGATGTGCAGGTTTCATAGGATCTCACCTTGTGGAGAGGCTGATTGAAGAAGGTTACGATGTTATAGGAATAGATTGCTTCACGGACTACTATTCAAGAAGGATAAAAGAGAGCAACATGGCCAATTTCATAGATCAAATCGAATTTATTGAGAAAGACATACTCGAAATGGACATAGGTGTTTTGAAGAACGTGGATTTTGTGTTCCATCTTGCTGCCCAAGCTGGAGTTAGGGCAAGTTGGGGAGAAGAGTTTGAGATTTACACGCGGAACAATATTCTCACTACTCAGCGACTGCTAGAGGGATGTAAAAAGTATGGAATTGGGAAGTTCATTTATGCATCATCGTCTTCTGTTTACGGGAATGTTAATGAATTACCAATGAGAGAGGAGCAGTATCCAAAACCGTATTCACCGTATGGAGTGACGAAGTTGGCTGGAGAAAACTTGTGCGAACTCTATAGGATGAACTATGGAATAGATACGATTTCACTCAGGTATTTTACTGTGTACGGTGAAAGGCAAAGGCCAGATATGGCTTTTCATAGATTTATAAGGGCAATTTTTGATGGCAAGCAGATTACTGTTTATGGGGATGGAGAGCAGACGAGGGATTTCACATATGTTGGTGATATAGTGGATGCAACGATTAAAGCTGCTGAGAGCGATGCAGTTGGAGTGTTTAATATTGGCGGTGGGACAAGAATTGAGCTGATTGAAGCAATTAAAATAATAGAGAAAATCGTTGGACAGGAAGCCGATATAAGGTTCGAGGAAAGCAAGAAGGGGGATGTGAGAGATACGTATGCGGATATAAGTAGAGCCAAGGATGAGCTGGGATATAAGCCAAGGGTTGGCTTGAAAGAGGGATTGAAGAGGGAAGTAAAGTGGATTGAAGAGGCGCTGTCTTTAAGCCTGATTAACTGAGTTGCGAGGTATGTATAGGATTTTAGTTATATCAAATCCAATATCAGAACGAGAAGTGCATGAAGTTGACCCGTACCAGAAATTGTCGAGAATGGGATTTAATGTGCACTTTGCGGTTTTGGGTAAAATAGATAGAAATATACAGATTAAAGATGTAAACATTTACGAATGTGCTGGGCCAAATATTTTTTCAAAACTATTACAACTTATTAAAATTATTAAACAGGAAAAAATCGAATATGTTATCAATTCAACGTCATCTGCTAAAGTTCTCATGACACTATTGCTAATCTCAAAGATATCCCCCGCAATTCCAATAATTAGGGTTAGTTCAAACACATTAGAAACGTCAGTACTACAAGAGAACAACAAATTATTCAAATTCATAAAGAGACTTATCTACCCTCTAATCTGGAGGATGAGTTTGTCGAACGCCACTGGCATAATTGTTCTGTCTCGATCACTTTATGAACTTGTAAGGCAATATGCTACTGGAGATATTCTAGTAGCCTCTCAGGGGGTAGATACGAGCATATTTAGGCCCCTTAAGATGAAAAAGGAGTATGACTTGTTATTTGTTGGAAGGTTGAGTAAAGAAAAAAATCTACCTATGCTGTTTGAAGTTTTCAAAAAGCTAAAAAAAGAGATGCCAAACATAAAACTATGTATAATCGGAGACGGTCCCGAGAAGGAGCGCCTGAAAAATTATGCTTCAGATGGTGTACTATTTTTAGGGTATGTTAGGCAATCCGAGCTCCCGCGATACTATAATAAGTCAAAGGTGATAGTATTAACTAGTTTATCGGAAGGTTTACCTACGGTCCTGATGGAGGCTATGGCATGTGGAGTCCCTGCAGTAGCTACAAATGTTGGAGGGGTGGCTGAAATCGTGAAAGATTGGGAGACGGGACTGTTAGCTGAATCTAACGATTATAACAGCTTCAAAGAAAAGATTAAATTTCTACTTGAGAACGAGAGCGCGAGGGTAAAAATGGGTAGTAAAGCCCTTCAGTTTGTAAGGAGAGAACATAGTATTGTAGCTCTTGCTGAAAAGTACAAAAAGTTCTTAAGTTTTCTAAAATAAACAAAGAATATAGGAGTGACGTATGAAGGTTGTAGTAGTTGGTCCGTATGGACATTCAGGGAGCGTCAGAAAGATAGTCTCTGAGTATGCGACTTATTTGTCTCAGAATAAAATTGATGTTCATGTGATTACTGCTGATAAAATAAACAAAAAAGAAGAAAACTACGTCCATAATTTAGTCCAATTTAATTTTAACTTGTATCGATTACTTCCTGCAATTGGTGACGTAGTCAAAAAAATCAAAAAAATAAACCCTGATATAATTCATGTTTTTGGTACATTCATTCCTTATTCGGCGATATCTATATCAGTTATAAAAGAGTTTCCCACTTTGCTAACTGTATTTGGCCTTGCTCAAAAACAGATAAAATATAGGAGAATTGGTATATCTGATATAATTAATGTAATATACGAAAAATTAGTAATGAAAAATATATTACATATGACTGTAGAATCAAAATGCAATAAATCCATACTACAAAATTATACACGAGCCAGTGTCTATGTTGTTCCAACTGGTATAAATATAAAAGAAATAAGGAGTATATTAGATTACGTGGATGATTCGGAGGTATTTGATATCCTATACGTTGGTAGATTATCAAGAGAGAAAGGCTTGGATGTATTGATCAATTCAATCAAAATAGTTGGACAAAATTTTCCAGATATCGTTGTTAAAATTGCTGGAGCGGGGCCATATGAGATTGAATTAAAAAAGCTTGTACGAAAACTAGAATTAGAAAAAAATATCCAGTTTCTTGGTTATGTACAAGAAATCGAAAAGTTTAGATACTACAAATCATGCAAAATCGTTGTTGTCCCATCCCGATGGGACTTTTCACCAATTACAGTAAATGAGGCTATGGCCTGTGGTAAACCAGTGATAGTATCTGATATGACTAATTCGGATTTAGTGATTAATGGCAAAACAGGTTATGTATTCAAAACTGGAGATAGCAAGGATCTAGCAGAGAAAATATTGAGTCTATTGTGGAATGACCACTTAATGAAAAGAATGAGCAAAAAGTCGTTAGAAATTGGGAAAAAGTTAGATTGGGAAAAAATCGTTGAAGCTTATATTGAGATATACAATGATATACAATAATATATATATGTAAACTAAATATCCAAAAATATTTAAAGGGGGATAGAAATGAAAGAGCGAATAAAAGGATTGATAAAAGAGAAATTACGCAAACTAATACTATGGGCATTGGACTCTTTGGTCATTTACTGCTCCGGTGGATTTGATGGCAGGCTTATTGGCACTCCTTCGCAAGTAGGGTATTTTACCTTGATAGACTATGGCGGCAATGTTATAATAGGTAAAAATGTTAAAATAGGGTATGGCGTAATTATACTATCTGCCTCCACGATTACGGGAAGCAGGGAAGTGCAATATGTCAGGGAACCTGTAATAATTGGTGACAATGTTGAAATAGGCTCGGGGGCAGTGATATTACCAGGTGTCAAGATAGGCGATAACGCTACTATTGCTGCTGGTGCCGTAGTTACAAAAAATATCCCTCCAAATTCAATTGTCGCTGGTGTTCCAGCGAAAGTCGTAAAATGGAAAATAAAGAGTGATCTTCAAGATGATGTCAAGACAGACTAATTAAAATAGCAAACTCACAAAAAAGTAAGTCAGGGAGATAGGTATGACAAAGTTGATGATCTTCGGTCTTGATGGAGCACCATGGAAGCTTATAGAGCATTGGATAGAGAAATGGGGTCTTAAAAACTTCGACCATGCTATTAGATACGGTGTTTATGGGAAGTTGGAAAGTACTATACCATGTAACACGTGTCCAGCATTACCATCACTCTATACTGGGAAAAATCCCGGGAACTTAGGAATATTTGACTTCATCAAGCCAGACGGATCATTAGTTACATATAAGGATTTAAAAAGCCCAGCTTTCTGGGACTTTTTGACCCAATATGGCTTCAAATCGTGCATAGCTGGAACGAGGATGACATATCCAGTACCAAAGATTAACGGGATATTTCTTTCAGATATTGTAGTCGCCGGAGACGAGAAATATTTAGTGTATCCAACAGAATTGTGGAATGAAGTTAAAGACTTTTATCCATCAAAAGAGGAAATAGCACAATACGAGAAGATAACTAAAAATCCCACTAGAAACTTACAGGGAGTATATGAATTCTGCAAGAATTTACTTGTTCGCCAAATTGAAATTTTCAACAAATTAACTAGAAAAAATAATTATGACTTTAAGTTTTTCTGGTTTGGAAACTTCGACACAGTTTTGCATTACTCAATTAATAAAAATCTCGAATACATTAAAAAATTATTGCATGTCGTTGATGAGATACTTGATGAATATATCTATCGTGAAAATATTTTCATAATCTCGGATCATGGTTTCGGTACCGCTGCAGAATACAACTTCCACCTAAACGAGTGGCTGTTTAGGGAAGGCTACTTAAAAATGAAAGGGGGTATACTCGGAAGATGGATGACCAGAACTGGATACCGAATTGCTGAGTCAACCATCCCCGATCCAGTAAAGAAGAAAATTCTCAATGTTCTAAGAAACATCACCGGGAGCAGGAGCAAAAAAAATAGGAACTCTAACACTAATCTTGTAATAACGCCCCTCGACAATATCCCTGGTGTGGATTGGAGTAAAACTATAGCCCACGTAACAACTGACAAGTGCTGGGGAATTCGGATCATCAAAGAAAATCTAGATAGGGACTACGAAGAGGTAAGGGAAGAGATAATACAAAAACTCAAAGAACTCAAAGATCCGTATGGAAGGAGAGTTATAAAAGAAGCATGGAGAGGGGAAGAAATTTACTGGGGTAAGTACCAAGATCAAATTCCTGATATAATCTTCCTAAAAGAGGATATATTTAGAGTTAGACCATCTCTTGTCGGAAAAATGTTCACGAAAATAAAAAGAAAGTACGGTAATTACGTTGGAGATCACGAATCTGCCAGAGATGGTATATTCATAGCATATGGTAAAGATATAAAGGATACTGGCGAGTACATCGGAGAAGTCCAGATCTACGACATTGCTCCGACAATCCTCCACATGTATAACATCCCAATTCCAGAGGACATGGATGGTAGAGTATTGAAGGAAATATTCAGAGAAGGGTCGGATCCCTATATGAGAGAAGTTAGATACCAAAAAGTAGATAGAGAGAAGGAATTAATTTCAAGTAAGGTAAGAGAACTGAAAAAATTTGGTAAACTCTGAGTCGTGTCTTGTAAGGATATTTTTGCGAATTTAAATAGAAAATTCTTAGAATATTAAAAAACCAAGAATTTGCAAAAAAATTTAAAAAGCCGAGTTCAACGAGAGTTCCTAATGAATTTAGCAGTAGTTTGTTATGATCTGTCTTCATCCAAGGCACCAAGTGTAAGAGCTAAGGCGATTGTCGAAAGTATTGCAAAATATGGGCATATTGAAAAGTTGGAGGTAATTACATCAGAGAAAGAAGAGTTAAATTTGAACATTTTGGATGATAAAACAATAAAAATTTACAAAATTTTAAATTTGAAAAATCCTATTAATTTTATTGTAGCTTTGATTAAAATGAGAAGAATTTTAAAGAGTGTAAGTGTAGTGCATGTACCCATAAATTTTTTTCAAGCTTTATTAGTGCGTATGATATATAATGGACCGATCACTCTTGATGTTGGAATTCAACAACCCAGATTTTGGCGCAATCTTACAAAATACTTAATAAAACCGGAGATTATAATCAAACCAACTCGAAGGAGTGCAAAAACCTGGAAATTAACAGGAATAAACTCTATTCACGTCTTACCTCCTAGGAACTGGGATATTTTTAGACCGTACTCAAAAGAAAAAATCGAAGAACTTAAGAGAGCCGAGGGAATTCCGGTAGATAAGAAAGTTGTCCTCTTTGTTGGTAGGTTGACAGAGTTTAAAGGAGCGGACATCTTCTACAAACTTGCAAAAAGAATTAAAGAGAGAAGAGACGATTTAGTTTTTCTTGTTGTTGGAGACGGTCCACTTAGATATCTATTCGAGAATGATCGTGACTTCATCTTTAAAGGCTACATCCCCAACGATGAATTACCAAAATACTATAATATTGCAGACGTTACTATTGTGCTAGGTAAAACGGGTATGAATGGTGGTAATGTGGCGATAGAATCGGCAGCTTGTGGCACCCCTGTCATAAACACGACAAAGGGTCGTATAGAAATTTACGATCTGATTAAAGTATACATTTGGGTTGATAGAAATATAGACTCAATACTAGAAAGTTTAGAAACTTTAATCGATAATAGAAATCTATATAAAAAGAAAGTTATTAAAGGTATAGAAATAATTAGAAAGAATTTTCCTTCCTATAGGGAATTTTGTGAGCAGTATTTAAATATATTTCAAGCAATAATTAAAGAAAAGGGGTGAATTGATGGACAAGCGGGTAATCAAAGTCGCCAGACCATTCGTGGATGAGAAGGAAGTACAGGCTGTTAAGGAAGTATTACTGTCTGGTCGTTATGTTTCTGGACCTAAGGTAAAAGAATTTGAAGAGAACTTTGCGGAGTATATTGGCGTAAAACACGCTATAGCTGTTAACAGTGGAACCGCTGCTTTGCATGTAGCTTTGGCTTCAATCGGTGTTGGACCGGGTGACGAAGTAATAGTCCCGCCTCTAACCTTTTTTTCTACGGTATCGTCAGTTTTGCATCAGAATGCTGTGCCTGTTTTTGCGGACATTGACCCAGAATCTTTTTGTCTTGATCCATTGGACGTTGAAGATAAAATAACTGAAAATACAAAGGCTATAATTCCAGTACATCTTTTTGGTAACGCCGCAGAAATGGATGAAATTCTGAAAATAGCCAAGGATAACAACATAAAAGTAATAGAAGATTGCGCTCAGGCGCACGGGACAGAGTATAAAGGCAAGAAAGCTGGCTCAATTGGAAATGCCGGGTGTTTCTCATTCTACGCAACAAAACATATGACGACCGGGGAGGGAGGAATGATTACAACAAACGATGACGCCATAGCAGAAAAGGCAAGAATTATAAG
>Ga0256833_1002887_pt1 | contig 11913 bp, 14 predicted proteins | sample 356284metaG_FD_190535 | JGI IMG/M metagenome (GOLD analysis project Ga0256833, IMG submission 190535) | Hydrothermal vent microbial communities from Mid Atlantic Ridge, Atlantic Ocean - 356-284 | ecosystem: Environmental > Aquatic > Marine > Hydrothermal vents | place: Atlantic Ocean: Mid...
CCAGTAAATCCAGACCATAGGTGTCTTTTAGGAATTTATAGTTAACCGCTTAATTCCATATAGAGTTTCCCCAAATCCCCCTTTGGCAAAAGGGGAATCAGGGGTTCCAAAAGTCCCCCTTGGTGAGGGGAAACAGGGGGATTGTTTTTTCAAGCGGTTTACATCCCCCTTTGTCTCCCTTTTCCCGAAGGGGGATTTTTTAATTTTAGCCATTGATCCTGACTCACGTCCAATCTTTATTGTAATCATAATTATATAAAGTATTGCAGTTAATCTGTTTAGTCGACTTTCTCCAGTGTTTCGCCCTCTTCCCTTGAAACTGTAACCTCGATACCACCGCGAATATTCACGAATAGCTCAATTTTCAAATATTTAGGTGATATCACATTTTTTAAGTCTTCAAATATTTTGTTTAGCAGGGCTTCATGGGTTGTTCTCTCATTTCTGAAACCCACAAAATAGTACTTCAGACTCTTTAATTCCACCACCTTTTTGTCGGGTACGTAAACAATCCTGATTTTGTAATAATCAGGATTCCCAGAAAAAGGACACAGAGCTGTTAATTCCTCGGTGAAAATTTCAACCTTGTAATTTCTTCCTGGATACTCGTTATCTATTGCTACAAGCATGTTTTCCATAGTTTACCTCCGGGATTTGATGGTCTTTACTATAAAACAAGTGCCCCAAAAACTCAATTAAAAATTTTTCCACTTTTTATGTCCAGAGGTGAGCCATAAAATTGTGAAAAATTTGCCATCTACTGTATAATTATGCACTCTTTTACAAGACCTGCCGATAAATTGTGCTATTCCCTATGGAGGATAAGTATGAAAAAATTTAAACTTGTGGTGCCGAAAGGCAGAATTTACAAAAATGTCGTTGAGCTACTCGGGGATATTGGAATCAGGGTAGAAGCCGATGATAGAACTTACAGGCCGTATGTAAATGATCCTGAGATCTACGTAAAGATAATGAAGCCTCAGAATATTCCAAAGCTTGTCGAGATTGGGGCTCATGATGCCGGTTTTACGGGATTTGACTGGATACTCGAGACAGGTGCCGATGTGGTTGAGCTCCTTGATACAGGATTTGATCCCGTTAAAATCGTAGCTGCCATACCTGTGGATTCCAGTTGGGAAAACCTTAAAAATAGGAAAGTCATAGCGGCCTCAGAATATGAAAACATAACCAGGAAATTTCTTGAGGAGCAAGGACTCGACTATATTTTTATACGTACTTTCGGCGCCACAGAGGTCTTTCCACCAGAGGATGCTGACCTGATTGTAGATAATTCAGCTACCGGCCGTACACTTGAAATGAATAGGCTGAAGGTTGTTAAGGAGCTCTTTTCCTCTTCTACGAGATTTATCGTAAACAAGGAGGTACTCAAGGACAAATGGAAGAAGGAGAAAATCGATGAGATGCTTATGCTTTTCGAAGCTGTTTTGAACGCACGGGAGAGGGTCATGCTTGAAATGAACGTTCCAAAGGACAGGTTCGAGGAAATTGTCAAAATCCTACCGTGCATGAGGGCTCCGACAGTAGCTCCTCTCTACGGTGATCAGGGATATGCGATTAAAATTGCTGTCAAAAAGGAAGAGGTACGATCTCTCATTCCCCTTTTGAAAAAAATGGGTGCAACCGATATCCTTGAATACGAATTGAGGAAGGTAATAGCATGAAAAAATATCTTGAGAAGCTAAAGCCATACCCTTTACCGTCATATCCTCGGCGAGATAAGATTAGACTCGATCTGAATGAAAACTCCTTCGGGCCAGCCCCTCAGGTTTTAGAAGTGGTTAGAAATGCATCATCAGAGGACATTGCCGTTTATCCCGACTACAGAGAGATAGAAGAAAAAATCGCGGAATACGTTGGCGTGAAAAAAGAATACGTGGTCATAACAAACGGGGCTGACGATGCCATAAAGTGTGTTTTCGAGGGGATCGTGGATCACGGAGACAGGGTACTCATACCGTTCCCCACCTACTCCATGTATGAAATTTACACCGACCTCTACGATGGTAAGAAGATTTTCGTAAATTATGGAAGCGATTTTGTCTTCCCTACCCATGAATTTATTAAAAATCTGGAGGATGTAGACCTCGCAATTGTGGTAAATCCGGCTAATCCCACCGGAGACAAGATTTCCCGTGAAGAATTTTTAAAAATTCTGGAAGCCGCCGGGAAAACTCCTGTCTTACTTGATGAAACATACTGGCAATTTGGAGGTGAAACCTTTGCATCTCTTGTAGAAGAATTCGACAATCTCTTTGTGATTCATTCCTTTTCCAAGCTCTTTTCAATGGCCGGTGTAAGATTGGGATATGTTGTGACAAGAAACCGTGAACTCATTGAAAAAGTTATCGAGCCGTTCAGAGTCAACTCTCTCGCAGTGAAACTTGGACTTGCATCGCTGGAAAATATTGAATACTACAACGGTTTATTAGAAAAAATCTCAAAGAACCGGGCGTTTCTTGTGGCAGAATTCAACAGAAGAGGACTCAGTGCAAGGAATACTTTCACAAATTTCATTCTCGTGGATGCGGGGAATCGGGCCGATTTTATCAAGTCAGAACTATATAAACGTGGAATCTTGATAAAATTATATAAAAGTCCGGAGCTGCTTGCCGGTTTCTTGAGGATAAGTGTCGGGAAATCGGATGAATTGAAGGAGCTTTTCAGAAATCTTGATAAGATAATGCCTTCTGAGGCACTTATTTTTGACATGGATGGTGTTCTTGTTGATGTGAGAGAATCCTACAGAACAGCCATCAAGGAAACGGCAGAGTATTTCACTAATGACGAGGTTCCTTACGAAGAGATTCAGGAATTCAAAAATCGCGGAGGATTGAACAATGATTGGGACCTGACCCTTGAAATAGTGAGGGCCCACGGTGTCAATGTCTCGCGCGATCAAATTATCGAAAAATTCCAAAAACTATTTCTGGGAGAAAACTTTGATGGGTTTATATCGAGGGAGAAGTGGATTCTCAGAAAGGAGATTTTAGAGGAGCTCTTCAGAAGTTATCGACTGGCAATTTTCACCTCGAGGCCGCGTGAAGAAGCCCTATATACCCTCAAAAAGTATGGAGTAGATAAATTTTTTGACATAATCGTCTCTCTCGATGATGTCAATGAGACAAAGCCCTCTCCTGAAGGAATTTTAAGAATCATTGATAGATTAAAGGTGACTCCTGGTAATACTTTATACTTCGGCGATACTGTTGATGACATGGCGGCGGCTAAAAATGCAGGGGTTGCTGGTGTAGGAATCGCCCCACCAGGAGGAGACTTAAAATTTTACAAAGAGCTGTTCAAGAAATATGGAGCAGTCGACACCCTCGGAAGTATAAACGAGATTGTAAATTTTCTTGAAAAATGGAAAAAACGGAGTGAATGAAATGAGAGAAGCATTCATCGAAAGAAAGACAGGGGAGACGAAGATCAGTGTTTATGTAAGATTAGAGGGTAGAGGTGAAGGGAAGATTGATACTGGTATCGGATTTTTCGATCACATGCTGGAAAATTTTTCTCGTCACGGTCTCTTTGATATCCGAGTAAAGGCTGCAGGAGACCTTCACGTGGATGCACATCATACGGTGGAGGACACAGGAATCGCACTTGGAGAAGCCTTTAAGAGGGCCCTCGGGGACAAAAGGGGCATCAAGCGAGCTGGATTTTTTATTTTCCCGATGGATGAAGCTCTCTCCCTTGTATCAGTGGACATATCTGGGAGACCGTTTGTCAACTTTGATTACAGATTTTCAAACCCTAAGTTAGGTGAATTTGACACAGAGTTGGTGAAGGAATTCCTGAACGGATTTGCGCGCAGTCTCGCCATGACCGTTCATGTGAAGGTTTTTGAGGGTGAGAATACACATCACATCATTGAATCCATTTTTAAGGCATTTGGCAGGGCAATGAAAGAGGCTGTTGAATTGATACCAGGCATTAACGAAATTCCAAGTACAAAAGGCGTGATATGAGAATCGGAATCATTGATTACGGAGCTGGTAATCTACTCTCCGTTAAGAAGGCGTTCGACTTTCTTGGTGTGAATGCATTCTTTGTGAAGTCGGATGGAGAAATGGAAAGCGCAAGAGCAATTGTCCTCCCTGGTGTTGGAGCCTTTGGATCTGCTATGGAGAGCCTCAAAGATCTAAAGTCGTCAATCGTTGAGTGGATAAATGACGGTAAGCCGTACCTCGGTATCTGCCTCGGGTTACAACTGCTATTCGAGGAGAGTGAGGAATCGCCAGGCGTAAAGGGTCTTTCGGTTCTTCAGGGAAAGGTTGCCAGGTTCCAGGCTGACAAGGTCCCCCAGATCGGCTGGAATAGCATTCATATAATAAAGAATACACCAGTTTTCGAAGGTATTCAGGATGGTGAATACTTTTATTTCCTGCACAGTTATTACGTCGTTCCCGAGAATGACGAGATCATTATCTCTAAAACTGTTTACGGAGGGGAAACCTACACCTCTGGAGTTCAAAAGGGAAACCTTGTTGCAGTTCAGTTCCACCCGGAGAAAAGTGGTCAGGCTGGTCTGAAATTCCTCAAAAACTGGCTCAACTTCTTAAGGAAAATTTCAAAACCTTAAGTCGTTAGAAAAACTGCAAAACTCCTCGCTCCCGGAGAGTACTTTTATCTCTGGAGGCTGTTCGAAAGTTATTTAATCATTAAACTGAGACGAGGGTGGAAATTTTTTAAGAGGAATGCCGATCTGGAATTTCTTGCCCTGATGGGTGTTTAGTTCCTCAAGCAATTTTTCTACAGCCTGGATACCGAGGAATTTGTTTGAAGTCCACTTAGGGGCGATTAATCCCTTTTCAGCTTTCCCGGCCAATCTATGAACGATTATTCTGGGGGATAGATTCTCGAGAAATTTAACTGCTATTTTTGCATATTCTTCAGGTGTTTCATAAACTTTTAGTTTCCCAATACGGTAAATTTTGGCAAGTTCTGTGCCTTCAACTACATATAGATGGTGCATTTTCACTCCGTCAATCCCAAGGGCTGAGATTGCCCTTGCAGTTTCTACCATTTCTGCTTCAGTTTCTCCTGGTAAACCAAGGATAACATGTGTAAGAACCCTTATCCCGCGTTTTTTTGCCCTCAGAACTGCATCAATAATTTCCGCTACACCATGAAACCTTTTTATCTTTTTCAGGGTGCGAAAATGCATGCTCTGGACACCGATTTCGAGCCATAGATATGTTTTTTTCGATAATTCAGAAATTAAATCGAGGATTTCATCTGGAAGTAAATCTGGGCGGGTTGATATAGAGAGTCCTACCACCCCTTCCACCGATAGCGCTTCTTCATAGAGGTTCCTGAGCTTTTCTGGTGGCGCATAGGTGTTGGAAAAACTTTGAAAGTAGGCAATGAATTTTTGTACCTTGTACCTATTTCCAAGTAGTTCCATTCCCTTTTTAAGTTGTTCAGTAATGGGAATTTCGGGTTCAACATAGGAAGCTCTTGAGCCAACTTCATCGCAGTATATACATCCGCCTGTGGCAAGAAGTCCATCTCTATTCGGACAGGTAAAGCCCGCGTCAATAGCTACCCTGTAAACTTTCTCGCCGAAGAGTTTCTTTAGGTGCTCGTTAAGACTGTTGTATCGTCTGCCGCCCCATTCTTTTAAGTAATTCTGCATAGTGGAAAATTATAACTTTACTTGTATGTCGGGGAAATAACTTTTAAAATTTAAAAAAAGGAGGTTTGCAATGTATGAGAAAATTCTCTACCCTACAGATGGTTCCGAGTGTTCAAAGAGGGCTTTGAAACACGTGGTGGAAATTGCGAAGAAATTTAATTCAAAGGTTTTCATTCTGCACGCATTTCCATTTATTCCAGAATATATTGGTTCAGAGTACAGAGAAAAGATTGTATCCCAGAGTACACTGGAGTCAGAGAGAATTACAAAAGAAGCGGCTGCAGTATTAGAGGAAAATGGGATCGAGTACGAAGTGGAGATTATTGAGGGACCTGCACATAAGGCGATTTTGAATGTAGCCGATGTAAGAGATGTAGATTTGATAATCATGGGTTCAAGGGGTGTTTCAGCTATAGCAGGGGTATTGCTTGGTAGTGTATCTCAGAGGGTGGTAACACATTCCAGGTGCCCTGTCCTGGTCGTTAGGGAGGGAAAAGGTGAGTAATTTCAGGGGGACGACGGTAATCGGTATTATTCACCGGGGACACGCCGTTATCGCCGGGGATGGCCAGGTTACTCTCGAGGATACGGTTGTCAAACATACTGCGAAAAAGGTTAGAAAAATCTACAAGGGTAAAGTTCTTGCGGGTTTCGCTGGTGCGGTAGCAGATGCTCTGACACTGTTTGAGAGGATGGAGGAGAAGCTGGAAGAGTATAATGGGAATCTTCCACGGGCTGTTGTAGAACTTGCAAGAGATTGGAGGCAGGACAGGGTTTTGAGGAGACTGGAGGCGCTCCTCATAGTACTTGATAAAGAGCACGCCTATTTAATCTCTGGCTCTGGCGAGATCATCGAGCCGGATGACAAGATAATTGCAATAGGTTCAGGTGCACCGTACGCCCAGGCGGTGGCAAAGGCTCTGGTAAAACATACAGATCTCGAAGCAAAGGAGATAGCAGAGGAAGCGATAAGAATAGCCGCAGAGATTTGTATATATACAAACGACAATATAACAGTTCTCGAAATATAAAAATGTAATAACTTCAATAGTTTGACAACCGCAAATCCTTGACAGGTTCTATTGCAGGCCTAAAAAATACACCAAGCGTAATAGGAGTTCGCTCTTTTTAAAAACGTAATTTGTCGGAGGATTTTGTATGATTATACAAATTCTAATAAATGGAGTGCTTCTTGGAGGGATATATGGGCTGATTGGATTAGGCTTTTCGCTTGTATGGGGTGTGACAAATTTAATAAACCTCGCCCATGGCTCTCTTGTGATCCTTGGCGCGTATGCCACGTTCTGGATTTTCCATTTTCTCCACATAGATCCTTTCATCTCTATCCCACTCGTTATGGTAGCCCTCTTTATTGTAGGTTATCTCATGCAGAGATACATTTTCAACCTTGCTATTAAGGCTGATGTGTTTCTCACTCTGATAATGACATTTGGAATGGACGTTCTACTCGCACAGTTGATGATTGTCATGTGGTCAGCAGATTGGAGATCGATCGCAACAACCTATCAGGGTAAATCTTTCATCATCGGACAGTATCTTTTCCCTTACACCAGGGTGCTCGGATTTGTGGCTGCCCTCATTCTGACAATCCTGACAGCGATATTCCTCAACAGGACGAAGACAGGACAATCAATTAGAGCGGTGGCGCTGGATATGATGGCAGCCCGTCTCATGGGGGTCAATCCTGGGAAAACTTATGCTATCACCTTCGGTATCGGCACTGCACTCGCAGGAGCTGCAGGCTCTCTTATATCGGTGATTCAGTCTTTTAATCCCGCTGTTGGTGGTGGAATAACCCTACGCGCTTTTGTTGTTGCAATTCTTGGAGGTCTCGGAAGTGTGGAGGGTGCGTTTTTAGGTGGTATTATCCTTGGAATTATTGAGACATTCTCAGCCTTCTACCTCGGTGAAAGTTTCAAAAATGTGGTCACGTTCACACTCTTCGTCATTATTCTTGTTACAAGACCAAGAGGGCTTTTGGGTAAAAAATATTACGGATAGGAGGTTCACTCATGAAGAAACATATAATTCCTTTAATTTTTCTGGTGATTTTAATAATCATCCCTCCATTCTTATCCGGCTACATGCTTAGAATACTGACAGCCGTTGTAATGTTCGCCACTCTAACTGAGGCTATCAATATAATTGCAGGATACGCCGGGTACCCCGCATTCGGAAACGTGGTTTTCTTTGGAATGGGGGCCTACGTAACTGCAATTTTGATGAATCATGGGTTTGGATTCTATCTCACTCTTATTCCATCGATTGTAACGGCTGTTCTGTTTGCAGTAGTTATCGGTTTCCCTGTTTTAAGATTGAGGGGACATTACTTCGCAATTGCCTCTCTTGGTGTTAACGTAGCTGTTATGGAAATTGTAAACAATTTGAAAATTGCTGGGGCTGCCGAAGGTCTAACTCTCCCATTGAAGAAAGGTGCCAATCCACATGTTGTATATACCTATTTCTACTATTTGTTTCTCGTCGTGCTTGTTCTATCGGTTATCTTTACGATATGGCTTGAGAAAAACAGGTTCGGTTTTGGCTTGAGAGCCATTAGAGTGGATGAGGATGGTGCTCTTGCAATGGGGATCAATACCCCTCTTTACAAAACCCTTGCATGGTCTTATTCCGCCGTATTCACAGCTCTTGTGGGAAGCATATATGCCTACTGGATTAGTTATATTGACCCGGAGACGGTCTTTGATCCCATAATCTCGGTTAAAATGTTTGTGATGATGCTGATTGGAGGAGCGAGTACGGTGTATGGTCCGCTGATCGGTGCGGTATTACTCGAGCTGATTGCAGAGGTTGTCTGGAGCAAGTTTGTTAATATCCATGGAATCGTTCTTGGTGCGATTATCATTCTCACGGTAATTTTGATTCCCAAAGGGTTCCTTGACCTCTTTACCGGCGGATTTTCATGGAGAAGGCTTGTCCAAAATATTAAGGAGAATATGATATGAGTGAGGTAATCTTAAAGGGTAGAGGAGTAACAAAGAAATTTGGTGGTCTTGTGGCCGTTAATTCGGTGGATTTTGACGTTTACGAAGGTGAGATTTTCGGAATTATCGGTCCAAATGGAGCCGGGAAGACCACGCTGATGAATTTAATAGTGGGTCTTTTACCTCTTAGCGATGGCGAGATTTATTTCAGGAATGTAAGGATTTCTGGGAAAAAACCTTATTACATTGCGAGACTCGGGATTGCGAGAACATTCCAGATTGTAAAACCGTTTAAGGGTATGACTGTGCTTGAAAATATCATGGTTGGGGCCTTTTTTGGCCATGGAAATTACACTTCTTACAAAGAGGCCTATGAAAGGGCCGAAGAAATCGCTAATCTGGTAGGATTATGGGAGAAAAGGGATGAATTAGTTGACCATCTCAATCTTGCACAGTTGAAGCGAATAGAGCTTGCAAGAGCCCTCGCTCTGGAACCAGAAGTACTTCTTCTCGATGAGGTGATGGCCGGCCTGAATCCAACTGAAATGGAAAAAATTATGGATCTTGTGAGAGACATTAACAAAAAAGGTGTCACTGTGATAATGATTGAACACATCATGAAAGCTGTCATGGGACTTTCCAGCAGGATGATGGTGCTACACTTCGGTACAAAGATTGCTGAAGGGACACCGGAAGAAATTTCACAGAACGAGGATGTAATTAAAGCCTATCTCGGTGAAAGGTACAGTAAAAGGAGGAAATCTGCATGAAAGAATTGCTCAGAGTCGAAAATTTAAATGCTGGTTATGGTGATATGCAGGTTCTCTGGGATATTTCCCTTGAAGTGAAAGAGGGCGAAATAGTGGCGCTTGTAGGCTCTAACGGTGCTGGGAAGACGACATTTTTCCGTGCTATTACCGGTCTAATTAAGCCATATTCTGGGAAGGTGATCTACCAGGGGCGTGAGATTACTGGAACACCGGCTGAAAAGACTGTCTCCCTTGGAATAGCTATGGCCCCTGAGGGACGTCACCTATTTGCAGGAATGACAGTCGAAGAGAATCTTCTTATGGGCGCTTTTCACAGAAAAGATAGGGAGAATGTGAAAAAAGACCTTGAATGGGTTTACAAAATTTTCCCCGTTCTAAAAGAAAGAAAGAAACAATTGGCTGGTGATATGTCCGGTGGTGAACAGCAGATGTGTGCAATTGGAAGGGCTCTGATGTCGAATCCCAAGTTACTTTTGATTGATGAATTATCGCTTGGATTAGCTCCAGTTATTGTTGACGTTTTAATCAATGTGGTAAAAGATATAAGGGACATGGGAAAAACCGTCCTCATAGTAGAGCAGGATGTTCAGGTTGCTCTTGAAATAGCCGATAGGGGATACGTTATTGAAACAGGAAAAATTACCTACCACGGAGAGGCTCAAAAACTCCTTGAGATGGATGAAATTAAGCAGGCCTATCTTGGCATTTAAAGTCTTTATAAAAAGGAGGTATGCAATATGAAGGGAACAAAGATACTGCTGGCAGCACTCCTGGCCCTTGGTATTGTAGGGCAGAGTGTAGCCAAAGAAAATGTAATAAAGTTGGGCGCAGCTATCTCCATGACTGGAAAGCTGGCGAGGGAAGGTAAATACGTGAAAGATGGCTATGAGTTCTGGACATGGTACGTTAATGAAAAACTTGGTGGCATAAAGATTGGGGGAAAGACTTACAAACTCCAGCTTGTGTTCTATGATGACGAATCCAATGCTAACACAGCTGCAAAGCTGGTTGAAAAACTGATCACAGAGCACGGAATCAAATTCATCCTTGGACCTTATGGTTCAAGTGCCACATTTGCAACAAGTGCTATCACTGAAAAATACGGTGCAATCATGGTTGAGGCTAATGGCGCAAGTGATAAGATTTTCACAAGAGGATTTAAGAACCTGTTCGCAGTGCTGAACGTAGCAAGCCAGTACCTCCAGGGAACAATCGACATGCTTGCAAATCTTGATCCTTCCATTAAGAAAGTGGCTATCGTCTATGAGGATAAGCTTTTCGCAAAATCCGTTGCTATTGGGGCAAAGAAACACGCTGAGGCAAAAGGGTGGAAAGTTGTTACATTCGCAGGTTATCCTGGAGGAACGAGTGACATTTCTTCATTGCTTCTGAAAGTTAAGGCTAAAAAGCCTGATGTTGTACTTGGTTCAGGTCACTATCAGGATGGAGTTTTACTTGTAAGACAGATGAAAGAACTGAGGATTAACGTTAAGGCTATTGGTGAGACAGTGGCACCAACCCTTATTGATTTCGTTAAGAACCTTGGAAAGGATGCAGAAGGCGTGTTTGGTGCAGCTCAGTGGGCCGCTTCCCTCAAATTCTCAGATCCTTACATCGGAAGTACCCAGAATTTCGTAAAGATGTTCGAGCAGAAATATGGGTACAAGCCAGATTATCATGTGGCCGAGTCTGCTGCAGCTGTTGAAGTTTACCAGAGAGCCATCGAAAAGGCGCAGAGTCTCGATCCTCAGAAGGTCAGAGATGCAATCGCTTCCCTCGACTTTGAGTCATTTTACGGCCCAATCGCATTTGATGAGCTCGGAAGACCAGCCAAGAAAGGAATGGTGGTTGTGCAGGTTCAGAATGGAAACCAGGTCGTTGTTTGGCCAGAGAAAGTGGCACAGGCAAAGCCAATTTATCCTAAACCGAAGTGGAAGTAGAATTACCTCTTGAAGGTATCAGGGTTTTAGACCTCTCCCGGGTGCTGGCTGGCCCATTCGCTACCCAGCTTCTGGGCGATCTTGGAGCCGAAATTATCAAGGTAGAGGCGCCCGGGAGAGGTGATGAAACCCGCTCATGGGGACCACCATTCGCCGATGGTGAGGCCGCTTATTATCTTTCAGTAAATCGAAATAAAAAGAGCATCACCGTGAATCTCAAAACACCTGAAGGTGTCGATATTATAAAAAAGTTAGCAAAAATTAGTGACGTTTTTATAGAAAATTTCAAGGTCGGGGGACTGGATAAGCTTGGTCTCGGATACGAAGAAATCAAGAAGGAAAATCCGAGGATAATCTACGTTTCAATAACAGGATTTGGTCACACAGGGCCATACAAAGAGAGGCCCGGGTATGATTTTATTATTCAGGGAATGTGTGGTGTAATGTCTGTTACGGGCGAGCCTGACGGCGAGCCCATGAAAGTAGGAGTGGCGTGGACCGATGTTATCACGGGTTTATTTGCTTCAAATGCAATTCTTGCAGCTTTAATAGAAAGAGAAAAAAGTGGTCTTGGACAGTAT
>Ga0256833_1002888_pt1 | contig 11912 bp, 11 predicted proteins | sample 356284metaG_FD_190535 | JGI IMG/M metagenome (GOLD analysis project Ga0256833, IMG submission 190535) | Hydrothermal vent microbial communities from Mid Atlantic Ridge, Atlantic Ocean - 356-284 | ecosystem: Environmental > Aquatic > Marine > Hydrothermal vents | place: Atlantic Ocean: Mid...
GCTTTCCCAGCTCTTCTTGTCCTTTCGCGCGTAGGAGATGGATTCTCTTCTTCCATGGTCTGAACAATTACTTTAACACGGGTTAAAGATATAAGTTCTTGTTAGTTCTCCAAGACTCGTGGAGAACAGTCGTTAAGAGGTGTAACCACGCGTGGCTGAGCTGGAAGAGGTGCGCTTCCTCATAGGCGGCGCCCAGGGCACTGGGCTTGAGACCGCTGCACAGGTTCTCACAACAGCTTATGCTTCCCAGGGGTACCGTGTCTACTCGTTCAGAGAGTACTACTCCAATATCAAGGGGAGGCACTCCTACATAGGCGTGCGAGTCAATAGCGAGAAGCAGCCAATGGCTCCTAGGGCTAGCTACCATGTAATCGCCGCTATGGATGCTGAGACTGTCTTCATGCACATAGAGGATGCCGGTAAAGGGACCTTCTTTCTATACAACTCCGATCTAGCCAGTAGGAGCCTCACCGGGCTGCCAGCGATCGAGGAGGAGACCAAGCACTATATCCGAGAAATACTGAGGAGGCACGGATACGAGGAGAGTGTTAGCGAGGCTATACGCTTCATAGAAGAAGTTAAGGGGGCAAAGCCTATCCCTCTTAGCTTCAACGAGGTCTTAGCCAGCTTCGCTGAGAAGCGTGGAATAAAAATATTTGCTGCGAGGCGGTACGCGAACACTATATTGATCACAGTAATAGCCATAATGACTGGGCTCGGGCTAGAGAAGCTGCGCAAAGGTTTCGAGAGAAGATTTAGCACCCGCCTAAGACTCGTCGAGGACAACATGGCTTTAGCAGAAGTTGTTGCTGAGAGACTTAGCGGTTTCAGCGGAAAGCTTCCCTTGAAAAAACCTAAGCGGAGACCACGTAGGCTACTCGTTGTTAGCGGGAACGACGCCGTCGCTATGGGCAAGATTGTTGCCGGTATGAGATTCCAATCCTACTACCCCATAACACCGGCCCAGGATGAGAGCTTCATGCTTGAGAGCATCGAAGCGCTCGAAGCCGGGACGGAGTCGCTCGGAGGAGTAGTGGTGCTCCAGACAGAGGACGAGATAGCTGCAATCTCTGCAGCGATTGGCGCCGCCCTAGCGGGCGCGAGGGCAGCCACAGCTACCAGTGGACCAGGCTTCGACCTCATGGTCGAGGCCCTTGGATGGGCGGGGATGAACGAGGTCCCATTAGTGGTTACTCTTTACCAGCGAGGAGGCCCCTCAACAGGGTTGCCCACAAGGGGGCAACAAGCGGACCTACTTGACGCGTTGTTCGCTAGTCATGGAGAGTTCCCGAGGATAATAATTGCTAGTGGTGATCACGAGGAGGCTCTTAGAGACGCTGTAACCGCGTTCAACCTCGCTGAGCGCTACCAGACGCCAGTGATACACGTATTGGACAAGTTCATAGCTAATAGCATTGTTACGATGGATCCCCCTATTACTGAGAGCTTCGAGATAGATAGGGGCGCCGTGATAGAGAAGCCTAGTGAGGGCTACAAGCGCTTCGACCTATCATCCCCGGTCTCGCCCCGCGTATTCCTCGGCACACCTGGGACAGTGGTCTGGTATACTGGGGATGAGCACAACGAGGTGGGGCACATATCAGAGGACAAGGTTAATCGTAGACTGATGTACGAGAAGAGGATGAAGAAACTAGAGATAGCTTCACGCGAGATACCGGAAGAGGATAGAGCAATACTCTACGGCGAGGGGGGAGACTACCTACTCGTTGGCTGGGGGAGCGTTAAAGGAGCAGCCATAGAGGCGTTGAAGATCCTCAGGGAGGAGAGAGGCCTAGAGGGAGCATACCTTCACGTGAGGATGATGGAGCCGTTCCCAGCAAACCTTGTATCAAAGATAATCAGCGAGTATGGCGCCGAGAGAGTCATAGATGTTGAGAACAACTATACGGGGCAACTAGCCCGGGTAATCGCTATGAACACTGGTATTCGTATCAGAAAACGCGTCCTGAAATGGACTGGGCGCCCCATTTACGTGGATGAGCTCGTACACGCGGTTCCCCGTATCCTAGGTGGTGAAGAACAAGTGGAGGTGCTCGACTATGGCATCTAAACGCGCCCAAGTATTCGACTCCGGGGAGTGGATCGACTGGTGCCCCGGCTGCGGCAACTTCGGAATAGTAACAGCTCTACGAAACGCCTTAGCGGAGCTAGGGCTTGAGCCCCACCAGGTAGTGATAGTCTCTGGTATCGGGTGTAGCGGGAAAACACCGCACTACATCAACACCTACGGGGTGCACACGCTACATGGGAGAGCGATACCCTTCGCTACTGGGATCAAGCTAGCGAACCCAGAGCTAACAGTCATCGTCAGTGGCGGAGACGGCGACCTACTAGGCATAGGCGCAGGCCACTTCGTCGCCCTAGGTAGGAGAAACCTCGACATAACGGTGCTTATACACGATAACCAGGTCTATGGGTTAACAAAGGGACAGGCTTCACCAACCCTACCCTATGGCGTGAAGACCAAGGCGCTGCCCAAGCCCAATCTCCAAGACCCTGTTAACCCATTGATGCTCGCCCTCGCGTCAGGGTACACGTTCGTGGCCAGAGCGTTCTCGATGGACGTGGAGCATCTGAAGAACATAATAGTAGAGGCTGTAAAGCACCCCGGGGCCGCCGTCATTGATATACTGCAGCCATGTGTGACCTATAACGATGTATACACTACGCAATGGTACCGAGAACACATCTACTACCTAGAGAAGGAGCCAGGCTGGGACCCAGTGGTGAGAGATAGCTCCGAGCGCCCAGAGAAACTCGCAAAAGCCATGATCAAGGCCATGGAGTGGGGCGAGAGAGTACCAGTAGGCATCCTATACCGGGACACAACCAAGCCCACCCTGGAGGAGAGAATAGAGAAACGCATACCGGGTTACAGGAAAGCTCCTCCAGCTAAGCAGAGGATAGAGGTACAGGGAAGACCCCTAATTAATAGCAAGTACTTTGAGCAACTATTCCGCCGATACCTAGTAGATGTTGAGGAACAGTAATCCCTCCGCGACTATACGCGTCTAGCCCCCATACTCTCTTCCCTAACAACGTTTCATTATTTTTACAAATAGCTCGTTCTGGCCCCAAGGAGGGGTTCTCATGGAGTACAGTGTTCTTGGGCGGACAGGTATACGGGTCTCGAGAATAGGCTTTGGCGTCTACAGCGTCACTGGGATGTACGGGCACGTTCCAGAGGATGAAGCGCTGGAGCTGCTGAGGCTAGCGGATAGGCTAGGCATAAACTTCTACGACACCGCTGACGTCTATGGGAACGGGTATGGTGAGGAAATCCTTTGCAAGGCCTTCGGGGAGCGAGGAATGCAGAGAATAGTGGTAGCGACTAAGATAGGCTACGACTTCTATAGCGGGGAGACCCCGCCTCCGAGAAGGTATGATGAGGACTACCTACTATACGCCGTGGAGAAGAGCTCTGAGAGACTATGCAAAAAACCCATAGACATAGTACAGATACATAACCCGCCGCTCAGCGCGCTAAGAAGCAAGGAGTTTTGGAAAACGGTTGAGAAGATAAGCGAGGAGGGCTATGCAAAAGCCCTAGGAATAGCACTAGGCCCCGAGACAGATGTCCTCGAGCACGCTCTTATAGCGATTAGTCATAGCGACTTAGTGAGCGTTATCCAGTTCGTATACAATATGTTAGAGCAGGAGCCAGGCGCGACGATAGCTAGGCTCGCGAAAAACAAGGGAATAGGGACTATTTCACGCGTCCCCCACGCAGGCGGCGTACTGGATGAAAGCATAGGGGTCAAGGACATAGCTAAAATAAGTGATCACAGAGCCTTAAGAAGAAGGGGCTGGTACGAATGGGCTCTCGAAACCTACCTTGAAATGAAGAAAGTAGTTGATCGCCTCCCTGGAACACCGGGCCAGAGAGCCATACGATTCATACTTGATAGTGCCCCCATAGACTCGGTAATCATCATAGCTAACAACATGGACAGGTTAAAAGAATACGTGGATGCACTAAGACTACCAAGCCTAAGCAAAGACATAGTCACAGAGCTAGCCAGGATATATATGTCCAGGATACATAGCAGCCCCGAGAAACCCGCCAAAAGCCTAGAATACATAGGGCTTATCCCCCGCCTAGCGGCTCACGACTAAGGCTAGGGAGCGACACACTTATTTATTAGCAATATCTTTCATAGCACTATCAATGTTTAATAACATTGTTAATAAAAGAGTATGCGGCGAGAGGGTGCTTAGCATCCTTTTTATAGCCCGAGTGATCACAGAATATATATCTGATAGGCTCTTTGAGTGTGTATCACTATGCCTAGCCTGGGCTCATCTTACTCATCTATAGGTAAGTCTGTGCGTCTAAGCAGAATACTTGATGAAAGAGGTACCTTAGTCTTTGCTTTTGATCACTGGTTTGAACATGGCCCAAGCGATTTTAGCGCTGATAGGCTTGACCCAAGAACTATACTAGAGAAGGTAGTAGGCGCTGGTGTAGACGCAGTTATGCTCACACCGGGAGATGCTAGGCTCTTTGCCGATATTTGGGCAGGTAGAACCGCGCTCATAGTTAAGGTAACTGGCAAGACTAGTCTGAGGCCTGAGAGGGAGAGACTTTTGCAAAGCCCTATAGGCTCTGTTGAAGACGCTGTGCGGCTTGGCGCTGACGCGGTTGCTGCTACAGTGTATTGGGGCAGCCCTATGGAGGATGTTATGCTTGAACGCTGGATAGCTATTAGAGAAGCTGCCGAGATGTACGGGCTACCAGTTCTACAGCTCGCTTACCCCCGTGGCCCGAGTATTAGGAATCGCTATGAACTAGATATAGTGCTGTATGGTGTTAGAGCTGCTGTCCAGGTAGGCGCTGATCTCATAAAGACGTATTATACTGGGAGCCAGGCTAGCTTCGCCAAGGTTGTCGAGGCGGCAAGCGGTATCCCAGTAATGATGAGCGGCGGCCCCAAGCGAGAAAAGATGGTGGATTTTCTACGTGATCTCAAAGCTGTTAGAGAGGCTGGAGCAATCGGGGCCGTTGTTGGTAGAAACATATTCCAATCCAGGGATATAGAGCGGGCTACACAACTATGCAAGGCTGTACTTACGGGAAGGGCCAGCCCCGAGGATGCGGCGGAGGGCCTATTATGAGCGATCTTGACGTTGTTGCTGTAGGCCACGCCCTAGTCGATATAAGGATAATTGTTGACAAGTTTCCAGGCCCTGACGAGGAAGCCGAGATTAGGGAGGAGAGCCGTGGATCAGGAGGCTCAGCGGTCAACGTTGCTATAGATGTTTCCAGGCTAGATGGGAGGAGCGGAATTATCGCGAAAATAGGTTTCGACTCTTTTGGGAGAATAGTGTTTGACGAGCTCTGGAGGAATCGCGTTGATGTACGTGGGCTAAGAATAAGCCCCGAGGGCTCGACAGGGTTTAGCCTAGTAGTCATAACCCGCGACGGTGATATAGCTATTTACGGCTCCAAAGGCGTAGCCGATGATCTAAGACCAGAAGAACTCGACATAGAGCTAATAAGTAATACCCGCTCAATTCATATAGCTAGTCTACGCCTCGACACGTCACTAGTAGCGGCAAAGCATGCTAGGGAGAGAGGCGTTCTAGTATCATGGGACCCTGGTAGGAGACTATCAAAACTAGGTCTACAGAGAGTAAGCAAGCTACTCTCATTCGTTGACATAGTCTTCCTTAACAGCGAAGAAGCATATGCCCTAACAGGGCAAGATCCGCTGAACGCCGCCAAGCTAATAGCTAGCCGCGGCCCACGCCACGTCGTAGTGAAAATGGGGAAAGAAGGAGCACTCTACTATGGAGACGAAGGCATAAGGCGAATACCCGCGCACAGCCCCGAAAGAGTAGTAGACACAACAGGGGCTGGTGATGCATTCGCAGCAGCTACTCTATTAAAGCTAGTTAGAGGAGCCAGCATATACGAGGCATTATCATATGGTTCCCTTATTGCAGCTCTCAAGGTATCAAGGCTCGGATCACACAATATACCAGGCAAAGAAGACATAAGCTAATACGGCTCCCTAACACTGTTTCTCCCCCTTAAAATCAACTCCTAATGCTTGTATCATTACCTCCTTGGACCCTACACGCATCTATGGCCAGTACAAGTCTTGTTAACTCTCTAGGGGAAGCACATTAATAACCTAGATTTATATACTTATAGCCATAAGTTCTATGATTTAGAAATCATCTTTATTTAGAAAAATAGAATCTCATTTAAACCATTTTATCGGTATCTCCGCGTCACACATAGAGGTAGTTTTGCCCGTCTTTGTATAGTAAATCTAGTTTTCTTTCAATTCATTGGGATTGGTTAACATAAAATATTTAAAGAATTCAAAAAGTTTTATACTTTTATTATCTAATATATAAATGGAGAATAAAGCTAGATTTTTATGAAACCCCCTCTCGTAAGAAGAGATGTGCTCAGTAGACCCATAAGAGGCTTTTAAGAACTCCTTGGTGAAGTACCCCCAGAGAAGGCCACATGGTACCTCCGGGATAGACTATGAGATATGCATAGACTGTAGACCATGCTTTCTAACACGTAGCGATATAGAGTTGTTTACGACTGGGACCCCGAAAGGAATGAGACCTTTGGTCGCAAGGCCGTATAACTGCATGATTTGGCGCGATACACGTGGTCGAGCATGAAACCATGCCTTGGGGCGTTTATGTGGCGGGCCCGCCGGGATTAGGGACCCGGGACCACTGCGGCTCCGGAGGCTGGCACTTATAAAGAAATGTCCCATAAGTTTATGGCAAACTGGGGCACTTAGGTAAAGAATTAATACCTATTGTCTAGATAAGTGGGACGGTTGAATTATGAGTATGTTATCATAATTCTTGTCTGAATTCTATCTACTGTAAGGTGGGGTAAGCAGGGTTAATAGCTACTAAAGAAATAGATTACTATGGGAAGGCTGAGGATCGGTTAGTAGTTTGCTCAATAGAGGTGATGGATATGGGTGATCTCTTGGAGAGGATTGTGCGTGATCCGCATGTGATGGCTGGTAAGCCGGTGATTCGTGGAACGAGGATAACTGTTGACATGATACTCGAGCTCTTAGCTTCTGGTATGAAGCCTGAAGAGATTGCCGAGGACTATAGAATAAGCCTCGATGATATCCGTGCAGCATTACTCTACGCCGCCAAGGTTCTCGGTAGAGAGGAGGTAATAGTTGAAGCGAGAACTTAAGGTTCTCCTCGACGAGAACATAGGGCTAAGGGCATATTACGAGCTCAGGAACCGAGGCTACCACGTACAATCTGTGCTGATGGAGCGTAGAGGAATCTCTGACGAAGAAGTTATAAGAATTGCTATTGAACGTGACAAGATAATAGTAACTATGGACAAGGATTTCGGTTATCTTGCCCAAGCATACAATCCGCCCGGGATAGTCATTTTAAGGCTAAAAGACCCGAGAATACCAAATAGGATTAGAGCAATTTTAAGAGCATTAAGCCTTGGAGACCAACTATACGGCCACGTAATAATAGTAACCGAGACAAGAATAAGGAAACGACCAATAACGCCATAGAGACCGAGCAACCAGCTAGACTTCCAAAAGAGCCGCAACGCAAAAGCCTAACGAATGAGCTGGTGTTTTTAGTGTTCCTTGACGGTGTTAGTTCTTTTACCTTATTGTTCAATCCAAGTAAGCTTCTAATGATTCTTATTTGCTTCTTAGCTGATAGCCCGTCTAGGATTAGCTTTAAGTGCAGTCGTTGTTGAATACGAGTTTATCGGCTTCAAAGTATTAATTGTAAACCGTTAGCCTCTAGACCCTATCTCTTTGACTACTGTGACTAAATTGTAGGCTACACGGAGTATCCTTATGCCGAGATTGTTATAATAAATCCACCTAGATTGAAACCTATATGTGTAGTTATGGCGGGTAGCAGGGATTTTGTTCTTTTACGTAGATAACCTGCTAGTATACTCATTACGAACGCTGTGCCGATGACATAGACTTGTTGGATTATTGGTGCTGCAGAGAACGGTATTATATGTGTAAGTGAGAAGAGGAAAGCACTTATGGTTATTGCTATCCATGGACCTATTCTTTTTCAAGCATGTAACCGAGTAAGAGACTTCTGAATAAAGTTTCTTCGCCTATTGGAGCTAAAGCAAATGCTAATAGAGGATACCAGACATGGTTTTTCTCAATACCTGGTATCGGGGGCTTGAGCCCCTCCATATTAGCCGTATGTAGCTCTGCATACGCTATTAGAACCGCAATAACCGTTGATAGGAGAAGCGCCATAAGTACATCTGTAAGGTTAGCAGTGCTAAAACCTATAAGATTGAGTCCACGTCTTAAAATAACTTTTGTTGTAGCCATAGATAATATTACAAAGAATAGCTGTATGAGTACAGCACTAAGAATTGAATTATGAGTGACAATAAATGTTATAGCACCAATGACAGTGCTAGGTATAAAGACAATTAACCACAGTATTAAGCTCTAATAATGGTGAAAAGTCTGTGGTCCCACATGGTGCTTTCACCCTTTCTGCTTGTACGCTAAACCTGAATAATAGTAGGTGTATGATATAGGTGTTTTTATCCATAGCTTCGTGCAGTTCAATGGTGTTTCTTCGTGTACTCCATGTATTTTCCTCCCTAGTAGGCGATATTGTTCCAGTACAGTGTACATGCAACAAACAAAAGTGGTATTGCTGGTATTAAATTTATTTACTATGTTACAGCGTCAACGTAAGTTTAGGGTATGTAGCTAGATACGTAGTAGGACCTATCACGTGTGAGTTACAGTGTTTATTAGCCAGTGGAATGTTACACTGCATCCTATCCCTATTTTCAGCCTTAGTACAGCCAATAGGATGCCGAAGAGGGAGGCAGTAGCTATTGCTTCCCAGCTCCACAGGTGGCTTAAGCCGAATACTACTGATTGTGTTATGACAGCTTTCCTCAGACCAAACCTATCTATTAGTGCATCGAGTAGAAGTCCTCTATAGATAACCTCATATACTAAAGGTGACCGAGGTTAGGAGCATCACATGCAGATCTAGTTTGCCCTTGAAGAAGTATATAAGCACTACTACGGGTAAAGCTAGTAGAAGACGTAGGAGTAAATTCTTTTGAGAAACCTCCCCCTTATACCTCTCTTTCAGAACCCTAAGCGCCCAAGCAACCCAGACATAATATAGTGCTACATAAGTTAAAGGGGGCAAGCTCAATATGCTTAAGAAGGTATTTCCAACTCGAGACATAGGGTCATATGGAGAGAGCTAAAGCTTTCCAGGCTGTCCATAACACGCAAAGAAGTAGGACGAACATAAGCCTATTCACATTCCCCAGAACAACCCTATAAATTTAAGTGATATAAAAACTGCGCTTACCTTTTCAGGAATAAAACTAAGGTACTGGTAAAGCCCATACAACATTTGGTTAGAGCTACTATCAGGAAGTGCTCATACTCAAACATTGCATGTAGCCAGCTTGAACTATGCGACAGTAGCTGAACTCGGTTATATCAAGGAGTTTGCAAGCATGGCGGGCCCGCCGGGATTTGAACCCGGGACCTCCGGCTCCGGAGGCCGGCGCTCTATCCTGGCTGAGCTACGGGCCCATCCTAGTCCGGTTTTCCTGGTCTCGGCGGGCCTCCGCCGTGTTGGTTTCGTTATTTTTATGTTCTAGGTCTTATTAAGGTCTCCCTGGTTATAGCTCAATAAGTTCTTTTAGTGGGGCCTATGTTTCTTGTTTTGTGCTCTTCTCCAGGCGAGTACTCCTCTTCGTGTAATGGTTTCTGCTCTTCCCATGTGTTTTAGGGCTAGTAGGAGTGCTCTCACGGTTGGTGATAGGGCTGAGTATGCGCGCTTGCTATGTGAGAGGCCGAGGGTTTCTGCTATGCGTGCGACGACTTCGTCGGTGTAGATTGGCTGCTCGTCGGGTCTTGGTAGGTTTTTCTCTACGAGGCTTAGGGACTCCTGTATTTTTGAGAGGTTTCTGTCTACTAGTTTGAGGAGCTCCCGTTTACCTGTGGCGGGTTCTCCGTGTCCTGGTACGAGTATGTCCGCGTTGAGGCTCTTTATCTTGTTGAGGCTTCCTTCTAGCCATATTGTGCTCGTGTGGTAGGGTAGTGGGTTTTTCTCGAGGTAATCGTGTCCTAGAACCGTGTCTCCCGCTACAAGTATGCGTGGGTCACTGGTCTCCACTAGGTAGACTAGGTGGCCGGGGGTGTGCCCGGGGGCTGCTATAGCCTCTATGCTATCGTTTATCCTCCCGGGCTCTAGCGGGGTATCGACTCGTACGCCTTTGCCGATGAAGTACCTGGTTACTAGTTTCTCGTCTATGGGGCCGGCCCAGCCTATTGTGGCCATCTGGTTGATTGCCGGGTTCTCGATTAGGGGTATGCAGTGCCTCGGCGCGGCGACGAGGAGCCCCATTGATTTGTACTCGTGCGCGTATCGGAAGTGGTCAGCGTGGCCATGGGTTATGAGGAGGAGGCGTGGTTTTACCTGGATATGGACTGGGGGCAGGGAGGCGTCTATAGCCGTATGGTCTACTATCACCATGTTTGTCTCCATGTCTCCTACGCAGAGGAGCGAGTTGTTGGAGAGCTTGCTGCAACGATCTTTCATATCGGCTGCGCCTCCTAGAGGGCGCGGATAGTGTTATTGGGTACTAGCGGCTACATTGTTTAGCCAAGAGACTGGCTAGGGGTAGAAAAGCTTTCCCAATAGGGGGTGCGCTGCTCTTGCCCCGTGGAGACATTGTTGGTTGCTTGGTCCGTTTTAACAAGGTCTTGATGGGTGATACGCCTATACCATATAGCTTTGAGTGCACTACTAGTGTGGAGGATGTAGAGAGGTACGAGGATATCGAATGGGTTGCTGGCGCGGCTGTAGAGGCCTTATCCGATACTGTTGGCGCTGAGCTTGGCCTAGGGCCCGGGGTTCACTGGGAGTATATTGGGCGCCGCTTCAACCTATACGCTTACCCAGTCGTGTCTTCTGGGACTAGGATAGGCGAGCTACGCGTGGTCGAGGCGGGCGGGCTAGTTGTCAACGTGTCTGGGGGGCTTGGCGCCGAGCTAGGGGCCGTGGCGCCAGAGGCTGTGAAGAGGCTCCAGGAGAGCCGTGTCCTTAGGAGGGGCCAGGTCTTGGAAGCGGTCTACCTAGAGCCCGGAGGCGGGGAGGCCTCGGCTCCTGGCCAGGTAGCGGTGCCGAGGTTCATTGTCTACTCCGTGGAGGGGGTTCAAGAGATCGATGCGGGGTCGTGGAGACTAGTTGTCCGGCTGGGAGAAGACCAAGTAGCTACTTATACTTATGAAGAATTGCTACGTATGAGCCACGAGCTTGGGAACCATGTTTTCCATTGTGTCACTGGGTGGAGCACAGGGCCTCGTAGCTGGAGAGGAGTAGCTCTAAGAGAACTACTAGAGGAGATCGGCGCGACTAAAAAGGGTGAGTGGCTCGCGGCCCGCAACCACGCTGGCTACGCGACAATAGTGCCCCTTGGCACGGCCTTAGATGAGGGGCTTCTCGTAACCCACGTGGATGGGGAGCCGTTGCAACGAGAGCACGGGTTCCCTGCTAGACTGTTCTTCCCAAGCCTCTATGGCTGGAAGGCGGCTAAATGGGTTACAGAGATAATTATCCTAGACCGCTACGAGGATGGCTTCTGGGAGACGCTAGCCTATCACGAGAGAGGCCTTGTAGCTGCCGAGGAGCGTTTCAAGATCAGAAACACTGCTATTGCGTCAGCCAAAAGGCTGCCCAGGATCTCGAGAAAGCTTATCCCTCCCGGAAGAGGCAGCTAGAGCGATGGGCTTCTTCGAGGCTCTGTAGCTGGAGAGGAGCAAAGGCGTGTATTTAATGTCTTGTAGTTTTTATAATGAAGTTGTATTCTTTTGTAATGTTTTCCGAGTGTC
>Ga0256833_1002889_pt1 | contig 11911 bp, 11 predicted proteins | sample 356284metaG_FD_190535 | JGI IMG/M metagenome (GOLD analysis project Ga0256833, IMG submission 190535) | Hydrothermal vent microbial communities from Mid Atlantic Ridge, Atlantic Ocean - 356-284 | ecosystem: Environmental > Aquatic > Marine > Hydrothermal vents | place: Atlantic Ocean: Mid...
AATCAGGTTTTGGTTATCACAACTGCGCCCAATCTTGGTACGGAGGATATAGAACAATTTGTGACATATCAAGTGGAATTGGCGGTTTCAAATCTTCCCGATGTTAAAGAAATAAGAAGTATTTCCCGTTTCGGGCTTTCGGTAGTAACAATTGTTTTTGAAGATAATGCAGGAACATATCTTCCCAGACAATTGGTTAGTGAAGCACTGGTGGAAATAAAAGAAAAGATTCCGGACGGATTTGGAGAGCCGTTTATGGCTCCGATAAGTACCGGATTGGGCGAAATATATCAATATACATTGGAGGTTCAACCCGGATATGATACTATGTATGATGATATGCAATTAAGGTCATTGCAGGATTGGATTGTCAAAAGACAAATGGCAATGCTTCCCGGAGTGGTGGAAGTAAATTCATTCGGAGGAAGAAGTAAACAATATGAAGTTGCCATTAATCCCGACAAATTGAGAAGCATGGGGATAACCATTGCGGAAGTATTCGGAGCCCTTGAAAGCAATAATCAAAATACCGGAGGTGCGTATATTGAGAAAAATCATCAAGCCAATTTCATCAGAGGAGAAGGATTGATGAGATCTTTGGATGATGTGAAAAACACTTTAGTTAAAAATATAAATAATCAGCCGGTATTTATTCGTGATGTTGCCAGTGTGAGGTATGGAAGTTTTGTAAGATACGGAGCCTTCACCAAAGATGGTAAAGGAGAAGCAGTGGGAGGTATTGTGATGATGCTAAAAGGAGAAAATTCCAATGATGTGATAAAAAGAGTAAAAGAAAGAATGGCATTAATACAAAAATCATTGCCGGAAGGTATTGTTATAAAACCGTTTTTGGACAGAAGTAAACTGATAAAAAGTACTACATCAACAGTAGCCGAAAATTTAGGGTTAGGGGCATTAATCGTAATATTTATCTTAGTATTTTTTCTTGGGAATCTTCGTAGTGGGCTTATTGTGGCTTCTACTATTCCATTAGCGATGCTATTTGCTTTTATTATGATGAACTTATTTGGTGTCTGGGCAAATTTAATGAGTCTTGGCGCTTTGGACTTTGGTATTTTGATCGACGGAGCGGTTATAATTGTTGAAAGCATGATTTTTTATCTATTCAGAAAAGATTTAATAGGCAAAAAACTGTCTATCGGACAAAGAAATGAAATTGCTTATAATTCTGCAAGCAAAATGATGAATTCGGCTTTTTTCGGACAATTAATCATCCTTATAGTTTTTATACCGGTACTGGCATTGCAGGGAGTAGAAGGCAAGATGTTCATTCCTATGGCTATGACGTTTGGATTTGCTGTTTTGGGAGTTATGATATTGAGTCTTACTTATATTCCTATGATGGCGGCGTTATTTTTACAACCGCATAAAACGGACAAGAAAAATTTGGGAGATAAGATTATTGAAAAAACTCAAAATTTGTATCTACCGGTATTGAATTGGGCATTAAGGAAATCACGGATAGTCATTTTGATTTCTTTGTCTTTATTACTTGCAGGCGGATATTTATTTAGTAAAATGGGGGCTGAATTCATACCTCAACTTGACGAAGGAGATTTTGCATTTCAGGCTTTCTTAAAACCGGGAACATCTCTGAGTGAAGTTAAAAAAACATCAACAAAATTGGAGCAAATAGTATTGAATAATTTTCCGGATGAAATAGAATCCATACAAAGCCGTATTGGTGTGGCAGAACTCCCCATGGATCCGATGCCAATGGATATTGCTGATATTTTTGTTATTCTTAAACCGCAAAAGCAATGGACAAAAGTCAAATCCAAAAAGGAACTGATTGACAAGGTAAGGGAAGCCGTTAGTGTATTGCCGGGAGTAAATTATGAGTTTACTCAACCTGTTGAAATGAGATTTAATGAATTGCTGACAGGAATCCGTGAAGATGTTGCAATAAAACTTTATGGTGATGATTTGGATATTTTGGCAAATAAAGCTGAGGAAATTTCAAAATTAGTTGCAGGTATTCAAGGTGTTGCCGGTACAAAAGCAGAAGCAACCCGTGGTTTACCCCAAATAACAGTCAAATATAAAAGGGATAAAATGGGCAGGTACGGACTCAATATTACCGATCTGAATACTTTGATCGAAACAGCTTTTAGCGGAGGTGTTGCAGGAAAAATCTATGAGGGTGAAAAAATGTTTGATTTGGTAGTTAGATTGGATGAATCCCACCGGAAAAGTATTGATGATATCAGAAATCTGTATGTAAACCTTAAAGATAACAATCAAATTCCGTTGAAGGAAGTTGCCGATATCAGTTACCGGCCGGGTCCAATGCAAATAAGCAGGGATAATACAAACAGAAGAACTTATGTCGGTATAAATGTCGAAGGGCGTGATATAAAATCCCTTGTTAACGAAATTCAAAGCATACTGGATGAGAAGTTAAAATTACCTGCCGGCTATTACATAAGGTATGGAGGAGCATTTGAAAATCTGGAAAGAGCAACAAAAAGATTATCCGTTGTTGTGCCATTAGCATTAGCGTTAATTTTATTATTGGTATTCTTTGCTATAAAATCTCTAAAACAGACTTTAATGATATATATTGCCATCCCTTTTGCAGCTGTGGGGGGAATAATATCTTTATATCTTAGGGATATGCCGTTTAGTATATCGGCAGGAGTTGGTTTTATCGTATTGTTTGGAGTAGCCGTACTGAATGGACTTGTGTTGATTAGCAGTTTCAATGAATTAAAAAAAGAAGGAACTCTTAAATTGTCAGATATAATAAAAAAAGGAACTCTGATGAGAATTCGACCTATTTTGCTAACTGCTTCCACTGATATACTGGGTTTTCTGCCAATGGCAATCTCCACTTCGGCCGGAGCAGAAGTACAAAGACCTCTTGCCACTGTGGTTATAGGAGGAATGATAAGTGCAACAATACTGACGCTTTTCGTACTTCCGGTATTATATAAGATGGTAGAATCCAAAAAGAAAAAATTTACTCCCGGATTAACACCTGTATTAACTTCGATATTAGTAGCAGGAATTTTTATGTTTTGGGGCATTAATGCAAATGCTCAAAAAAGAATTTATTCCAAACAAGAAACAATTTCAAGAGCATTGAAAATATATCCATCTACAAAAATTGCCAAGTTGAAAATTGATAAACAAAAAGCATTGAAATCCACTGCTTTTGACTATGGTGAATCGAAAGTATATTCGGGAATGGAAGAAATCGGAAATAAGAACATCGGTGTTTTCAATCTTATAGGCTTGGAACTAAGTAATATTGATGTCTTAAGTATTCCCTATAAGAAAAAAATCAATCAGACACTTACAGATCAATCCATAACCGCTAAAAACCTTATTGAGAGATCTTTGATTAGAGATGTAGGCATTGCGTATCAAAATGCGGTGTCAGCAAAAAATCAATGGAAATTGTATCAAAAACTTGACAGTATTTATTCCGGTTTCGTCAATGCGGCAAAAATTCGTTATAAAACACAACAGACATCAAAAATTGAATTTCTTTCGGCTTTAGCAAAACACAAAGAACTTATTGTTAAAATAAAACAATCCGAAAGTGAATACAGAGCTTCATTGCAGATATTGAATCAATATTTGATGTTGGATACTGAATTTGATATAGATTTGAATAATGATGATATGGAAGAATACAAGGATAACTTAAATTTCGAATCTCTTGAAAGCAATCCCGTTTTAAACTATTATGAAGCTGGGATTAAGATTTCAGAAGCGAAGTGGCAAATGGCAAAAGCCGCATATTTACCAAAATTCAATATAGGATACAAACTTCAGGCTATTGACGGTAACACCGGTTTTCACAGCTGGGAAATCGGCGTTTCCGTTCCTGTTTCCTATTATTCTTATTTAGGGAAATCCAAAGCTGCAAAGATAAATATTGATATATCAAGTCAAAATTTTGTTCAAAAGAAATTGGAGATAAATTCGGCTGTAAATCAATTACAAAACCGGTATAAAACCATTCTTGAAGTATTAAAATATTATCAAAATGAAGCTTTACCCTTGGCCGAAGAACAGATTAAAGCATCCAAAATAGGTTATAAATTGGGAAGTATAGATTATATTCAATTTATACAAAATATAGAATCGGCAATCAAGACAAAACAAGAATACCTTAACCAAAAGGCTGAGTATTACAAATTAAAAGAAGAATTAAAATACCTGACAGGTAAATGAATTTTATTAAAACATCAATAAATATCTGTTTTCTATCGGATATTTAACAAAAAAAAATTAAAATATGAATACGAAAATATTAATTTTATTGTCTGCAATTTTTTTGCTTTCTTCTTGTGATCAAAAAGAGGTGAAAAAAGAACATGAAGAGCATCAAAATATTCCGGAAGGAATGGTTGTTTTAAATAAAAAGCAACAAGAGGCTCTTGATTTGAAATTAGGAACCTTTAGTATGAGAAATTTGACAACTGTTATTAAAACAAATGGACAGTTGGAAGTTCCTCCGGCCAGTACGGCGGAAGTAACTGCAATAATAGGAGGTAATGTAAAAAGTATTAAAGTTTTTCACGGAGATAAAATCAGAAGAGGGCAGGTTTTAGCAGAATTGGAACATCCGGATTATATAAAAATTCAGGAAGATTTTGCTGAGACAGCTCACAGACTTGAATTTCTTAAACAAGAACTAAACAGACAAAAAGAACTATTTGAAAACAATGTCGGTGCCGGAAGGGATTTGCAAAAAATAAAATCGGACTATAATATTTCCAAAGCCAGATATCTGGGATTAAAATCCAGATTGCAATTGCTTAATATTTCTTATGAAAATGTACTTAATGGTAAAATTACTAATAAAGTACCGATTGTATCTCCGATAAAGGGATATGTAAATGAAGTAAATATTAAATTGGGAACTTATGTAGAACCGAAAGACAAATTGTTCGAAATAACTGATAATTCTGAAATTCATGCAGATTTTATGGTTTATGAGAAGGATGTTCATTTGATAAAGGAGGGACAAAAAATTCATTTTACCGTTTCAAATCTACCTGAAAAAGAATATGTGGCAACTATTTTTGCCATTGGTAAAGAATTTGAACCGAATACCAGGGCTCTGCATATTCATGCTAAACTGGATAAAAAAGCTACAGGGCTAATACCCGGAATGTATGTTACAGGTCATATACACACAGATAAAAGAATGACAAAAACCTTACCTAATGATGCTATTGTTGCTGATGGGACAAAATCTTTTATTTTTGTTCTTAGCACAGATACATATAAAAATACAGTGGATACAGAACATAAGGATGAACATCTCAATGAAGAAGATCACACTGATGATAGTCATAAAGGAGAGGATAGTAATGATCATAAACATGATGCTAATGACAAGGAATCTGATATAAAAACCTTTAAAATGGTTGAGATAATCACAGGATACTCAGATGAAGGATATACTGAAGTCAAATTGATAGAGCCGTTACCGGATTCCACTAAGATTGTCCTCAATGCTGCATATTATTTGCTAGCTGATATGAACAAAGAAGAGACTGAGCATGAACATTAAAAATAAAAATTATAAAAAATGAAAGAATTAAAAGCTTTTATAAGACCGAATAAGGTTAATAAAATAATACATCATTTAATAAAAAATGGTTTCGAAAACATAACGATTTCAATTGCTGAAGGTACAGGAAAGTTTCAGGATGATAATGCATTTGTATCACAAAAGTTTTCGATTACCGATAGTGAAATTGCCAAACTGGAAATAGTAATTCATGATAGCGATATAGAAAAAGTTGTACATATAATTTCCAATTATGGTAAAACATTAAATCCGGGAGATGGAATTATCTATATCTCAAATGTTGAAAAAGCTTTTAGGGTTAAAACCGGAAAGGAAATTGAAAAATAGGGATATATGAATAGTGTCTGTTTATAAAGTACTTTAATTTTTAATGACTTTATGGACAGACACAAATTTGATATTATATTTTTATAAATAAATTTTTTTATATTTGTTTTTGCAAATCTACTTTCGATTTCTATTTTTCAGCAGAATGAACAAGATTACATCTGTTTAACGGATATGGTTAGAGGAGAAGGAGGAAGTGACCATATTCGAAATTGGATGAGAAACAGAAATACAGTTGGTTTTTTCCAGCCCACAATTCCAGCTCGAAAAAATCAAAATAATTTAATATTTCTTTCGCATAGAAAAGACAAAAAAATATATTACTTTTGACAAATAAATCAAATCAAGTATGACAATATGAAAACACTTGGAGAATACATACGAAAGTCAAAAGAAGACAAAGTGTTACCATTGAAAAAAGTTGCAGCTGCTTTGGATATTGATACTTCAACATTAAGTAAAATTGAGAGAAATGAAAGGCGAGCAACAACTGAAATAATACCAATTTTAACAGAAACTTTGGAAAAAGCATAAAAAGAATTGAAATACAATTTATACAATCAGTAATAATTACAGATTTGATAGAATTTATTCTTTAGAAGACGGATTTAAAGAAATACTAAAAACTTTATGAGCACTAAATTAGAAACCTTCATTAAATATCTAAATAGCACATTATTTAATAAAAATATTAATCCAACTTCTAAATTAGTCGTTTTCTCAGAAAGCAAAGAAACTACAGAATATTTATATCGTGAATTGCCTAAGCATATCAATGAAAAACTACTGATGGTTGACAGTAGTTCACGCAAAGAAAAAATGCCAATAATTAGAGCTAATTTTGACGCAAATATTCCAAAATCGGAACAGAAAAGCAATTTTAACATTGTTATTTCAACAGAAGTTTTAGCCGAGGGTATAAACCTGCACAGGGCTAATGTGATTGTTAATTACGATACTCCCTGGAATTCGACCCGTTTAATGCAACGCATTGGACGAGTAAATAGAATCGGTTCCGTGGCAAAAGAAGTTCATGTTTATAATTTTTATCCAACAGCAAAAGTCAATAATGATATTGAATTAGAGAAAAAAGCCATAATGAAATTGCAGGCTTTTCACGCAGCCCTTGGCGAAGATAGTCAAATATATTCACCGGATGAAGAAACAGAATCTTTTGGACTTTTTGACCACCAATTAGAAGAAGAGAAAGACGAAAAATTGGCTTATTTGATGATGATTCGAGACATTAAGGAGAAAGACCCTACATTTTTCAAACAAATAAAAAATATGCCTTTAAGAGCAAGAGTAGGAAGAAAAAACGGAGACTTAAACAATAGTACTATCAGTTTTGTAAAAGACGCCAAAAGAGACGCTTTTATTTATGTAAATGCAAAAAATGAAATAGAGGAACTTACTTTTTTGGAAGCTATAAAAAAGTTTGAAGCGGATGCAGGCGAAAAAGGGATTCCTTTACACGCTATGCATCACGAGCAGGTAAAAACAGCAATTAAACTGTTTTCAGATAAACTCGAAGAGGAAAAAGCAAAAGACAAAAAGGTTGATGTTACGCAAGGCCCGAATGAAAAACGTGCAATTGCTTATTTGGATGCAATGATTAACCTGCCTTTTACAAACGATGCAGAAACAGAATTGATAATTACTGCAAAAGAAGCCATCAGAAAAGGCAGGTTCCAAAACCTGCAACGTGATATTAATAAACTAAAAAGAGCAGTCGGTAAAAGTCCGTTAAAACCAGTCATTATACTGGAAAGAATAATCGCAATATTAAAAAGTTACCCATTAGTTAACGAGGAAATTGATGAAGTAGAATCTGTAAAGATTATTCCTTCAAGAATATTGAATCCTGAGATTATAATAACTGAAAGTTTTGCTAAATGAATTTATGGAATTTTAATTACCCCGAATTCGGGGTGATTGACTTAAAATAGAAAACGATTATGAAAAGTGTAAATGTAAAAGAACAGGCTGTTGCAATAATAAGGGTTAATAATGAAGCTTATATTAGCATTACCGACATTGCACGGTTCAAAAATCAAAAAGATCCTAAAGATGTTGTAAAGAATTGGTTTAGAAACAGAAGTACTATTGAGTTTCTTGGTCTTTGGGAAAAAATCAATAATCCCAACTTTAAAGGGGGCGAATTCGCCTCCCTTTTAGAAATGAAAATTTAGGATATATGAAACGAACCAGAAAAATAATTGTTAAAGGCAAGGAGATAAATATTGTTACCAAAGACAGAGAAGATTTTATTTCGCTTACCGATATGCTAAAAGCAAAAGATGGTGACTTCTTTATCTCAGATTGGTTAAGAAATAGAAATACAGTTGAATTTTTGGGTATTTGGGAATCTGTAAATAATCCAAATTTTAATTATGGCGAATTCGCCACAATTAAAAGTCAAGCCGGACTTAACAGTTATAAAATAAGCGTAAAAGAATGGGTGGAAAAAACAAATGCCATAGGACTACAAGCAAAGGCAGGAAGATATGGTGGTACCTATGCTCACGCTGATATTGCTTTTGAATTTGGAATGTGGATTAGTGCCGAGTTCAAAGTTTATTTAATCAAAGAATTTAAGCGACTTAAAGCAGATGAAGGCAACCGACTAAAACTCGAATGGAATTTCCAGCGAACATTAGCAAAGGTGAATTATCATATTCACACCGATGCAAGTAAAGACGCAAGATCTTGCGTCTCAAACTGCGTCTCTCAAAGCCGTAACCCTAACTAAACCCTTAGAAGAACTGAAGGAAGATGACTTTGTAATACTTACCCATCTCTCGGAAGAAAGTTGGATTATACTTTCGCCCGTAGAACAAAAAATAAAAGACAAAATAGAAAAAATAGGCACGCCGCTTAAAGATTGGGATATAAATATTTATCGTGGAGTTTTGACAGGCTAAAACGAGGCTTTTATCATAGACGGCAAAACCAAAGATACACTCATTGCCCAGGACCCAAAATCTGCCGAAATTATCAAGCCCATTTTGCGAGGCAGAGACATCAAACGCTACAAAGCCGAATTTGCGGATTTATGGTTGATAAATTCACATAATGGATATAGAGATGATAATGGTAATTATATTCCACCGATTGATATTAATAATTACACTGCAATTAAGGAACACCTTGACCAGTATTGGGATAGACTGAAAAAACGACAAGACAAAGGCGCTACACCATACAATTTGCGAAATTGTGCTTATATCCAAGAATTTGAAAAAGAGAAGATTGTTTTTCAAGAGATGGTGCATGAATCATCTTTTCTTTATGACAATAAGAATAATTATTTCTGTAATGACACAGGTAGGATTATTACTGGAAAAGATTTAAAATTTCTAGTTAGTGTTCTTAATTCTAATTTGTTTTTTTATGCGATAAAAAATTTCTATGGAGGAGGCGGATTGGGAAGTAAAGGGGTAAGAATGAAACATACTTTTTTTGAATATTTTCCCATCCCCCAAATCCCCACTCCCCAACAAAAACGCTTTATAGATTTGGTAGAAACAATCCTTTCCAAAAAAGAAGCGGGCAAAGATACCACGGCAGAAGAGCAAAAAATAGATATTATGGTGTACAAACTCTATGAGCTTACCTATGAAGAAGTCCTAATCATAGACCCCAACTTTAACCTATCCCAACAAGAATACGAAAATTATAAGGTGTAAAAATAAATTTTGTAATAAAAGTTGCTGTTTTTTGTAATGAAAAGATACCACTTTTCATTACAAAAAATTAAAATATTTATTACTATAAAATGACAACCTGTAACCTATTTAGTATATTTTAGTTACAAATATTTGCATATTAAGTTACTGGCTTATATCTTTGCAGTATGGAAAGTGTCGAAAACAAAATATTAAAACACATCAAACCCTTAAAACAAGGTAGTATTTTATTTACCGAGGATTTTAGGGAATATGGTAGTGCAACGGCTGTTAAAACCGCCTTACATCGCTTAGTTAAAAAGAAAGTTTTAGGGCATTTGGCAAGAGGTATCTATGCCAAACCTACATACAGCGAATTGTTTAACCAATACGTATTACCTTCGGCAGAACAAGTGGCGGTTGCCATAGCCAAAAGAGATAAAGCTCGTCTGTTGCCTACCGGAGTTTATGCCCAATATATATTAGGACTTTCTACACAAATACCTTTAAAGTTAGTATATCTTACAGATGCTTCGCCAAGAACAATAAAAATCGGTAAACAAAGCATACGTTTTGTAAAAACAACCCCTAAAAATTTAGCTTTGAAAGGCAAAATAAGCAAATTGGTAGTACAGGCCCTAAAAGAAATAGGTAAAGGAAAAGTTACCGAACTTGAACTTGAAAAAATACAAGAACTTTTACAAAAGGAAAACAAAAATGATTTAAAACACGATATTGCATTGGCACCGCAATGGATAGCAGAAATAATGGCAAAAGCACTGTAAAATGGCAGCAACGGAATTTTATAAATTAAGCGACGAAAAAAAGTTTAAAGCAATAGAGGAAACAGCAAAGCAGATTGATATGCCTTTGTTTACCGTTGAAAAAGATTGGTGGGTTGTGCAAACCTTAGACATAATCTTTCAAATGGATTGTGCCAAAAACTTGATTTTTAAAGGAGGAACTTCGTTGAGCAAAGCTTGGCAAATAATAAATCGTTTTTCCGAAGATATCGATTTGGCATTAAATCGAGAATATTTAGGTTTTCAAACAGGTATGATAAGCAAATCGCAAGTAAAAAAATTAAGAAAAAAATCCTTTGAGTTTGTTACTACAACATTTTACGAAAATTTGCAAAAAGCATTTAAAAACAAAGGATATACCGATGTAACTTTCGGTTTTGAAAATCTTGGCGACGGCGACCAAGACCCCGTTTCCATATTAATACATTATCCGGCAGTAACACCTTATACAGACTATGTTTTGCCAAGGGTAAAAGTAGAATTAGGCAGTCGTTCGTTAAAAGACCCGTTTACACAACGTAAAATACAATCTTTTATAGGCAAACAATACCAAGAACTCGCCTTTGCAGACCAAGCTTTTGAAATACCTTGCGTAAACCCTGAACGAACGTTTTTGGAAAAACTGTTTTTGTTGCACGAAGAATTTCAAAAACCAAAAGAAAAAATAAGAGTAAACAGGTTGAGCAGACATTTGTACGACCTTGTCAAAATATACCAAAGCGAACATAAAAATAAAGCCTATAACACAGAATTAGTCCAATCGATTATAAAACATAGAGAACGGTTTAACGGAATGAGAGGTGTAGATTATGATACTTTGTATCCGCCAAATCTCAATGCCATTCCGCCAAAGGAATTATTAAAAGCTTGGCAAGCCGATTATAAAACGATGCAAAACTTTATGATACCGGAAGAAAGCCCTGATTTTACAGAGTTAATGGAAATAGTAAAACGAGCAATTAATGAGTATAACAATTTGAAAATTTAATAAATGAGTAATAATTTTATCAATAACGAAAATGCCAGCTTAAAAAAGCGTTTGGGAAAATTGATTTCCGCTAGTCAGGAATTAAAATTTTTGGTGGGGTTTTTCTATTTTTCGGGCTGGCAGGAAATCTATAAACAACTCCAAGAAAATCCGGATGTTACCCTAAAAAGATTGGTTGGCTTACAAGTGGATAAGTATTTAAGCACTATTGTAGAAGTAGGTTTGCAAGATGATAGTTTGAGTCAAGAAGAACCAACACCAAGTAGATTATTTTTGAATTTTAATGACTTTATGGACAGACACAAATTTGATATTATATTTTTATAAATAAATTTTTTTATATTTGTTTTTGCAAATCTACTTTCGATTTCAATTTTCCAAATAAAAATGCCTATATCGGCATCTATTTGCCAAATTTCTCCAGATTTCAAAGATTTTATTTCTAATTTTTAATATTATGTGCTAATTTTACGGATTGCTGTTAGGTAGCATTTTGACTCATCATATAAGAACTTTAAGTCGAATAGAATGAAAATAAACAATTTTGCAT
>Ga0256833_1002890_pt1 | contig 11911 bp, 22 predicted proteins | sample 356284metaG_FD_190535 | JGI IMG/M metagenome (GOLD analysis project Ga0256833, IMG submission 190535) | Hydrothermal vent microbial communities from Mid Atlantic Ridge, Atlantic Ocean - 356-284 | ecosystem: Environmental > Aquatic > Marine > Hydrothermal vents | place: Atlantic Ocean: Mid...
AACAGCAGATAAAAGTATAAATGTATTGTGATCAGCCAATATTGCACTGTTACCACTCGGGCCTGTTAAAGACTGTAATCCAACGCTTACACCAACAGCTTGTATTAATGTTATTACTATCGTTGCGTAACGGATGATTTGCATGTATTTCACCATACCATCGCGCTCTTTTTTCATTTGACCTAAAGTAGGAAATGTAGCAGCAAGAAGCTCCATAATGATTGAGGCAGTAATATAAGGCATAATTCCAAGAGAAATAATAGACAATCTTTGTACTGCATTACCACTAAACATATTAAAGAGTCCAAGAGCATCTGATTGATGTGAGTCGAAGAAAGAAGCAATAACAGCTGTATCTACGCCAGGAACTGGCACATAAGCCAGTAGGCGATAGATAAATAAAAAACCGATAGTAATAAGTATCTTATTTACTAGATTTTTATTCACAACTAGTTACCTGTAGTAGTAACGTTTTCGTCTTTAATTTTCGATGCTAAATCTTTTGCTGAAGCACCTACTAGTTTTATTTTAGCTACTGAATTTGCAACTTTGTGAACACTACGGATTGACTCCATAGTAATCTCTTCAAGTTCAGCAACAGCTTTAATTTTTTCTACGTTTATTACGTATGGTTTTACAAGTTTAGAGTGAAAACCAATTTTTGGTAAACGTTTTGCAAGTGGTTGTTGTCCACCTTCAAAATTTCTTTTTCTTTTGTAACCTGTACGAGATTTTTGACCTTTTTGACCACGAGCAGCAGTCTTACCAGTTCCAGAACCTTGTCCACGTCCAACTCTCTTACGAGCGTGAGTTGAACCTGCAGCAGGTGTTAAATTTTCAATACCCATTTCTTATCCTTTGATACGAGAAAGTGCTTCAACTGTAGCACGAACTAGTGTGTTTGGATTGTTTGAACCAATTGATTTTGTAAGTAAATCTTGAAAACCTGCCAATTCAAGTACTGGACGAGCCGCACCACCTGCGATAAGTCCTGTACCTTCTGATGCTGGTTTTAAAAGAATTGTACTAGCATTATATTTGTGTTCAATATCGTGAGCAATTGTAGTACCTTTAATCTTAACAGTAGTTAAATTTTTAAATGCATTATCAACAGCTTTACGAATAGCATCAGGAACCTCTTTCGCTTTTCCTACACCATATCCAACAGTACCATTTTTGTTACCGACAACGATAAGCGCAGTAAAACGGAAACGTCTACCACCCTTAACAACTTTCGTTACACGACCAATATTTACAATTGATTCTTCAAATTCATCTCTATTGATTTCTGTCATAGCCATGCGCTCCTAGAACTTAATTTCGTTTGCACGAAGTGCGTCACCAAATGCAGCAATTACGCCGTGGTATTGGTAACCATTACGATCAAATACAATCTCAGAAATGTTTGCTTCTTTTAGTTTAGCAGCAAATGCCTCACCAAGTGCAGCAGCACCTTCTTTATTCGCTTTATGACCAGTAGCCTTAGAGTGTAATGCGCATAGTGTTGTTGCAGTTGCATCATCAATAGCCTGTACACTTAGGTAACGATTTGATTTAAATACAGAAACACGAGGAAGTTCAGCACTACCAGATATTTTTGCACGTATACGACGCTTACGTTTTAAACGGTTCGCGATTTTGCTTTTTAATACTTTAGCATTCATCTATCTTCCTCCCTTATTTCTTAGCAGTTTTACCGGCTTTACGCACGATATGCTCATCTATGTATTTAACACCTTTACCTTTGTACGGCTCTGGTGGACGGAATGAACGGATTTCAGCAGCAACTTGTCCAAGTTTTTGTTTGTCATGACTCTTAAGAGTAATAACATTCTTAGTAACTTCTGCTTCCATACCTTCTGGTAACTCATAATTAATATCATGAGAAAAACCAAGTTGCAAGTTAAGAACTTTTCCTTTTACAGCAGCTCTATAACCAACACCATTAATCTCTAATTGTTTTGTATAACCAGTAGTTAAACCTGTAACAATATTTTGAGCTAATGCTCTAAAAGTTCCCCAGAATGCTCTGTGTTCACGAGAATCAGATAAGTTTTTAAATGTTAAAGTATTCCCTTCAACTTCAAAAGTAACGAATCCTTTTGTATCTAAATCAACACTGATCTTCCCTTTTGTAAAAGTAATAACATTTCCATTTGTAGTAACTGTAATGTCACTAGCAAATTCTACAGGATTTTTTCCAATTCTTGACATGCTATACTCCTACCATACCGTACACATAACTTCACCACCAATGCCAAGCTCATACGCTTTGTCATTTGGTAGTACGCCATGTGATGTACTTACTATAATTGTTCCATAACCATTTTTGAAACGTTTAATATCTTCTCTACCTTTATAAACACGACGTCCAGGTTTAGAAACTCTTTTCATTTCATTGATTACACATTTATCATTATCATCATACTTCAGTACAACTTTAATTGTTTTTTTCACGCCATCTTCAATCACATTACATGATTCAAGGTAACCTTTGTCTACTAAGATATTTGCTACAGCTTCAACACTTTTAGAGTGTACCAAAGTTGTAACTGGTAATCTTCTCATACCAGCATTACGAATACGTGTTAACGCATCTGATACTAGATCATTTATTGCCATTTTTTTTCCTTATATTTGCAAGTTTTTCAACTGCTACTGTTAGGAGTTTCCACTTAGCAAGCCTAAAGGCCTACCAAGAAGACTTTCTAACACCTGGGATCATTCCCTCGTTTGCCATTTTTCTAAAACAGATACGACAAATTCCAAAATCTCTAAGTACAGAGTGTGGACGACCACAAATCTGACAACGTGTATATGCACGTACTTTAAATTTTGGAGTACGCTTTGCTTTAGCAATCATAGACTTTTTAGCCATTAGTTACTCCCTTTTGTAAAAGGCATACCTAATTTCTCTAATAGAGTAAACGCAGCCTTATCTGAATCAGCAGTAGTTACTACTGTAATATTCATACCATGGATTTGCATGATTGAGTCATAGCTAATCTCTGGGAAAATAAGTTGTTCTTGAAGACCGAAGTTATAGTTACCACGACCATCAAAACCATTTCTTGGAACACCACGGAAATCTTTCACACGTGGAAGTGCAATAGATACAAGACGATCAAAGAAATTATACATATTCTCACCACGAAGAGTAACACGAACACCTACTGGCATACCTTCACGTACTTTAAAACCTGCAACAGATTTTTTAGCAATTACAGTAGAAGCTTTTTGACCAGCAATAGTTGTAATAGTATCTTCAATATTTTGAATAAGCTTATTATCTTTCATAGCAAAACCAGCACCTACAGAGATAACAATTTTATCTAATGCAGGAATTTGCATTACATTTTTGATATCTAAATCTGCTTGTATTTCTGGTTTTAATGCTAAATATTTTTCTTTTAAACGAGCCATCTAATTATGCCTCCACTTTTCTAACATTTGAAGCGTCAATTGGCATCTCTTTATTGATATGCCCACCCTTCGTGTTCTCTTCAGTTGGCTTAATAGCTTTTTTCGCTATTTTACAACCCTCTACGATTACTTTATTTTTCTTTGGCATAACAGCAAGTACAGTTGCTTTTGTACCTTTGTCATCACCAGCGATAATTTCTACCATATCGCCTTTTTTGAAATTAAATTTTGCCATTATACAACCTCCGGCGCAAGAGATACAATTTTCATGAATCCTGCGTAACGTACTTCACGACCAATTGGTCCAAAAATACGAGTACCAATAGGCTCTCTCTTGTCATCAAGTATTACAGCTGCATTATCGTCAAAACGGATCAATGAACCATTTTCACGTTGTACTTCTTTATGTGTTCTTACAACAACAGCTTTAACAACTTTACCTTTTTTCACTTTAGCAGTTGGAATCGCTTTTTTTACAGAAGCAACAATAACATCACCTACTGAAGCATAGCGACGCTTAGAACCACCAAGCACCTTAATACACATAATCTCTTTAGCACCTGTATTATCAGCTACATTTAAACGAGTAAAACCTTGAATCATTACTACGCTCCTTTTACAACTGACTGAAGTCTAAAAGATTTAGTCTTAGAAAGTGGACGACATTCGACTGCAACAATCTCATCTCCAACTTTACACTCATTACGCTCATCATGTACCAAGTACTTTTTGAAACGCTTTACAACTTTATGGTAACGAGGATGCATTACACGACGTTCAACAAGAATAGTTACTGTTTTATCGCCTGCAATTTTAATTACGTTACCTTGAATTTCACGCTTATTAGCCATCGCTCGTCCCCTAGTTTTCTACTGCAGCAAGTGCAGTATTGATTCTAGCAATATCTTTTTTAGCAACTTTAAGTTCACTAGTATTTTGTAATTGCATCATTTTTTGTTTAATTTTTAATGTAAACAGCTCAGTCTTTTTTTCTTTAAGCATCGCTTGAAGTTCTGCTGCACTTTTATCTGCTAAATCAGAATATTTCATTGCTCATCTCCGCAGTTATTATTTTTGTTTTGAATGGCAATTTATGCATTGCTAAAGTAAGTGCTTCACGAGCTATATCGTGTGGAACACCACCCATCTCAAATATGATACGACCTGGTTTTACATTCATTACCCATTGATCAACTGCACCCTTACCTTTACCCATACGAGTTTCAAGTGGTTTTGCAGTTAATGGTTTAGCAGGGAATACACGAATCCAAATCTTACCATTTCTTTTAATGTGACGTGTAGCAGAGATACGAGCCGATTCAATCTGACGAGAGTTGATACGACCAGCTTCTACTGCTTTAAAACCGATGTCACCAAAAGCTAACTTGTAACCTGAACGAGCGTAACCACGGTTACGACCTTTCATTACTTTACGATATTTTGTTCTTTTTGGCATTAACATGATTATTCAGCCTTTTCACTATTTTCACGACGAGCAGGTTTTCTACCACGACGTTCTTTTTTCTCTTCTTTTGCTTCTGCAGGAATACCTTTAGTAAGTACTTCCCCTTTGAAGATCCATACTTTTACACCGATAATACCGTATGTAGTATGTGCTTCAGCAAAACCATAATCAATTTTAGCACGGAGAGTATGAAGAGGAACACGACCCTCTAAGTACCACTCAGTACGAGCCATTTCAGCTCCACCAAGACGACCAGCTACAGCAACTTTGATACCTTTGGCACCAGAACGTTGTGCACCTTGCATAACTTTCTTCATCGCACGTCTAAACGCAATACGACGCTCAAGCTGAGTTGCAACATTTTCAGCAACAAGTTGTGCTGATGTTTGTGCTTTTTTCTCTTCTTTTATATTAATTGAAATAGTTTTTCCAACTAAATTTTGAAGAGCAGCTTTAAGTTTTTCAATATCTGCACCTTTTTTCCCAATGATAATACCAGGACGTGCAGCAACGATTGTTACACGAAGTCTTTTTACTGTTCTTTCAATGATGATGTTAGAAACACCAGCATAGTAAAGTTCTTTTTTCAAAAATGTTCTTATCTTGTGATCTTCACCTAAAGCTGCCGGAGCAGTTTTAAAGTTAGGAAACCATCTTGATTCCCAGTTACGATTGATTCCAAGACGTAAACCAATAGGATTAACTTTTTGACCCATACTATTTACCCTCTACTTCTACTAAGATATGTGCTGTTGGTTTTCTAATACCTGAAGCCATACCACGAGCACGTGGACGGAAACGTTTAAGTACTGGACCATTGTCAACACGGCATGATGTAATTACACAATCTTCAGCTTCACTACCACTGTTAGCAACTGCAGATGCAATTACTTTAGAGATAATTTTTGCCGCCTTATTTGGAGTGAATTCTAAAGCAGCTAGTGCCTCTTCAGCATTCATACCTTGCACTTCGCGTGCAATAAGACGAGATTTAATAGGTGATACACGGATAAATTTTAATAATGCTCTAGCCATGACTACCCCTTCTTCTGAACAGAGCCCTTATGGCCCTTAAATGTACGAGTTGGTGCAAATTCACCAAGTTTATAACCAATATGATTCTCTGTAACATATACAGGAACAAATTGGCGACCATTATGAACATTTAATGTTAAACCAACCATTTCAGGAAGAATCATAGATCTTCTTGACCAAGTTTTTATAGGTTTTTTGTCTCCGCTCGCTTTTGCTGCTTCAACTTTTTTCATTAAATGGTCATCTACGAATGGACCTTTTTTTACTGAACGAGCCATATTAGCCTACCCTTTTTGCATTTGGTTTACGACGAGTGATAATAAGTTTATCACTTGCTTTTTTACGACGAGTTTTAGCACCCTTCGTTGGTTTACCCCAAGGAGTAACCGGATGACGACCTGAATTCGTTTTACCTTCACCACCACCATGTGGGTGATCAATAGGGTTCATAGCAGAACCACGAGTCTGAGGACGAATACCAAGATGACGTTGACGACCAGCTTTTGCAATAACAATGTTTGAAAATTCTTCATTTCCAACAATTCCTACTGTAGCTAAACATTCGCCAAGTACTAAACGCATTTCAGATGAAGGCATACGTAATGATACATATTTACCATCACGACCCATAATTTGAGCACTTGTACCAGCAGAACGTACCATTTGTCCACCCTTACCTGGTTTTAACTCAATATTATGAACCAATGTACCAACAGGAATGTTTTGAAGTTTCATTGCATTTCCAGGTTTAACATCTAAACCAGACTCTGCAGCTTCTACTGTATCACCAACATTCAATCCTTTTGGTTGAAGGATATATCTTTTTTCACCATCAGCATATGTAACTAATGCAATACGACAGTTTCTGTATGGATCATATTCAATTGTGCTTACTGTACCTTCAATTCCAAATTTATTTCTTTTGAAATCAATAATACGATATAATTTTTTCGCACCAGCTTGCTTATGACGTGATGTAATACGACCATTATTGTTACGACCAGCAGTTGTTGGTAATTTAACAAGTAATGAACGTACACTCGCTTTAGCAGTGATATCTGAACTATCTACATTCGTATAAAAACGACGAGATGGAGTTATCGGTCTATAAGTTTTAATTGCCATCTTATACCGCCAAACTTTCTATTTGTGCACCTTCAGGTAAAGTTACATAGAACTTTTTGAAGTCATTTTGCTTCCCTTGTACACCACGGAATCGTTTTACTTTTCCGCTTTGATTTAGAGAGTTGATTTTTGAAGGAATAATTCCAAAATACTCTCTAAACACCTCTTTAAGACCAGTTTTAGTCATACGTGGTGACGTTTGAACAACGATTACACCATCTTCTTGTAGACCAAGAGTCTTTTCTGTATATAATATAGATTTAATATCTGTAATATCAGCCATTACTTAGCCTCACTTGTTAAAGTTTCCCATACAGCTTTTTCTATCACAACTGAACGATAGTTTGCAGCTAAGTATGCATTTAACTCATTTGATTCAATTACATATGTAGCATTTAAGTTTTCAAACGCTAAGTATGTTTTTTCATCTAATAATTCTTTTACAAAAAGAGTATCTCTTTGGTTTAATGCTTTAAACATTGCCGCTGCGTCTTTTGTTTTACCAGACTCAACAGAGATGCTATCTACAATAAAAAGAGTACCATTTTGTGCATGCTCATTCAAAGCAAAGTTTAAAGCTAATTTCTTTTGCTTTTTATTTACTTTTAAATCATAGTTGCGGTTGTTTTGAGAACCAAAAGCTTTACCACCACCTACGAAGATAGGAGAACGACGAGAACCTGCACGTGCACGTCCGCCACCTTTTTGAGCCCATGGTTTTTTACCACCACCACGTACATCACTTCTACCTTTAGTAACCGCTGTATTTGCACGTTGTGCAGCTTGAGCAGATTTTACATAAAGATAAAGGTTATGAGGGTTGATTCCTGAGAAACTCTCAGGTAATGCTAACTCAGATGCTTTTTCCATTTTTTCATTTAAAACGATTGCGCTCATTATTTAGCTACCTTTACACGACCTAAAGCACCGTTTGCACCACTCACTGAACCTAAAACTGCAATAATTTTATTTTCAGCATCGTATGAAACGATCTCATTTTTTACACTATTTTGTGTATTTCCATATTGTCCAGGCATTTTCTTACCCTTCATAACACGACCTGGCCACTCAGCATTACCGATAGAACCTGTTCTACGACCAAATCTATGACCGTGTGATGCAGGACCACCACCAAAATTCCAACGCTTCATACCACCAGAAAAACCACGACCTTTAGTGTTAAAAGTAGTTTTAAGTACACTAGCTTCTGCTAATGGAGTTAAATCTAAATCACCAGCTTCGCTGTTTGCTACTTCTAAAGTAACAAAACGGTTAAACTCAGATGGAAGGCTGTATTTCTTTTGTTGACCTTCTATTGCTTTATTCATTTTTTTACCGCTGTTATAAGCAACAACTGCAGTACCTTCATTCACTTCACATACTTTCGCATCTAAGACTCTTAAAAGAGTAACTGGTTTAGATGGAACTGTGATAGTACGGCTCATTCCGATTTTTTCAACAATATATTCCACGATTACTCCTATTTGTCCATAGAGCGAACTTCAACGTCCACTTCTGGTGCAAGATCTAGTTTCATTAATGAATCTACAGTTTCAGGTGTAGCAGAAACGATGTCGATCATTCTTGCGTGCATACGAATTTCAAATTGCTCACGAGATTTTTTATTAACGTGAACTGATTTTAAAACAGTATATTTACGAATCTTTGTTGGTAAAGGGATTGGACCACGAATTGCAGCACCTGTACGCTTTACAGCCTCAACGATTGACGCTACAGATCTATCAAGTACACGATGATCATAAGCTTTCAATTTTAAACGAATTTTTTCCATAATTTTCCTTCTAAAGAACTCGTTGGATCCTAGCCCAACTATTTAAGGGAACGGAATTATACTCAAACAAAGTAGAATATTCAAGGAAATAGGGGCTAAAAATGAAAATAGTTTTAAATTTATTTCCTTTTAAAAAGGAAATGATAGAATACGATTACCTAAAAAATGGATAATATATGGAAATTTTACTTGAAGAATTCTACAAAACTGACCTACAGGTTGAAAAATATCGCGAGAGAAAAGTTTTTATTGATGAGCGATCCACACAAATTATTGGTATAACGCAAAGTGGGAAAACAACACTCGTAAAGAATTATCTCCTCTCTCTGAAAAAAAACTCTTATCTTTATATCAATTGCAACGATATACGTATAGACATAGAGAAATTAAACAAGCAACTTCCCCAATTTTGCAAAGAAAATCGTATTGATGTATTGGTACTTGATAATTTTCATCCCCAAATCCACTTTACAAATGTCTCTCAACTCATTATTACATCTGAAATTAACTATAATATTCAATATCTATCTTCACTGCGTTTACACCCCCTTGACTACGAAGAATTTTTAGCATATGAACATAAGTATGACTCTTCAGCACTCAATCACTTCGTACAATTAGGTGGATTTGCTTTTATGCATAAAATCTCTGCAGATGAGAGGGCTCTATACCTACAAAAAATTCTGCGTTATGCGCTTAACGACATAGAATTTGATATTCTCAGACTCTGTGCTAAATTTGTCTCTCAAAAACTTTCTCCATACAATATATATGAAAGGCTCAAACTTGAACGTAAAATTTCCAAAGACAAACTCTATACGACATTTGAAAACCTACTGCAAAAAAGCTATATATATAGTTTAGAAAAATATCTCCATCCAAAAGCAACAAAAAAGATCTACCTGTGCGATACATCTATTAAAGCTGCTCTGAGCATTGAGAAAAATTTTGCCCGTTTGTTTGAAAATATGGTCTATTTAGAACTTATCAAATCTGATATAGAATGTTATTATCAAGATGAAATAGATTTTTATCTCCCCAAAAAAGACACAATTATTTTATGTAAACCCTTTGCTGATGAGCGACGTCTTTTTAAGAAGCTAGAATCAATTGAAGCATTTATATTCAGCTATAAAATACGTAAAATTGTTGTAATAACAATGAATAAAGAGGGAACAATTTCACATCCACTTGCGCATGTTGCTATAATGCCATTTGATATTTGGGCATTAGGAGATTAAATGCGAACATTATGTGGCATAGATGAAGCTGGACGTGGTCCTCTTGCAGGTAATTTAGTCGTTGTAGGTTGCATCCTAAACGCAGCGCTACCCCAACTCGATGACTCAAAAAAATTAAGTGAAAAGAGAAGAGAAAACCTTTATGAACTTATTATAGAAAAAGCAAAGTATCATATAGTTTCATTTACACCCAAGGAAATAGATGAAAATGGTATATCGTCGTGTATGAGTACTGCACTCAAGGAGATACAAAATACCCTTGATGCAGATCATTATCTATTTGATGGAAACTGCAACTTTAGTGTAGAACATATTGATACAATGATAAAAGCTGACGCTCAGGTTGCAGCAGTAAGTGCAGCTTCCATTTTAGCAAAAGTAACACACGACAGAGATATACGTCAAAAAGCATTACTCTACCCAGAATATGGATTTGAGAAGCATAAAGGATATGGAACAAAACACCATATAGAGATGATAAAAAAATATGGCTACTGTGATATTCATAGAAAAAGTTATCACATAAAAGCATTAGAAAAAAATTAATAATCATATATTCAAATGATTAAGATAATATTTATATATAAAAACATATAATGAGCAAAAAAATCTAAAAAGGTTATCTTATGAAAAATCGAATTTTACTCGCTCTATTGGCTCTTTTTTTAATCGGATGTTCTAGTACAACAATCGTAACAACAAAAAGTCTCCCTCCTGTTTATGTCGATATAAATAAAACACATCAAATAAAAAATGACATTAAAATTACACTTATTAATCTCAACAATTATACGGACACTCCACGGGCCGGTCAAAGAGCTACAAATATTGTTGAAGGTATTTTGTTAGCAAAAGGCTATCAAGTAATAACACATATAAATACGAATATAATTACACTCCAAACAGCACAAAAAAAAGCACAAGCAGATGAATCAAAGTACTTTTTAACAGGTGGAATAAGTGAGTGGCGATACAAAACAGGTATTGATGGAGAGCCTGCGGTAAGTCTGCAACTCAGTTTATACGATACAAAAAGTGGGGAAATAGTCTGGAGTGCAACTGGTGCCGATAGTGATTGGGGAACTGGCTCAATTGGTACGACAGCACAAAACCTCATTAGTAAAATGACACGTAAATAATTTCTTAAGCGAATCTATGAATTTTACAAATAAACGGATTAAAAAGTTATCAAAAACTGACATTATTCTCAATAAAATTAGAAAATATGCCTACATTGAAACTTTTTCCATTGTAGCAATTTTTCTCTTTGCGGGATATATTTTCAATCCGAATGATATCTGTTTTGTTCATACACAAATGTCATATGCCTTAGTCCTCTTAGCTATCATTACACTTTTTCATGGTTTTGAAAATGGTCTTGTGGCGATGGGGATGCTCTCTGCGGCTATGTGGTTTTTTTACCCTCAGTTTCCTTCTACAGACTTTTTAGTTTTATTAATGATGACTATGATCTTTAGTGAATTTCATTATCACTGGACAAAAAAAATTAAAGAGTTAGAAGTAGAAGCAAATTATAAGACAACAAAACTCAATGAACTTTCAAAAGCATTCTATACACTTAAAATTTCTCATGATCAGTTAGAAAAAAATTATGTCGTCAAACCGATGAGTATTCGTAGCGCTATTGAGAGTATTCTCACAGAAAGTATAGAGAAGACAACACTCCAGAATAATGAACTCATAGATGATTTTTACACAAAATTCCTTTTTTTACTTGAAAAATCATTTAGTGTCCATAGTGCACTCATTGTGCACAGACATGCAGAATCTGAAAAAGAGATGCTCTCAACTACTAACGCAACCATTACA
>Ga0256833_1002891_pt1 | contig 11906 bp, 10 predicted proteins | sample 356284metaG_FD_190535 | JGI IMG/M metagenome (GOLD analysis project Ga0256833, IMG submission 190535) | Hydrothermal vent microbial communities from Mid Atlantic Ridge, Atlantic Ocean - 356-284 | ecosystem: Environmental > Aquatic > Marine > Hydrothermal vents | place: Atlantic Ocean: Mid...
GCTGGTCGTCACCGGGGGCCTGGGTTACCCCGCGGGGCTGGGCGGTTGGGCCGGGGGCCTGGTGCACTGGCTGGCCGGATGGCGCGCGGTTGGCCCGCGGGTTTCGGTGGCCCTGGGGCTCATGTACGCCGCGCCCTTGCTGGCCTGGGCCGGGGTCGGTCTGCTTTGGCAGGCCAAACCCTGGGCCACGCGGCGGGTGTGGCTCCCCTGGGCCTTTGCCTTAGCCTTGCTGGGGTTGTGGGCCCTTTACCCCGCGCGGCAGGCCGCGAACCTGGCCTGGCTGGCCCTGGCCCTGGCCCCCTGGGCGGTGGAACCCTGGCTGCAGGTCTATGGGCGTTGGCCCGGGCATTGGGCCGAGTGGGCCATGGCCGCGGGGTTGTTGGTTTTTGCCGCGTTGGCCGGGCTCACCGTGGCCGCGCCCCAGGCCCAGCTGCTGTTGGGCCCGCTGCGCTGGGGGCTGGCGGCCTTGGCCGTGCTGGCCATGGTGTTGCTGGTGTTGGTGGCGCGGGCCCTGTTCCCTGGCCGGTCCGTGCCGCGGCAGGGTGGGCTGTTGGCCGCGCTGGCGTTCAGCTTGCTGATAAGCGGGGTGAACCTGCGCCACGCGTGGTATGCCCCCGCGGCCGGGCACGGCTGGCAGCGGGACCCGGTGGCCTACGATGTGCGGGCCTTAGAGGCCGGGCTCACCTTTTGGGGGAACCGGCTGGCGCGCGGCGCGGCGCAGGATTTGCCCGGCGCGGTGTTGGCGGACCATCCCACCGTGGTTTGGCTGGGGGTCAGCCGCTTTCCACGCCTGCAGATGCGGCAGGCCCTCATGCCCGGCGAAGCGCCCCTGGTGGTGTTGACCCTGGCCGAGGGCCCGCAGCCCGACGGCGCTGCGTATCGGGGGCAAAAGTATCGCCTCACCGAGGTGGATACCGCGCCCTGGCTCACCACCTGGTTCGCCGGGCCCGTGTCGCGCGGCGCGGCGTATGTGGTGCTGTGGGTGCGCAGCGACGCGTTTGCCGGGCCGGTTGCAAACCCGGGGCCTTGAGGCGCGTGCCCGGCCCGCGCGGAGCCTTTCCCCCAAACCCTGCCTGTGAGGAGGCCCAACCATGAGCAAGCCGCTGACCATTGCCATCGACGGCCCCGCGGCCTCGGGCAAAAGCACCCTGGCCCGCCGCCTGGCGCGTGCCCTGGGGTACCTTTATTTCGACACCGGCGTGCTCTACCGGGCGGTGACCTGGGCCGCGTTGCAACGGGGCCTCGCACCCGACGACCCCGCGGCCATGACCCACCTGGCCCGCTCCCTGCGCATCGAGGTGCGCCCCCCCAGCCGAGACGATGGGCGCAGCAACGATGTGTGGGTCGAAGGCCAGGATGTGACCTGGGCCGTGCGCGCCCCCGAGGTGGACCGTTGGGTGTCGGTGGTGGCCGCACACCCGGGCGTGCGGGAGGCCCTCAAAGCCGTGCAGCGGCGCATTGGCCGCCAGGGCCGGGTGGTCATGGTGGGCCGGGATATCGGCACGGTCATCATGCCCGACGCGGATTTGAAGATTTACCTGGACGCGTCGGTGGAAGAACGGGCCCGTCGGCGCTATTTGGAGGCCCAGGGCCGCGGGGAGACCGTGTCGTATGCCCGCATTTTGGAAGATTTGCGGGCCCGGGACCGGCTGGATGCCTCCCGGGCCGTGGCTCCGCTGCGCCCGGCTCCCGACGCGGTGGTGCTGCAGAGCGACGGCCTGACGCCCGAGCAGGTCTTCGAGCGGGTGATGGCCCTGGTGCGGCAGCGCAACTCGGCCCCCGCGGAGCAGCGGGTATGAGCAAAGCCGCGGCCTATCGCCCCCGCTGGTGGAACCTGGCCGCCCGGGTCGCGTTGCGGCCCGTGTTTCGGGCCCTGTTTCGGGCCGCGTATCGGGTGCGGCTGCAGGGGCTGGAGCATGTGCCCCCGCGCGGGCCGTATGTGGTGGTCTACAATCATGTGTCCATCGTCGACCCACCCTTCATCCTCGCGTTTTGGCCCACCCACCGCATTGAAACCGTGGCCGCGGTGGAGGTGTTCCAGCGGGGGAAGGGCCAGAATGTGATTACCTGGCTGTATGGCGCGCTGCCCATTTATCGCGGCCAGCCTGACCGCAAGCAGCTGGACCGGCTGGTCGCGGTGCTGCGCAGCGGCTGGCCCTTGTTGCTGGCCCCTGAAGGCACCCGCTCGCATGTGCCGGGCATGCGGCAGGGCTGGACCGGGCTGGCGTATGTGTTGGACCGGGTAGGCCAGGTGCCTGTGGTTCCGGTGGGGGTGGTAGGCAGCACCGACGAGGCGCTGCGCCGGGCCCGCCGGGGCAAGCGCCCGCGGCTGGAAATGCGGGTAGGCCGGCCCTTTGTGCTGCCGCCCCTGGCGGCCTGGCCCGGCCCGCGCAAGCAGGCCCGCCGCTACAACACCGATTTGATGCTGTATCGGGTCGCCGCGCTGCTGCCGCCCGAATACCGGGGCGCTTACGCGGGGGAACCGCCCCCGGCGCTGCGGCCGTATTTGGAGGACCAGGCATGACCGGGCCGACTCCGCGTTTGCCCGAAGGGGAACCGTTGCCGCCCAAGCCCGTGACCCAGGGCTATTGGCCCGAGCGCACCCGTCTGCCGCGCCTGACCCGGGGGCTACGCTGGCGTCGGCGTTTGCTGCAGGGTCTGGCCCGGCTGTTGGTGCGCCTGTTGACCCGCTGTGAGGCCCGGGGGCTGGAGCATATTCCCCCCCAGGGGCCGCTGCTGCTTACGGTGAACCACTTAGGCGACGCGGACGCGCTGGTGGTACTGGCCCATTTGCCCTGGCAGCCCGATGTGCTGGCCGCGATGGAGCTCTATGACATCAAGCCCGTGCGCTGGCTGCTGAACGCGTATGGCGCCATTTGGGTGCACCGGGGTCGCCCGGACCGGCGGGCGCTCAAGGCCGCGCTGCAAGCCCTGGAAGAGGGGCGGGTGGTGGCCCTGGCCCCCGAGGGGCGGCAGAGTGTCACCCGGTCGTTGGAACCGGGCACCGAGGGCGCCGCGTTTTTGGCCCTCAAGGCCCGGGTACCGGTGCTGCCCGTGGCCCTCACCGGCACCGAAGACGAGAATGTCTTTGGTCATCTCAAGCGCGGCCGACGGCCCAAGGTGAGCGTGACCTTCGGCCCGCCGTTTACGCTGGACGACTTGCTGCCCGCGGAAGGCGGCCTGCGGCAGGCCCTGCCCGTGGGCACCGAGCGCATCATGCTGGCCATTGCCCGCTTGTTGCCCCCGCGCTATCAGGGCGTGTACCGCGCCAGGGTCGCGGCCCAGCGCGACCAGACCTCCCCCTTGCCGGGGTCGCACGGCCCACCGTCGTCCGGAGCCGCGGCCGCGTAGCCGCGCTCGCCCCTGCGTCGACGCTTACGGGCGTGGGCCCTGTCGTGTTCTTTCGTTGCCTTTGGCAGGTGTGTCATGGGAGGTCGCAACATGAGCCAAACAACCGTCTCTGCTCGTCCTTCATGGCGGGAACGCGTCATCGGACGCCTGGGTTCCCCTGCGATTTTGTTCCGTTTGTCGTTGATGGCCGTGGTCATCGGCATGACCACCGGCTACGGTGCGGTCATTTTCATTCGTTTGCTGGCCTGGGTGCAAGGGGTGACCGAAAGCCTGCGCGCCAGCTGGGGCCCGGCGGGGATGTTCGCCGCCATGCTGGTGGGCGGCGTGCTCACGGGCCTGATTGTGACTTACATTGCCCAGGAGGCCAAGGGCCACGGCGTGCCCGAGGTGATGCAGGCGCTGGCCCTGAACGGCGGGCGCATTCGTCCGGCCGTGGTGGTGGCCAAGGCCTTGGGCTCCGCGGTGACCATTGGCGCGGGGGGCTCCGCGGGCCGGGAAGGGCCCATTGTGCAAATCGGCGCCGCGCTGGGCTCGGTGCTGGGCCAGGCGCTGCGGGTTTCCACCGAACGGCTGAAGATTTTGGTGGCCGCGGGCGCGGCCAGCGGCATCGCGGCCACTTTCAACGCGCCCATCGCCGGCGTGTTGTTCGCGCTGGAAGTGATTTTGGGCGAATTCGAGATGGCCAACTTCGGCATCGTGGTCATCTCGGCCGTAACGGCCAGCATTGTCAGCCACACTTATCTGGGCAGCGCGCCGGCCTTCCATGTGCCGGCTTATGGCCTGAACGCGGCTGTGGAAATCGTTTTCTACGCAGGTTTGGGCCTGCTGAGCGCGCTGGTGGCCGTGCTGTTCATCAAAATGCTCTACGCGCTGGAAGACCTGTTCGAGGAGTGGCGCTTTCCCGAGTGGCTCAAACCCGCGGTGGGCATGGCCCTCACCGGGGTGGTGGGCCTGGCCTTTCCCCAGGTGCTGGGGCCGGGCCTGCACTTCATCGGCGAGGTCATCGCCGCCAATGTGCCCTTGACCGTGGGCGCGCTGTTGCTGCTGGCCCTGTTCAAGCTGGTGGCTACGAGCTTCACCTTAGGCGCGGGGAACTCGGGCGGTGTGTTCGCGCCGGCGTTGTTCTCGGGCGCGGCCATGGGCGGCGCGTTGGGGCTGCTTTTGCAGCGCGCCTTCCCCGGCCTCGACATCAACCCGGGCGCGTACGCGCTGGTGGGCATGGCGGCCACTTTCGCCGGCGCGGCCCGCGCCCCCATGACGGCCATCCTCATCGTCTTCGAGATGTCCAACGACTATCGCCTGATTTTGCCCCTCATGTTCGCCACGGTCATCAGCACTTTCATCGCCCAAATCCTCATGCCCGAATCCATCTACACCCTCAAGCTGGCCCGGCGGGGCATTGTGCTGCGCCAGGGCCGCGAGGTGGATGTGATGGAAAGCGTGACCGTGGCCGAGGCCATGGACCCGCACCCCGAGACCGTGCCCGAAGACATGCCCGTGCGGCTGCTGGGCAAGGCTTTCGAGGAGGCCCATGTACACGGCTTCCCCGTGGTGGATGCCGCGGGTCGGCTGGTGGGCATCGTTTCCTTGGGCGATTATCAGCGCGCGCTGCAAAAAGACGATGGTGAGCACCTGCGGGTGCGGGATATCATGACCCGGGATGTGGTGGTGGCTTACCCCGACGAGACTTTGTGGGATGTGATGCGCAAGATGGGCATGCGCGATGTGAGCCGTTTGCCCGTGGTGGCCCGGGATGACCCGCACCGCTTGTTGGGCATCATTCGCCGCCGCGATATCATCTCGGCCTACAATGTGGCCCTGGCCCGCCGGGAGGAAGAGCGCCAACGCCAGCAGGCCCTGGCCCGGGCCCAAGACGAAGGTCTGGAATTCGTGCAGGTGGAACTGCCCCGGGAGGCCTGGGCCGTGAACAAGTATGTGCGGGAGCTGCAGTTGCCCCAGGATTGTCTGTTGATTTCCGTGCGCCGGGGCCGCAAGGTGTGGTTCCCCCACGGCGATACGCTGCTGCAGGCCGGGGACCGGCTGACGGTGTATACCCGGCACGGCAACGCGGAGCGGGTGCAGCACTTTTTGCTGCACGGCCCCCAAACCCGTGAGGCGTGAACCATGGCGCTGCTGAACATTCCGCCCGATGTGCCCGCGGTGGAGATGCAGGGGGTGGAAGTGCGCCTGCAGGGCCGGGTGGTGCTGCAAGAGGTAAGCCTGCGGATTGAGCAGGGCTCCTTTTGGGCCTTGTTGGGGCCCAATGGCGCGGGCAAAACCACCCTGCTGCGGGTGATATTGGGCCTGGTGCGGCCCACCCGGGGCACGGTGCGGGTGTTTGGCCGCGAGCCGTGGCGCCTGGGCCCCCTGCGGCGGGCCATCGGCTATGTGCCCCAGTTCTACCGGGTCGATTGGCACTTTCCGGTGCGGGCCAAGGATGTGGTGATGATGGGCCGTTACGGCGTGCTGGGGCTCTTTCGCCGCCCCGGGCCCGCGGACTGGCGCCTGGTGCACCAGGCCCTGGCGCGGGTGGGCATCGCCCACTTGGCCGACCGCCCCCTGCGCGCGCTCTCGGGCGGCGAACGCCAGCGGGTGTTCCTGGCCCGTGCGCTGGTCACCCAGCCCCGCTTGCTGCTGCTCGACGAGCCCACCGCGGCGGTGGATGTGGCGGCTTCGCAAACCCTCTACGAGCTGCTGCGCCAGCTGCATCGGGAAGGCATGACCGTGGTCATGGTCTCCCACGATGTGGGGGTGGTGGCCCAGTTCGTCGATAGCGTGGCGTGCCTCAACCGCCGGCTGGTGGCCCACGGTCGGCCCGAGGCGGTGCTCACCAGCGACACGCTGGACGAGATGTACGGCTGCGAGGCGGTGTTCTTCCACCACCTGCCGGGCGCGACGCCGCACCTGGTGGTGCGCCCCGACGACGAGGAGGCCGGTTCATGAATTGGTGGGAATACGCCTTCATGCAGCGGGCCCTGCTGGGCGGGGTCATGGTCGGGGTGCTCACCGCGGTGGTGGGCGTGTTCGTGGTGCTGCGGGGCATGTCGTTCATGGGAACCGGCATCGCGCACGCGTCCTTTGGCGGCGTGGCGCTGGGGGTGTTGTTGGGCCTGCCCCCCTTGGGTACCGCACTGGCTTTTTGCCTGCTGGTGGCCTGGGGCATTGGCATGGTCACCCGCCGCGGCGCGCTCAAAGAAGACACGGCCATCGGCATCTTCTTCGCCGCGACCATGGCCCTGGGCGCGCTGTTGCTGGGCCTGCGCCAGGGCTATAATGTGGACCTGTTCGCCTACCTCTTCGGCAGTGTGCTGGCCGTTTCCCCCGGCGACCTGAAGCTCATTTTGAGCGTCGGCGTGCTGGTGCTGCTGACCGTTTTTCTCCTTTATAAGGAATTCGTGTTCATCGCCTTTGACCCCGAAGGCGCGCGGGTGGCCGGGCTGCCCGAGGCCGCGCTGTATTACCTGCTGCTCACCCTCATCGCCGTGACGGTAGTGGTGGCGCTCAAAGTGGTGGGCATTGTGTTGGTGTCCGCGCTGTTGGTCACGCCGCCGGCCGCGGCCTATCGCCTGAGTTCCACCGTGGGGGGCATGATGGCCTGGGCCGTGGCGCTGAGCGTGACCAGTGTGGTGGGCGGCTTGCTGCTGGCCTACGGGCTGAATACGGCCTCGGGCGCGACCATTGTGCTGCTGGCCACCGCGTTCTTCGGCCTGGTGCTGCTGCTGCGCCGGGGGGAAGATTGAGCTGCAGCGCGCCGAGAGGATAAGACACCGCGGGCCGGCAGCACATGCCGGCCCGCGACGCGTAAAAGAGGGGTGCCTTGCCGCGGGTTATGCGCCGGCAACATAGGTGATGCCCACGGTGCCGGGGCCTACATGCACGCCCACTACCGGGCTCACGGGGGTGATGTATTCTTCCACCGGTTGGATGTGGGTTTTGAGCATGTCCATGATTTGGCGGGCTTCGTCTTCTACATCCGCGTGCAGCACCGCCACGCGCACGGGTTCCCGCCCGGCCATGCGCTCCACGGCCAGGTTGACCAGGCGCTTGATGGCCTTCTTGCGGGTGCGGACCTTTTCCACTGGCTCGACCCGGCCATCGCGCACTTCAAGGATGGGGCTGATTTTGAGCATGGTGCCGAACAAGCGGGCCGCGCCACCGATGCGCCCGCCCCGGTGCAGATATTCCAGGGTTTCGGGCAGCAGCAACACCCCCGCGCCGGCGCGGGCCCGTTCGGCCACGGCTTTGGCTTCTTCCAGCGTAGCCCCTTCCTTGGCGGCCCGGGCCGCGGCCAGGGCCTGAAAGCCCAACGACATGGCCACATGCAGCGAATCCACGATTTCCACCCGGGCCTCAGGGACCATTTGCCGGGCCTGTTCTGCCGAAGCGATGGTGCCCGAGAGCTTGGACGAGATGAGCACGGCCAGGATGTCGTAGCCCTGTTCGTGCAGGCGGCGGTAGATTTCGGCAAAGGCCGCAGCCGAAGGCTGCGAGGTGGTGGGGATGCTTTTGGAGGTGCGCAGCCGCTGGTAGAACGCGTCGGGGGTGATGTCGATGCCGTCCAAATAGGTTTGACCGTCCCAAATCACATGCAGCGGCACCACGGTGATGTTGTATTCCTGCACCAAATGCTGGGGGATGGTGGCCGTGCTATCGGTCACGACCGCAACGGGTTTGCCCATGACCCTCACTCCTGAAAGGGGGATGGCGAAAAAGGTGTAAGTCATGGAAGAAAAACCCGCGACCGGTGTAAAAGTCGCGGGTTCAACGAACCGCGCCCCGGCAGAGCGAGGCCGGGGCGCGGGCAAAGGCCGAGGGCCGACAGGGGCTATTTCTCGATGGGCACGCCCACCAGGTTGCCCCACTCGGTCCAGCTGCCGTCGTAGTTGCGTACCTTGCCGAAGCCCAGCAGATAGGTCAACACGAACCAGGTGTGGCTGCTGCGTTCCCCAATGCGGCAGTAGACGATGAGGTCGTCGTCGGGGCGCAGCCCGGCTTCCTGCTCGTAAATCTGGCGCAGCCGCGGGGCGTCCAAAAAGGTGCCGTCGGTGGGGTCCACGGCCCGGCTCCAGGGGATGTTGACCGCGCCGGGGATGTGTCCGCCGCGCAGCGCGCCTTCATTGGGATAGTCGGGCATGTGCAGGCGTTCGCCCCGGTATTCCTCGGGGGAGCGCACATCCACCAGGGGTTTGCCGGCCTGCACATGGGCCAACACCTGGTCCCGAAAGGCCCGAATGCGGCTGTCGTCGCGCTCGGGCGCGCGGTAGTCGGTGGGTGGGTAGTGGGGCACTTCCCGGGTGAGGGGGCGGCCTTCTTGCACCCATTTGAGGCGACCGCCGTCCATGATTTTGGCGTTGGTGTGGCCGAAGAGCTGGAAGACCCAAAACGCGTAAGTGGCCCACCAGTTGTGCTTGTCGCCGTAGAACACCACCGTGGTCTCGGGGGTGACGCCGATGCGCCGCATCAGGGCCTCGAAGCCCTCCCGATCCAGATAGTCTCGGATGACGGGGTGGTTCAGGTCCCGCACCCAGTCCACTTCCACCGCGCCGGGAATGTGGCCGCTGGGGTAAAGCAGCGGGTCCTCGTTGGATTCGATGATGCGCACCTGGGGGTCGTTCAGATGCTCGGCCACCCATTGGGTGGAAACCAGCACCTCGGGGTGCACATAACCGCGTTGGGAAATGGGCGTTGCCATACGCGCCTCCACAGGAGAAGATGACCGGCCCCGCGGGTTATGACGGCGTGGGCCGCCACGCGGGCCGGAACACGAAGCGAACGATGAGGGCAATGTAGGCCACATAGGCCAACACTTCCATGAGGGAGGGGTCGCCGTTGTAGCCGAACAGGGCCTTGAGGAATTGCCCGGCCAGAGAGGTTTCGGCCAACACGGCGTTGGTGTTCCAGATGGGGTCCACCAGCGCGGGCAGCCAGCCCACTTCCACGAACTCGTGGATGCCATGGGCCACCAGGCCGGCGGCCACGGCCAGGAGCAGCACCGTGGTCACCCGGAAGAAGGCCCGCAGGTTCAGGCGCAGGGTGGAGGCATAGAGGGCCCAGCCCAGGGCGATGGCCGCGGCCAGGCCGGTGAGCGCGCCGGTGAGCACGGGCAGCGTATTGCTTTGGAAGATGAGCGCGACCAGAAAGAGGGACAGCTCGACGCCTTCCCGCACCACTGCGAAGAAGGCCAGGGCGAACAGGGAGCCTCGCGCCGCGCGCTGCACATCACTTTCGATGCGTTGGCGCAGGCCGGGGGCATGGCGTTGCATCCAGAAGAGCATCCAGGTCAGCACGCCGGCGGCCAGCAGCATGGTGGTGCCTTCGAAGATTTGTTCGGCCGGGCCTTCCAGGGCCAGGCCCAGGGCGTAAAGCCCACCCCCCACGGCCAGGCTCAACGCGCTGGCCGTGCCCACCCCGGCCCAAACCGTGCGACGCAAATGAGGCAATCCGAAGCGGGCCAGCGCGCCGAGAATGATGCTCACAATGAGCGCGGCTTCCAGGCCTTCACGCAGCGCGAGGAGCAATGCTGCCAACATGAAACGAGCCTCCTAAGGTAGATTTTTTAGAGAAAAGTCTTGTAAATTCCTGGGCCCCCAGTATACCCAAGGCCCGGGCGAAAGGCAAGGGTGATTTTCGCAAATCGGAATGTTTCCAAAATGTCACATGCCGTGCGGTAGGGGCGCGGCGTGTTGCGTCGGGGGATGCAACCGTGGATACACGCGGATAAACGCGGATGAACGACAGCAGGAAGCAGTCAGCGGTCAGCAGGGCGCACGGTAGGGGCGCACGGCGGTGTGCCCTGGGGGATGAAGCCGCGGATGAAAACAGCAATGAGCAGACAGCAGTCAGCGGTCAGCAGGGAGCAAAGGCGGACCCCGCCACCCGCCAACTTCCAACCCCCAACTTCCAACCTCCCTCCGTACTCTCCGTGTCCTCGTGTGAGGCACCGCGGTGCCAGGGCTCCAGGAACCAAAGCGGCACGAGCGTGCCGCAGTCTAAAAACGCGCGGCCTCCTGCCACCTTCCAACCACCGACTACCAACTTCTAACTTCCAACCACCAACCACCAACCACCAACCTCCCCTCCACGACCGGCCGAGGGCCGCGCATGGTATGATTGGGCCCACATCACGGCCGCGAGGAAACACGCCATGCATGTCCTCATCGTCGCGCTGGGCAGCCGGGGCGATGTGCAGCCTTTCGTCGCCTTGGGTTGGGCCCTGCGCCAACGGGGCCATCGGGTCACGGTGGTGGCCGACCGGGTCTTCGAGGCCCTCATCCGCCAGTATGGCTTGCACCCCCACCCCTTCGAGGCCCAGGTGCAGCGCCACATGGCCGATTTGGTGCAGGTGGGCCATCGCAGCGCGCTGCGACAGCTGTGGGAACTGGCCCGCAGCGGCAAAACCACGGCCGCGCATATCTTCCAGCGCATGTATGAGGCCATGGCCCAGGCCGATAGCGTCGTCTTTTCCCCTCTGGCCCTGGTCGCAGTCGATATGGCCCAGGCCCGAGGCATCCCGGCCATGATGGCCGCGGTGCAGCCCCTCACCCCCACCCGGGCCTTTGCCCATTCCCTGGCGCCTCCCTGGCCCCGCAAGCTGCCCGGCCAAACCCTTTACCACCGCGGGACCTATTGGCTGGTCAACGCCGCGCTGGCCGGCCTGGCCCGACCGCACATCAACCGCTTTCGCCGCGCAGTGCTGGGCCTGCCGCCTCGACCATGGCGTGAGTTCCTCACCGCCGACCCCTTCCCGCGGCCCATCCTCTACGCCTTCCCCCCGCAGGTGGTGCCCCGCCCGCCCGATTGGGACCCGGGCGTCCACCTCACCGGTTATTGGCTGCTCCCACCCCCGCGGGGCTGGCAACCACCCGCGGCCCTGGTAGATTTTCTCGAAGCCGGGCCGCCGCCCGTCTATGTGGGCTTTGGCAGCATGGTCGACCAGGACCCCCGCGGCCTGACCCGTATGGTCGTCGAAGCCCTGCGCGCGGTGGGCCGCCGCGGGGTCCTGCTGGGTGGGTGGGCCCGCCTGGGCCACGGCGCGCTGCCCTCCGATGTCTTCGTCGTCGACGAAGTGCCCCACACCTGGCTTTTCCCCCGCTGCGCGGCCGTGGTGCACCACGGCGGGGCCGGAACCACCGCGGCCGCGCTCCAGGCTGGCGTGCCCGCGGTGGTGGTGCCCTATTTGATGGACCAGCCGTTTTGGGGCCGCCGGGTGGCCGCGTTAGGCGTCGGGCCGCAGCCCATCCCGCGGCGCCGGCTTACAGCCCAGGCCCTGGCCCAGGCGCTGCACCAGGCCCTGCACGATGACCGAATGCGCGCCCGCGCGGCGGCCCTGGGCCAAACCTTGCGCCGCGCCGACGGGCTGACCCAGGCCGCGCGGCTGGTGGAAAGCCTGACCGCCGCCGGCTCCCACACCGCCCCCGGAGGCAGCCCATGACCGTTTTATCCGCCGTGTTACAGCGCGTGCACCGCCGCGGCGCGGTCACCCGTGAAGAAGCTTACGCGCTCATGCACGCCCGGGCCGCGGACCTGGCCGCGCTTATGGCCCTGGCCGCATCCTG
>Ga0256833_1002892_pt1 | contig 11905 bp, 12 predicted proteins | sample 356284metaG_FD_190535 | JGI IMG/M metagenome (GOLD analysis project Ga0256833, IMG submission 190535) | Hydrothermal vent microbial communities from Mid Atlantic Ridge, Atlantic Ocean - 356-284 | ecosystem: Environmental > Aquatic > Marine > Hydrothermal vents | place: Atlantic Ocean: Mid...
CTACGATACACAATATGCTTGTACACTAATGGGAAGTGAGAGTGTTTTTGTCTGGCATAAAGAAGAGAATTTACCAAAAGATACTAACTTAGTTATCCTTCCTGGTGGATTCAGTTATGGAGATGCACTAAGAAGTGGTTCTATCGCAAGATTTTCCCCTATCATGAAAGCAGTTATAGAGTATGCAAATGATGGTGGTAAAGTTTTGGGTATTTGCAATGGTTTTCAGATTTTAGTAGAGTCTGCTCTTTTGCCAGGAGCTATGAAAAGAAATGCAAATCTTCACTTTATCTCAAAATTTCACCATTTAAAAGTGGTAAACAGTGAAAATAATTTTTTATCAGCTTTAAAAAATGATGACATAGTAAATATCCCCATAGCCCATGGTGAAGGAAATTATTATATAGATGATGAAGGACTTCAAAAATTATACAATAATAAGCAAGTATTATTAACTTATTGTGACAAGAATGGTCAAAATCTCAATCCAAATGGTTCTGTTGACTCGATAGCAGGTATATGTAATGAAAAGAAAAATGTTTTTGGTTTGATGCCTCATCCTGAACGTGCCATGGAGAGCCTACTTGGAAGTGATGATGGTATAAAAATGTTAAAGGGTTTTTTTAGTTGAGAGTACGCATTTTTATTATAATGATCTCGATTGTGTGTAGTGTAAGTTCAATACAAGCTGATATATTTACCTCTTTATTTGGACATAAAGATAAACAAAAAAGTGATGTCCAAATCCAGGAAGAACCTGCTAGCAAAGAGGGTACGATTGTTGAAGAAGAGGTTATCAGTGCAGATGAGTATATGGATAGCACAGATGAACCAGATGAAGATCAACTATTTGATCAAGCCAATCAAAAAGATACATTTTCACAAGATAGTGCAATAGATGAAGCACCTGAAGTTGAAAAAGCAATAAGCACAGATGAATACGACACACAAGAAGATGATTTAGAAGAAGATAGTAGCCTTGATGATCCTTTTATCAAAGTCAAAAATATCCTTTTATCTTATAGTGATAAACCAGATAAAATATACCTGTTACAACATTTTCCTATACATCTAAAAGCGATTATTCCACAGACAAATATCAAAGCAATTCAAACTGATTTTATAGGTGGAAAAGATTATAAAGTAATAAATCCAGACAGACCCTGGGAAAAAACAGGTGAAAATAGTTATGAAAATACCTTTTATCTTAAACTATTAACAAAACAGGCAAAATTACCCAACATAAAAGTAAGCAAACAAAGTCAAAGCGGAAAAGTACAAAGTGAAGTATTAAAAGCATTTAATGCCAAAATAGTTTCCCTTCGACAGGATAATCTCTTTTGTAAAATTCTGGCAAATAGCTTAGATGTACATAAACATCAAGAGAGAAAATATGACGAACAGAGCAATATAATAGTTTTAGAGCTAAATGCCACTAATGGTAATCTTGAAGATTTTCATATTCCTTTTGCTTCAAGAGAGGGAATTGATGATATAAAAACTAAAGGGTTAAATCAAAAAATTTACTATTTTTGTATCGTACCAAACAGTAAAAAGATTTTTAAATTTAAATATTTTAATCTTCTAAGAAACAGATTTGAAATTATATCTTTTGATATCAAACCAATAGATACGACTATAAGTACACATACAAATCTAAATCCTCAAAAAAATAAATATATCATCTATAAAATGATTGCACTTGGTATTCTTGCACTTTTATTTTTGATTTTATATTTTAAAACAAAAAAGATTTATTATATTGCTTTAGCACTAGTAACTATTGTCTTTTTATTTTACACACAAGTACCTATCAGAAAAGTTACAATTAGAGCAAATGTTCCTCTTCGTATACTTCCTATGCAAAACTCAACTATATTTTTTAGGACAAATAAACCTTTAACTGCAGATATATTATTGAAAAAAGAGCGTTATACTAAAGTTTTATTACCAAATAAAAAAATTGGATGGATAAAAAATGAAGATCTTCGGTAAATTAAAAGCAGTATGGATATTAACAGAATTTCTTATTACTGTTCCAGTTGTAATATTTTTGATGAGATTTTGGAATGATAAGCAGTGGACTTTTCGCAAAATCTGGTCTAAAATGCAAGCCTATCTGACAGGATATGATTTAGAGATCATCGGAAAACCTGACAAAGATGCAAAACTTTTACTCTTAAATCATCAAAGTTTACTTGATATTATCGTTATAGATGCTTCTTATCCAAAAGATCCCTGCTGGGTTGCAAAACAACAAATTGCAGATATGCCATTTTTTGGTCAGATCTTGACACTTCCAAAGATGATTATCATCGATCGTGAAAGTAAACAATCTCTTAGAAAACTTTTTAAAGAAGCAAAAGAGAGGATAGAAGAGGGTCGTGTTATAGCTATGTTTCCAGAAGGAACAAGGGGTGATGGCAAAAAGTTACTCCCTTTTAAAGCGGGGGCAAAACTTTTAGCTTCAAAACTAAAGCTAAAAGTCCAACCAGCTGTTATCGTAAACACTCGTCAGATTCTTGACTCACTGGATTTTACGGCAAAAGCTGGAAAAGTAAAAATCATCTATCTTGATCCCATAGATCCAACACAAGATAAAGAGTGGTTTGAAAAACTTCATAAAAATATGCAAGAAGTACTTGACAAGGAAACTCAAAATAGTTGAGTCACTTTACTAAACCTTTAATATTGACTTAATCTTTATCTGCTATAATTCCTCCTGTAAAAAATTAATAACAATGAAATACTACATAAACAGGAGGACAATATGTCTAAATATGAATTTCAAACAGAGGTTTCTCAACTTTTAAACCTCATGATACACTCTTTGTACTCAAACAAAGAGATCTTTTTAAGAGAACTAATTTCTAATGCATCAGATGCTTTAGATAAGTTAAACTATCTGACACTAACAGATGATAAATTTAAAAACTTATCATACGAACCACGAATTGATATCAAAATCGATAAAGAAAATAACCAACTCATCGTAAGTGACAGTGGTATCGGTATGAATGAAGAAGATTTACAGAAAAATCTAGGAACAATTGCAAAAAGTGGAACAAAATCATTTATAGAAAACTTAAGTGGTGACGCAAAAAAAGACTCCTCTTTGATTGGTCAGTTTGGTGTTGGTTTTTATGCTGCTTTTATGGTTGCTGATAAAATTGAAGTTTTGAGTAAAAAAGCAGGTGAAGAAAACGCTTATACATGGATAAGTAAAGGTGGAAATGATTATGAGATAAAAGCCTCAGAAAAAGAGACTCATGGTACACAAATCACACTCCATTTACGTGAAGATGCCAGTGAATTTCTTGAAACATACCGTATCAAAAGTATCGTAGAAAAGTACTCAAATCATATTCCATTTCCTATCTTTTTAGAGAGTGAAGAAGAAAAAGATGGTAAAAAAGAGAAAGTAACAGAACAGATCAATAAAGCATCTGCATTATGGCGGCTATCAAAAAGTCAAATCAGTGATGAAGAGTATAAAGATTTTTATAAAACTATCTCTCATGATAGTGAAGATCCACTACTTTATATCCATACAAAAGCAGAAGGTACATTAGAGTATACAACACTCTTTTATATTCCCAAAACAGCTCCATTTGATCTATTTCGTGTAGATTACCAGTCAGGAATAAAACTCTATGTAAAACGTGTTTTTATCTCTGATGATGACAAAGAGTTATTGCCTACATATTTACGTTTTGTCCGTGGTATTGTAGATGTCGAAGATTTACCGTTAAATGTAAGCCGTGAAATATTACAGCAAAATGTCATACTCTCTAAAGTCAAAAAAGCTTCTGTTAAGAAGATATTAACAGAACTTAAAAAACTTAAAGAGAAAGATTTTGACAAATATTTAGAATTTTACAACCAATTTGGCAAAGTACTCAAAGAGGGTATCATGAGTGAATTTGAGCATAAAGATCTTTTACTTGATCTACTACTGTTCAAATCAACAAAAAGTGATAAACTTGTAGATTTTAAAACTTATGTAGAGGGCATGAAAGAAGATCAGAAAGAGATTTTCTATATCACAGGTGAAGACGCAAATATGTTGAAAAATTCACCACTTTTAGAGAGCTTTTTAGATAAAGATATCGAAGTGTTATTGATGGATGATGAAGTAGATACTATTGTTGTTCCAAATATACACCAATACAAAGAAAAACCTCTCAAAGCAGTAAACAGTGCAGATATTCAAGAGAGTGATGAAGAAAAATTAAAAGCTGATGAAGAAAAATTTGCAGAAGTTTTAGTCAAGATGAAAGAGTCACTAAAAGATGAAGTAAAAGATGTAAAGGTGACAAGCAGACTTAAAAGTTCACCAGCGGTACTTGTGTATGACAAAGATGATCCTGATTTTGCTATGCAGCAGATGTTAAAACAGATGGGACAAATGGAATTACCACCTGTTAAACCTATTTTAGAGATCAATCCTGATCATAAAATATTTAACACTATTTTAGATAAAAAAGCATTTCAAAAAATTGATGATGTAGCTCATACTCTACTTGATCTTGCCAAACTTAGTGAAGGCATGAAGATAGAAGATCCAAATGCATTTAGTAAACGTATCTATGATATGATGGATCAAACACTTTAGGATTTAACATGAAGAAGATATTGCTTTTGATCTTTTGCTTTTGTTTAAGTGCTTATGCACAGTTATACAAAGTACCAGATTTTCAAAGCGATATCTTTTCAAAAGATGGCAACAGACTTAAAAAAGTACAGATGTCATTGATCTTTGAAGGTGAGGGTATACAAAATGAGAGTTATAAAATCCTTGATGCCCTCAACATTGTTGTAAGTAGTTTTTATATTGAAGACTTATTTACATCAAAAGGAAAAGAACATTTTAAAACAGTTTTGAAACAGTACATCGCCAAAAAATATATGATTGATATTGATTTTATCTATATCATCAAGTTCAATATCAAACAAAGTGTTGATTTGGATAAAATTGTCCAGGAACTTGAAAATAAAATCCGAGAAAAAAACTTTTATAAAACGCAAAAAACTCCAAAAAAAGATTATAAAGAAGCATTAAAATTAGAAGAAGCTCAACCCTCTTCACAACTTCCATAAAAGAACCTAAGCTTTATCTTTTTTGGTTATAATTGCTTACAATTACGAAACAATAGGAAATATATAATGAAAATGTCAGGATCACAAATGGTGATCGAAGCACTTCACAAAGAGAATGTAAAAGTTGCTTTTGGTTACCCTGGCGGAGCAATCATGAATGTATATGATGAAATTTATAAAGATAAAAGTTTCAAACATATATTAACACGTCATGAACAAGCAGCTGTACATGCCGCAGACGGGTATGCCAGAGCTAGTGGTGAAGTAGGTGTAGCAATAGTTACAAGTGGACCGGGATTTACTAATGCAGTTACAGGAATAGCAACCGCATACACTGATTCTATACCAATGGTTATCATCAGTGGACAAGTTCCTATCACTATGATTGGTACAGATGCTTTTCAGGAGATTGATGCCGTAGGAATCAGCCGACCTTGTACTAAACACAACTACTTAGTAAAAGATATCAAAGATTTACCAGCAATCATCAAAGAAGCTTTTTTTATTGCCAGAAGTGGCAGACCAGGGCCTGTTCATGTTGATATACCTAAAGATATTACAGCACAGACTGGTCTGTTTGAGTATCCAAAAGAGATACATTTAAAAACATATAAACCTCACTATAAAGGCAATTCCAGACAAATACACAAAGCTTTAGAAGCTATCGCTAAGAGTAAAAAACCTATATTATATCTAGGTGGTGGTTTAATTAGTGCAGGTGCTACTGATTTAATCCGACAATTTGCCAAAATGACAGGTATACCTGCTGTTGAGACATTGATGGCACGTGGTGCTATGGGTCATGAAAACCCACTTCTTTTAGGAATGGTTGGGATGCATGGAAATTATGCTTCAAATATGGCTATGAGTGAAGCTGATTTGATGATAGCTCTAGGACCTAGATTTGATGACCGTGTTACTGGAAGACTGGATGAATTTGCTAAACATGCAAAGATTATTCATGTAGATATAGATCCTAGTAGTATTGGTAAAATAGTTGATGTAGATTATCCGATAGTCGGTGATTTAAAAAATGTATTAGAATCTATGGTTGATTTAGCAAAAGAGAAGATCGACCCTGACAAATATGAGAGCTGGAGAGGATTACTTTCACGATATAATGAAATCCATCCATTAAAATATAACGATGATACAAAAAATATAAAACCACAATGGGTAATACAAAGAGTTGGCGAGATACTAGGCGATGGTGCGGTTATTTCTACGGATGTTGGTCAGCATCAAATGTGGACAGCTCAATTTTACCCTTTTTCATTTCCTAGACAATTTGTCACAAGCGGAGGATTAGGAACTATGGGATTTGGTTTTCCTGCTGCTTTGGGTGTGGCTGAATATGCCAAAGATAAAGTAAGTATCAACTTTACAGGAGATGGTTCAATATTGATGAATATTCAGGAGCTGATGACAGCAGTTGAACAAAAATTACCTGTAATCAATATCATCCTTAACAATAACTTTTTGGGAATGGTGCGTCAGTGGCAAACTTTTTTCTATGATAAAAGATATGCTGAAACTGATTTAAGTATGCAGCCTGATTTTGTTATGCTGGCAAAAAGTTTTGGTGGAGAGGGTTATAGAGTTGAAACAAAAGAGGAGTTTGATATAGCTCTAAAAGAAGCTATAAAATCATCTGTTCCAGTTATGATTGATGTGAAAGTAGATCGTTTTGAAAATGTTTTACCGATGGTTCCAGCAGGAGGAACACTTTATAATATGATGTTAGAATTTAAGGAAAACTCATGAAAGAGATCAGAAAAGTTATCTCTGTGATTGTTATCAATGAAGATGGTGTACTTTCACGTATAGCAGGTTTATTTGCAGGAAGGGGATATAATATCGAATCACTGACAGTTGCACCAATCCCTGAGAGTAATTTTTCACGTTTTACTATCGTTACAAAAGGTAGTGAACGTGTATTGGAGCAGATAACAAAACAGTTACATAAACTTATCCCAACTTATAAAGTTATCGAATCACAAGATGTAGTCGAAAAAGAGATGGCACTGGTCAAAATACCACTTGATACAAACATGAGTGGACTTGATGCAATCTTGAAAGGTTACAATGGAATTGTTGCAAATGCTACTGAAGATTCATTGATATTGATGGGTGTTGATGATGCAGATCGTATCAGCAATTTTTTAAAAATTATTAAAAAATTCAATCCAACTGAAATCGTACGTGGCGGTTCAGTATCTATGGAGAAATAATGCTTTTAAGTACCCTGGCACAAAAGTTGCAACTCAACTTTGACGGAGAAGATTTAGATATTTCTGCGATCAATACACTAAACCATGCCAATAAACATGAAATTACATTTTTTGACAATCAAAAATATCAAGATCAACTCTTGACAACAAAAGCTGCTGCGATCTTTATCTCAAAAGAGTTTGTAGAGCATCTTCCAAAAGATGTAATCCCACTTGTAAGTGATGAACCTTATCTAAAAATGGCACAGGCTAGTTACTATTTTAAAAAACCTTTAATCAGAGAAAAAAAAGAGCCGACAATTGCATCAAGTGCACTAATACAAGAGAGGGTTCATATAGGTAATGGCGTTACAATAGGTGAGGGTGTAACAATACTCAGTGGTGCTGTTATCGGTGAAGATGTAAATATCGGAGATAATTGTACTATTTATCCTAATGTAACAATATACAACGATACGCAGATTGGTCAAAATTGTACAATTCATGCAGGCAGTGTGATAGGAAGTGATGGATTTGGTTATGCTCATACAAAGTTAGGTGAACATGTCAAAATTTATCATAACGGTAAAGTTATCATAGAAGATGATGTAGAGATAGGGGCAAACACGACAATAGATCGTGCAGTTTTTGGAGCAACTATCATCAAAAAAGGTACAAAGATTGACAACTTAGTACAAATTGGACACAATTGTGAAGTTGGAGAGTATAGTATCCTGGTTTCTCAAGTAGGTTTAGCAGGTTCAACAACTTTAGGAAGAAATGTCGTATTAGGTGGACAAAGTGCAACAGCAGGACATTTAAAAATAGCAGATTTTGTCACCATCGCAGCACGTGGAGGTGTCACAAAGTCAATTACAAAAAAAGATATCTATAGTGGTTTCCCACTAATGAGACATAAAGACTGGCTAAAACTTCAAGCCAAAATATCAAAATTATTAAATAAATAAAGGAAAAACATGAGCGGTAAAAATACAGTTTTAAAAACATTCAAATTAGCAGGAACAAAAGATGGAGAAATATCTATCTCAAAAATAGAAGAACCATATGGACCAAAATCACAGCCAGTTGTCAGTATAGGAATATCACTTAAAGCTAGTAGTGAAGAGCCTGACTGGAAAGCACACATTCCCTATGAAAACTTAGATGAACTTATCCTGGCATTACAAGAAGCAAAAGAAAAAAAATAATCAACTTTTAAGCTTATTTTGCGTAAAATCCGCAACTTATTAACCATCATAAAAGGAAAAAACGATGAAAAGAACATATCAGCCACACAATACGCCAAGAAAGAGAACCCACGGTTTTAGATCAAGAATGGCTACAAAAAATGGTAGAAGAGTTATCCGTGCAAGACGTGCAAAGGGTAGAAAAAGATTAGCAGTTTAAGAGATTTTCAAACTTTAAAAACACCTAAAGAATTTGGTTATTTTTATAACCATAGCCGTAAAAAGCATGTCCATTCTATGGTTGCATTTTACAAAAAAGGTGATACAAAAAAAGTTGGCTTTACAGCAAGTAAAAAGATTGGAAATGCTGTAAAGCGTAACTTTGCAAAAAGACGTTTACGTGCAGCATTTTTGGAACTTCAGCCTCATCTAAATCAAGGATATTATATTTTTGTTGCTAAAAAAGAGATTCTTACCCAAGAGTTTACAAAAGTACAAAGAGATATGCACTTTGCTTTAGAGAAACTAAACGCAATCAAAAAACAATAATCCTCATGAAATCTATCACACTCTATCTTTTAAAAATTTATCAAAAATTTTTTACACTATTTAGTTTTGGTAGTTGTCGCTATTATCCAACCTGTTCAGAATATGCAAAATGGCAATATGAGAAAAATAACTTTTTCTTAGCAACACTTTATTCACTTTTGCGTATACTTCGCTGTAACCAGCTTTTTGCCGGTGGAATTGATTATCCCATTGTAAAAATGAGCTTAAATTCTAATACAATTTGCTATCATAACGCAAATACAAATAAGATTATTGTAAAATTTTGGTTCGTTCCAAAATCGGACAATGATTATTATCTAATCAAAACTTTCAAAAGGAATTCACATTGCTTGACAAAATGACGCAACAACAACGTATGGTACTTGCAGTAGTACTTAGTTTTATATTTTTCGTAGCGTATGATTTTTTACTGCCAAAACCAAAACATATCGCTCAGGAAAATAACCAGACAACACAACAGCCTCTCACTACACAAAAAGCAAATGCTACACCAATAGCAAGTAGTGCACCAGCACCAATGGAAAACAAAACTCCAACGCCTGCAGGCATCACGAAAGAACAATCTGATACAAAAAATATTGCAAATATCATCACTCCAGCATTTCATGCTAAGATAGATGAACTAGGACGTATAAGTCTATATGAAGTTTTACTTGAAAAATTTAAAACAAAAGATGGCAAACTCCCGAATCTTGTCGATCCATCTTCACCTGTAAAACCACTTGAGATAAGATTTAGCGATCCTGCTTTAAATGAAGAAGCATTTAAAGTTCCTTATACTGCCAGTAGTTCGGATATAAAAGTAAGCAATGAGGATAAAGAGCTTGTATTAACTCAAAAGCTAAGTAAAGTAACTATAACCAAAAAAATCATATTTCATCCAAATGGAACATATTCACTGCATATATCATTAAGCAACCCTGTTGAGTATTATGTAAGTCCAGGATTCAGACCAAAAGAAGCATCAGACAAATTTACTTTCATGGGTGTTTTAATTCGTAAAGCTGATGGAACAATCGATACCATTAAAGATGGCGGGGCTAAGGGTAATGAAGTCTATATGAAAGCAAATATCCTAAGTGCCTGTGATAAATATTTTGCGACTACTTTTTATAACTTCAAAGATGGCTTTGATGTCTATATTACTAAAGACGCAAAAGAAGATCCACTGGCATTTGTAAAAGGTTCTAAAGAGTTCCAGCTAAGCGGTTATGCAGGTGCAAAATCACATAAACGTTTAGCCGCTATTGATCCTAGAATGACTGATATTATCGAATATGGATTTTTTACATTTTTGGCAAAACCTATGTTTATTTTACTAAAAACCATACATAGTTACATCGGGAACTGGGGTTGGGCAATCGTTGCAACAACTATTCTTTTGAGATTGGTTTTATTTCCTTTGACATACAAAGGAATGGTTTCAATGAACCGCCTAAAAGCACTCTCCCCAAAAATCAAAGAGATCCAAAAGAAATACAAAGGTGAACCGCAAAAAATGAATGCGAAGATGATGGAATTGTATAAAAAGCATAATGCCAACCCAATGGGTGGGTGTCTGCCTATGATTTTACAAATTCCTGTCTTTTTCGCGATTTATCGTGTATTGCTAAATGCAGTTGAATTAAAACACGCTCCTTGGATGGGATGGATTCATGATCTCTCTGCTATGGATCCTTATTATATCTTGCCTATTTTGATGGCAGGTACAATGTTTTGGCAGCAACGTATCACACCAACAAACTTTACTGATCCAATGCAAGAGAAAATCATGAAATTTTTACCATTGATTTTTATGTTTTTCTTTGTAACTTTTCCAGCAGGATTGACACTATACTGGTTTGTCAATAATCTCTTTGGTGTCTTACAGCAATACTATGTAAATAGTATATTTAAAAAGGAAAAAGAGCAAAAAGGTGTAGCATGAAAAGAGAATTTAGTGCAGATACTTTAGAGGATGCTTATAAAGAAGCATCCTTGAGTCTTGAATGTTCTATTATTGATTTGGATATTGAAGTATTACAGTATCCATCAAACGGCTTTTTGGGTATGTTTTCTAAAAAAGCCATCATAAGTGTATCTCATAAAGATGCAAATAAAAACACTCAACCACAGGAAATACCTTCAAAACTTTCAGACGAAATCAAAAACCACTTAACAAATCTTTTAGAAAATAGTTGTTTTGATGCTTATGTACAAAAAGTAGAAGTTGATGAAGAAAATAAAGAAGTCTATATCAAAATAGATGGTGAAGATGCAGCTTTGATGATAGGAAAAGAGGGATATCGTTATAAAGCATTCTCATACATGATTTATAATTGGATACGTGTAAAATATGCACTCTCATCAACTTTAGAAATATCATCATTTTTACAAACACAACAAGATAGTATAAATACTTATATCCAGTCACTAAAAGAAAAAATAGCACAAAATACTAAAGTACAGACAAAACCACTTGATGGTATATTGGTAAAACTTGCATTGGATGGTTTGCGTAAAGCATATCCAGAAAAATATGTAGCAATTCGTACACTTAAAAGTGGTAAAAAAATTGTAATAGTAAATGAATATAGAAAAGACAAATGAACAATGAAACAATATGTGCCATAGCAACGGCACATGGAGTAGGGGGGATTGCCATTGTACGTATCAGTGGTAATCAAGCCCAGACAATAGCAGAAAAAATTTTACAAAAAGATCTACCCTCACCGCGTTTTGCACAACTTTGTGACTTATGGGATACAAACAATAAATTAATAGACGAAGCAATAGTTATATTTTTTAAAAATCCACACAGTTTCACAGGTGAAGATGTTATTGAATTTCAATGTCATG
>Ga0256833_1002893_pt1 | contig 11905 bp, 14 predicted proteins | sample 356284metaG_FD_190535 | JGI IMG/M metagenome (GOLD analysis project Ga0256833, IMG submission 190535) | Hydrothermal vent microbial communities from Mid Atlantic Ridge, Atlantic Ocean - 356-284 | ecosystem: Environmental > Aquatic > Marine > Hydrothermal vents | place: Atlantic Ocean: Mid...
TATGAAATAAATGATAATCAAAAATCATTAAGATTTGATTTTACTTTGTACACAAGCGGCATGTATTTTATGAAATTGGTAACTAAAGATAAAATAGAAATTGTGAAATTTGTTCATCGATAGGAAAATGTCTCTATGGAACGTTAATAACTATAGAGCTGCTACCGACTTGATTTCAATAGGTCTATAATACTGCTTAGTAAAGTGTGCCTTTTTCTATCATTCTTGACATTACTATTTGTTGAATCTCTGAAGTCCCTTCATATATTTGAGTTATTTTAGCATCTCTCATCAATCTTTCTACATGATACTCTGCAACATATCCATAGCCTCCATGAATTTGTACCGCTTCAGTAGTATGTTTCATTGCTATTTCAGCAGCAAAATACTTAGCCATTGAACCTGCCATCACATAATCCAAATGTTGATCTTTTAGCCAAGCTGCACGATGAACAAGGAGTCTGGCCGACTGTATATCTGTTGCCATTTCAGCAAGTTTGAAGGCAATAGCCTGATGCTTTGATATTGGTTTCCCGAATGCTTCTCTCTCTTGAGAATATTTTACTGCCAATTCATAAGCACCTGAAGCTATTCCAAGTGCCTGAGATGCAATTCCTATCCTGCCACCATTTAATGTATTCATAGCAAAAGTGAATCCAAATCCATCAGCTCCAATTCTATTTTCTTTAGGCACTTTAACATTATTGTACATGATTGAGGTCGTATCAGAAGCTCTAATCCCCATTTTGTCTTCTTTCTTACCTATCTGTACTCCGTCCCAATCTGCTTCGACTATGAATGCATTGATACCTTTATGCTTAAGTTCAGGGTTTGTATGTGCAATAACCAAGTGTATCCCGGAAGTTTTACCATTGGTAATCCAATTTTTAGTCCCATTTAACAAATAGTAGTCTCCCTTATCTTCTGCTATAGTTCTCTGCTTTGTCGCATCACTACCTGCCTCCGGTTCGGATAGACAAAATGCACCAATTTTCTCACCAATTGCCAACTGTGTAAGATATTTTTGTTTTTGATCCTCAGTACCATATTCCTCTAATCCCCAACAAACCAAGGAATTATTTACAGACATAATCACAGCTGCTGCAGCTTCAACTTTTGATATTTCTTCCATAGCCAAAACGTATGAAATAGTATCCATTCCAAAACCGCCATATTCAGGTGATACCATCATACCCAAAAACCCCATCTCTGCCATTTGTTTTACTTGCTCTTTAGGATAAATAGCCCCCCTGTCTCTTTCTATTACTCCGGGCAACAATACTTGCTGTGCAAAGTCTCTAGCTGCATCTCTTACAGCCAATTGTTCTTCTGTAAAATTAAAATCCATTATGAATATTTTATTTTATTAATAAATTTTGTCCAAAATTAACAAATATTATTTGGTGATTGTAATTTAAGTGCTCTTTTTTTTAGATACCTTCTTATTTGAAATGCATCTTAGCAATATCTTTTGATAATATTAATGTATATTTGATACCAAAAGGAGACTTTTTTAAATTTTTATTTATTAAAATCCAATTCTAATTCAATTTTAATGTAATTTTGGGTTTTTAAAATCGCAATTAATGATAAAAAGACAGTTTTACCATTTGGGAGAATATGTTTTATGGCTTCAAAAGGTCTTTTCAAGACCCGAAAAGTTTAAGATGTATTACAAAGAGACTATTAGACAAATTGACGAGATAGGCCTGGGTTCTTTGAAGATAGTATTCATAATATCTGTTTTTATTGGTGCGGTGACTGCTGTCCAGCTTTCATATCAATTTGGTGATAGTTTGATACCTACGTACTATATCGGTTATGCACTTAGGGAGATGGAAATTGTCGAGCTGGCACCAACTATTACCAGCCTTGTATTGGCTGGAAAAATAGGATCTAGCATAGCAGCTGAGATAGGAGGGATGAGACAAAAAGAAATAATAGATGCAATGGAGATCATGGGAGTCAATACACAAGCATACCTAGTACTACCTAAAATTGTTGCTGCTATATTTTCTATTCCAATGCTTATAATCATCGCTGCTGCTCTTAGTATTTTTAGTGGTTTTTTGGCTGCCGTTTCTTTTGGTGACTTTATACCCTCAGATTTCATAAAGGGTCTGACCTCATTTTACGATTCATATACTGTTATTATAATGATTATTAAATCTTTTTTCTTTAGTTTTATCATTATTACCGTATCTGCATATCATGGTTATTTTGTCAAAGGAGGAAGTATCGAATTGGGTAAAGCAGGGACAAAAGCAGTCGTATATAGTGATATATTTATTTTGGTATTTGATTATTTAATCGCTCAATTAATGATGGGATAAATGATAGTAGCAAAAAACATACATAAATCCTTTGGAGACAAAGCAGTATTGAAAGGAATTGATTTTGTATTTGAAAAAAGCAAGACAAACCTCATTATAGGTCGAAGCGGTGCCGGCAAAACCGTACTCTTGAAAGCATTGGTCGGTCTTATAGCTCCGACAAGGGGCGAAGTTTGGTATGATGATATTGACTTTTACAAATTAGATATTAAAGCAGTAAGAAAACTACGAAAAAAAGTAGGTATGCTATTTCAAGGCAATGCCCTTTTTGACTCTATGTCTATTGAAGACAATGTAAGGTTTCCTCTAGATATGTTTACAAATATGTCCGACAAAGAAAAAAGCACTCAAGTCAATTCTGTACTTGAAAGAGTAGAACTTGGGGGAGTAAACAACAAATATCCTTCCGAAATAAGTGGTGGTATGCAAAAAAGGGTAGGTATAGCCAGAGCGATTGTGATGGAGCCAGAATATCTCTTTTGCGACGAACCTAACTCAGGACTTGACCCAAAGACAGCTTTGATAATCGATGATTTGATTAAAGATATCACAGATGAAAAACAAATGACAACCATTATCAATACTCACGATATGAATTCGGTAATGGAAATAGGTGAAAATATCTTATTGTTGGATCAAGGGAAAGTGGTATGGACAGGCGATAAAGATAGAATTATCGAAAGTAACAACAAATTTATCGATGACTTTATTTTTGCTTCTCCTTTCCTCAAAAACATGAAAAATAAAGCATTTGGCTTGGAACAAAGTGATTAGTGTCATTTTAAGGAAAGCGTACAGATCTTCCTTTCTATTATAATTATTTTATTATAAATTTACCTACCTTTGTTTCAGAGTCGTAACTTTTGATTAAAACAAAGTAAATACCAGGGCTAAATGATTTGGTATTTATCCTTTTTAATCCTTGTTTTACATATTTATCACTATAGACCTTATTCCCATAAACTGAATATATTGATAATTCTTTTACTTCATTGTCACCCGGATTTATGTTGATATAATCACTAGTTGGGTTTGGATAAATCAAGTTTATATAATCGAATTCATTTGTTTTGGTCGATGATTGTTCGATATTTGCAAAGCAGTATTGTCCTGATTTTAATCCTGTTATTTTGATAATTCCGTTCCCATCTTTAGGTGAGAATTTTTGTTTTTTATAATTTTCAAAAACACTCCAATTGTCTCTTGAATTATTTCTGAATAGAACCATAATAGAATCTTCACTGTTGTGTGTAAGAAGATAATCAAGGTCATTTTCCTTTTTGCCTGAGTAAAAAAAAGTAGCTTTGATTTTATTGTTTGCAGAAAAGTCACCTAAGATATTCCAATAATGGGTTTTTGAAATATTTAATTTTGCAAAGAGATTGTTATTGTTAATCGTATCGGGTGCTGCCCAGACATGTTCGGAATAGATACTAATACTATCTTTATCTTCTTCAGAGGATTGAAAAGAGATTTTAGCATATTTTGCAACCTTTTTAGAGTTTTTATTTAAGGTTATTCTACTGCTCAATTGACCGATATTTAGCTTTTGATCATCATTGATAGTCCAATACTTGGGACTGAAAGGCAAGATAATCTCATGTGCACTATATTGGTCAGATACGAGCACCGTTCTTGTTTCTTTTTTACCTTCATCGTTATAAAATGATATTTCTAACGGTACATTGCAATAAAAATGAGGAGCATGATAGAGCTTTTGTTCAATAAATACTTTTGATTTGTACTCATTGCCTTCTACGGTAGTTGATACGGAGTCAATTTCAAATGCACAAAAGCCAGGAGCATAAATCCAATCATTGAAAAAACAAGTTAAGTCCAATCCCGTATTATCCTCAAGTTGTTTTTCAAATTGTTCAGCATCTATATGACTATATCTGTAATTTTCCAAAATTGAACGCATTCCTTGTTTAAAAAGAGAATCTCCCATATATGACCTTAGATTATGTATTACTGCCGCTCCTTTATTGTAAGTAGTTGTGCCATATGTATGATTCATTGGCATACCGGACAATGCCCAAAATCCATCATCTTCAACATGTGCATATTGCAATACCTTTAGTTGATTAGCTTTAATTACTTTTTTAAATCTGTCTTCTCCAAAAAAATGTTCAATAAATAGATGATGACCATATTCGGAAGTTCCTTCTTTTATCCACATATCATAGGCGGTTGTCAAAGTTGTGATGTCTCCCCACCAATGGTGAGCCAATTCATGAGACATTGTACTCATAGCATCTTCAGGTTTGCCTCCCTTGCCTAAAAAATCAGGAAATGCGATATTCGTAGGATGCTCCATAGCTCCATGAGAGGTTAGCACATACCCTACTCTACTCCACTGATATGGCCCAAACCATTTTTCCAAGGCTTCAATAGCAAAAGGCACATATGCCATGGATGTTTTTATACTGTTAGTATCTTCCGGGTTGCAAACAAGTTGAATTGGGATATCTCTTTCTTCTCCTTCAAAACTCCAATTAACTTCATCGTATTGAGACACCGCTACACCAACGAGATATGTCGGTATTTGCTTTCCCATTCTATAGTGATATATCTTTCTATTGTCTGCCAATGTATCAATACCAATTTTTTCACCAACACAATACGCCGTATGGTAGGGCTTGGTAATAATATCCAAATCATAAGTTGATCTTTCAACAAAATTGTCAAAGCAAGGAAACCAAGATCTGCCATAGTTATGTGGAATAGAAGATAATCCAATACCCAAATTGTAGGCATAACCCTTTTCAAAATAAAAACCACCAAAACCGGAAGGGTCAATAACTGAGACTCCATGATAAAAAACACTAATTCTTTGAGTGTCTCCTTTTACAAAAGAACTGTCAAATTTTATATCCAAAAAAGGGCTTTTGTATGTAAAGCTAAAACTTGCTGAACTAAATTTAACTGAATCTACTGTCATCTGAAGGAGGTCAAAACGAATATAATCAATATTATCCATTTTTGTGGCAAAATCAATATCACATTGTCCTACCAATACTTTTGTAGAGAAGTCTGTTGCATCCAATTTTATTCTGTAATTTATTATATCAAATGTATCAGACCTAAAAGTCAATTCGTTGGCATATTTCATTTCTTCATCTGTTATGGCAGAAGTTTTTATTTTGGAATGAATGTATTTACAGCCGTATTTTTCGACCTCTGTTTGAGTATAAGCATCAAAACTTAAACTGGTAAATATAATCAAGAGAAGAAGTAATATATTTTTCATATTGAATAATTTGAGAAATTTATTTTAAATTGTTCATAATTACATGATGATCTTGTAAGCAAATATCTGCGATAAAAACCCTACCAAATAGCCGAAATAAACTTGGTCTTTTGTATGTGATTTTAAAAACAGTCTAATGGTTCCAACCAAACCCGCAATTATGATTATGACCAAAAGTATAAAATAAGTATTTATCTGCAAAGCGCCGAAGTCCCCAATATCTAATTTTAAACTTTCATAGTGCAAATTGAATTTAATAATAAAAAGAGCAGCAACAAATCCTCCCATCCCTACAGTATGCAGACTTATCTTAGTGAAATTGTTAATAAAGAAAGATGTAAAAACTGAAAATACACTGCCCAATAAAAAAACTGAAAATATCACTGGCACAGAGGATGTGTTTTTATAATTGATATACATCCAAATGTACAAAATACCAACAATAATTAAGGGCCCTATCCTTTCCATTCTGGAAGTCATATCAAATGAACTAATAATCTTAACTTGTTTTAGAATTATAATAGCAATTATTGGCATTACAACTAAACTCATCAAGCTGTATACAAAAAAGGTAACTCTTACCTTATCATCTTGTATCTGAATAAGATAAGGGTTCATAACCAATAGTAAGCTAAGCATGTAAACCAACACAAATAGCGGATGAAAAATATACGAAACGACAGTTGCTAAAAATCTCATTTTTTTATATTTGATTTTTTTTACTCTCTCCCTTTTTCTTTATCGGACCTGCTAATTTGTATACGAGAAATCCAATTCCAATAATGAAATGAAGTATTACTATTGCTAAAACGATATAAAGTAAAGTGTTGTCTCCTCTCATATCAAATTATTTTTATTCAAAGATATAATTAATAATTGAAAATTCCGTTTTCTTGTTAAGTAAAATTTATCTGAGGTTGAAAATTTGATTTTTCCACAAATTGTTATACCTTTGCAGACAAATAATTAATGATGTCACAAAACATTTTGAATAATAAAGAATTGGAAGAGGTTTTGCTTGCTGAAATGGAAACTACTACCAGCAGTAAATCTGAGATTATTGTTTTCAATGATGATTACAACACATTTGATTGGGTTATTCAATGTTTTATGGAGATATTCAATCATACGCTTGATCAATCAGAGCAGTTATCATTATTGATTCACTATAAAGGAAAAGCCTCTGTTAAATCCGGCTCATTCGAATCATTAAAGCCAATGAAAGATGCATTGGTAGAACGCGGTCTGTCAGCTGTCATTGAGACATATAAAGATGCTTAACCCTTTGTGGTTTTGTGATATTTTCTTTTCTTCCGAGATTATTAGTGTTTAGTGTCTGTCCATAGGATCATTAAAAGTTGAAAATAATCTTTATTTTAAAAAATCATTTACATCTCCAAATTGTCTCCAAAATGACATATAGGTAACAAAACCTTAATCTTTAAAACTCAAACCTACCAACTAATGTTTTATCTAAAATTATTCTAAATAAAAAATATAAAATGAAAGTAGAAAATAATAAAGTAGTTACAATAACATATTCGGCATATGATAGCAAAACCGGTGCTCTTCTTGAAAAAAATGACAATAGTTCACCATTGCAATTCATAATTGGAAAGGAGCACGTTGTGCCCGGATTGGAAAAGCAAATAATAGGATTAAAAGAAGGTGAAAATAAAGAATTTGTAGTGGAGGCAAATGAAGCTTATGGAGAGATTAAAGCAGATGCTGTCAAAGAGTATCCTATTGAACAGTTCAAAGGGATCAAACTCCAGAAAGGTATGACATTGGTCAATCAAGACCATAATGGAAGACAAATATACGTAAAAGTGGCAGAGTTTGATGATAATAATGTAAAGATTGACTATAATCACCCGTTATCGGGTAAAGATTTAAAATTCAATGTTAATGTCTTAGAAATAAGAGAGGCAACTAACGAAGAAATCAACTATGGTCAAGTAGTGACCGAAGGAGATAGTTGTGGATGTGGCTCAGGCTGTGGATGCCATTAAAGATAATTCTTAATTTTTTGTTTAGCATAGGGTAATGATTTTATCGTTGCCCTATTGTTTATCCCAACCATCCTTCTCTATCTAGATTTCTATAATTTATTGCTTGTGACAAATGTTCAGATTTAATGTTCTCACTAGCATCTAGATCAGCAATTGTTCTTGATACTTTTAGTATTCTATCATATGCTCTTGCAGATAGTTGAAGTTTTTCCATTGCCAGTTTAAGTATATTTACGCTCTCGTCATCCAATACACAGATAGTTCTGGCCATCCTACTAGACATTTGTGAATTATTAAATATTTTCTTTTTATTTTTAAATCGTTTTTTTTGTATTTCTCTTGCTTTTAGTACTCTTTTTCTTATATCTTCACTAGTTTCCGAATTGTATTCTTGACTGGATAGTTCTTCATAAGATACAGGTGTTACTTCTACATGCAAGTCAATCCTATCCAAGAGAGGCCCTGAAATTTTATTCAAATATCTTTTTCTAGAACTTACAGAGCATACACACTCTTTGTCAGGATGATTGTAAAACCCGCAAGGACAGGGATTCATTGAAGATATTAGCATAAAGTCCGCCGGATAATTAACGCTTATCTTTGCTCTTGATATTGTTACTTTTCTACTTTCCATTGGTTGTCGGAGAACTTCTAGAGCAGTTCTTTTGAATTCTGGCAATTCATCTAAGAACAAAACCCCGTTGTGTGCTAGTGATATTTCTCCGGGATTGGGATGAGAGCCACCTCCGACCAAGGCCACATCACTAATCGTATGATGTGGTGAACGAAACGGTCTAACTGTGATAAGGGACTGATCTTTTTCCAACATACCTGATACGCTATATATCTTAGTTGTCTCTAGGGCTTCATCCAAGTCTAAGGGAGGTAAAATTGTTGGAAGTCTTGTAGCTAGCATTGTCTTTCCTGCTCCGGGAGGACCGATGAGTATCACATTATGCCCTCCGGCTGCAGAAATTTCAAGAGCTTTTTTGATATTCTCCTGACCTTTTACATCAGAAAAGTCAACAGAGTAGTTGTTGACATTATTATAAAACACATCTTCAACATTATATTTTATTGGCTTTATAGAACTGATTCCATCAAAAAATTCAATAGCATCTTTTAGATTTTTGATTGCATAAACATCTATTCCTTCTACAATGGCAGCTTCATTTGCATTTTGTTCAGGGAGCAAAACACCTTTAAATCCCTCTCTTTTTGCCTGTATTGCTATAGGTAGTGCTCCTCTGATGGATCTTAAATTTCCATCCAAAGACAGTTCGCCCATTATTACATATTTATCCAGTTCATCGCCATTCATTTGCTTTGTTGACGCCAATACCCCTAGAGCGATTGGCAAATCATAAGCAGATCCTTCTTTTCTAATATCAGCCGGTGCTAAATTGATAACAAGTTTGAGACGTAGCATTTCGTACGATATATTTTTAATAGCAGCCTCAATTCTTTGAAAACCTTCTCTAATCGCATTGTCGGGTAGCCCCAATAAGTGATAATAGCTAGAACCTGCGGGTACAGTTCCTCCGGCATTTACTTCTACAGTTATCGTTTTTGCTTCTACTCCCATTACGGCGCTCGCGTAAGTTTTAAACAACATAATTTTTTATTTTAGATGAAATACCGGACAATATATTTTAGAATATTTATAAAAAAACAAAAATATATCAAGTCGCTATAGAATTTAACAAATAATTCCGGTATTGAAATAATTAAAAGTTTGATAATATTTTAAAAAGCAGATGTTCAGTTTATCATAAAACCAAATAACTACTCTTTTTTTCACACTTAACTGATTACAATCTGCATTTAAAAGAGCCTGTCTATAAGGTCATATATATTCAATGTATTTAGTGTATGTCTATAAAGTCATCAAAATTTAAAAATAATCTTTTTGCGATACCATGTAACTACGCAGATAGAATCATTTTGGCTGAAAAACGTTCTTTTTGCATTAAAATTTATCAATATTTTTTGAAATAGCGCCACTATTCCTTCAAAATATATGATTCTTTTATACCAAACCTCTATCAATAGGGTGAAATAGAAAAAGAATTATTTTTTACTTACTTCAATAAAAAAATCTTTGTTTTTCAAAAATCAAGCACTTTATAGACAGACACTAATTTGATCTTAGTTTCTAGTTATTTTCAAAAACTCACTTGCAACGATTTCTGTAAAATATTTTGTATTTCCATTGTTATCTTCATACTTTCGATGGGTCAATTTTCCTTGAATTAAAACTTGATCTCCTTTCGAAAGGCTATCACTGACCAAATTAGCAAGTTTACCCCATGCAACGACTTTATGCCATTGTGTAGATTCTGTTTTTTCTCCATTTTTATTTGTGAAATTTTCAGAAGTAGCAAGGGAGAAATTAGCTTTTTGACTACCACTATTGAATTCTCTTAATTCTACATCCTGACCAATATTTCCTATTAACTGTACATAATTTTTTAAAGTTTTCATAATATTTTTTTTATGATTTTATAATATATCAAATTAGATAAAAAAGTTTTAGATTAAAAATAAAACTAAGCTATCATGGCATTTTGTATTATAAATCTATTGCCTAGACATGTAATTCCATCATAGCTTAATATCGTGTTTGCTATTTCTTGTTTAGACTTATAAATTCAGAAGCTACGATTTCAGTAATATATCTCGTAATTCCATCTTTGTCTTCGTACTTACGGTAAGTAATTTTACCTTGTATTAATGCATAATCACCTTTACTTAAACTGTCCGACATCCAGTCAGCTAGTTTTCCCCATGCCACTATATTGTGCCATTCTGTGCTTTCTTGTTTCTCTCCATTCTTGTCTGTGTAATAATCGTGTGTAGCGATAGTGAAACTAGCTCTTTTTTTACCACTATCAAATTCCTTTAGTTCTACGTCCTGTCCTAAATTTCCAATTAACTGTACATTGTTTCTTAAATTTTTCATAATTAGTTTTTTTATAATGCTATTTTAAGCATCAGGTTAAATAAAAAAATGTTTGTGTCCTTTTGACATTGCAAAGATGAGACAGGAAGGAAGGTAAAAGCGAAAATTAAACGTTTGTAGTCGTTTATATCCGTTTACAAACGTTTACAAACGAAATTATCTAGCTATTCGCCATTATCAACACAGCTATTATACAGTATTTTACGAACTACCATTAAAAATAAAAAATTTTAATAAAAATAATTGTATTTACTAATGTAAAATCATTTTATATCTAAAATGCTTTTAATAATCCACATTTTATCAGCATTTAATGTCAAGAAAAATATCTAAAGTTATACTAATAACATAGAAAAAATAATATACAAAATTTCATGTCTTTACTCTTCGTTCCCAAAGGCAAAAGACTCTCGACCTCTTGCCGGAAAATTCCCCCGATGGCGGGATTATGGGCAGGGCTATTCAACGCTAACAGCTTTTTAGCAATCCTCGCCTCCCAGTCTCCTACAGGAGGTGTATCAACCCGCACTATTTCAGCACTTTGAAATTGCATATTGATTTACCCTTTAGTGGTCAGGGGAGAGTATTAAAGAACCAAACAGCCCTTGAAAGGGGGTAAAGCCTTTCAATATATACTCCACTTGCTCTACCATAATGCATGTTTTTATGGCACTTTCTTTTGTTTTAAAAAAATTTGAAACGCCTTTTAAAGAGGCATACCGGAAACTAAAGAGTGTCTGTACATTAGGTAAAGTAGGCTTTGAAAGCATGCTATCGTAGGCTTTCAAAGCCGGTCATGTAATGTCCCACTACCTTTTTACCCATTTCCCATCACCGATTATTCTTCCTTCTTTTTCCAATTTCCAAAGATATATTCCTTTTGGCACATTATACATATTTATATAGTTAATGCCTTCGACAAGATTGCTAAAAGACTTAACTTTTCTTCCTTGCATATCATATAATTGCAACATGGTTTTTTGAGCATTGCCGTCTATTGCGATTTTAAAATCCCCTTGTGACGGATTTGGAAATAAGGTAATCTCCCATAAACTTTTTGGTATATCTTGTGTTGAGACCGAGTTACCATCTGCATCGAACTTTTTCATCCATGCTCCTAGACCCTTAGGAAGCTGATAATTTCTGTATTTTCCACGGCCGCCTACCAAGAAACACCTCTGTCTGAAGTAGCCTTCATTGTCCAAACCAGCTGCCCCAAAGCATCATTCATACTCATGTATTTTATCCAATATGGTTCTAATTCGAAATTTACTTTGGTAAAAGTATGATTTCTATACCAAACATCTTGTACCCCGATTAATTTGTAGAAGTGTCAATGTAATCAAAG
>Ga0256833_1002894_pt1 | contig 11897 bp, 11 predicted proteins | sample 356284metaG_FD_190535 | JGI IMG/M metagenome (GOLD analysis project Ga0256833, IMG submission 190535) | Hydrothermal vent microbial communities from Mid Atlantic Ridge, Atlantic Ocean - 356-284 | ecosystem: Environmental > Aquatic > Marine > Hydrothermal vents | place: Atlantic Ocean: Mid...
AAATGCAAATATTGAGCCTGCTGTCATCATTGTTCCTAAATATTTACCTCCGAATTCTGATATTGGACCTGATGCTAATTCGGCAGGTGCTCCTACAATATCAAAAGGTGAGTATCGGAACATTCCAAACATTGCAAAAATTGCAGCTATTGTGGCTGCAGGATTAGCAAATAAATTCCATACTCCTGATTCGGCTTGTATTCTTAGTATTTCGGTTACTGATGTTGTATGGTATTGAACCATTAAAGCTACTAATGCCATTACAAATGGTATTTCGAAACCTACCATTTGACTAAGACCACGACTTACTCCTATTGCTGAGTTTGGGTTTCCTGTTTGTCCTGCTCCCAAAGCTAAACCAAGAGGTCCGAAAGGCATAATATAAAGGATTAAGATTAAATCGCCATGAAAGTTTAAGTTTGGAAACCATGTGCTATACCAAGAGTTATCGCCTGTTATTAATACAGGAACAAACATTAATACGGTAATAGATGATACTATTGTAAAGGCAGGTCCGAGGTGTTGCATTACTCCGTGGTTAATATTTGTTCGTTTGCTTTGTAATTTTAACAGATCTAAAAAGTTCTGATAAAATTTAGGACCAACTCTATTTTGCACTCGTGCAATAACTTTTCTAGTTAGTCCACCGTAAGTCATTCCAACTGCAAAAGCTAAAATTACAGTTAAGATTGCACCTAAAATTTTAAATAAAATACCTTCCATTTATTTTAAGATTATTTTTTTATTAATTAAAATATTGAGTCTTTAAAAATTAGTAAAATTACTACAAATACAATGACGTAAATAGCGTAAGTTTGTCCGTTTCCGGTATATATCGATCGTGTAAAATCAAATACTGCTTCTAAACTTTCTCCTATTGCATTATATATTTTATCCATTGTACGTTTATACAATGGTGCTACAGCTCTTTCAAAAGGTTTAAAGAAATCTAATTGATATGTTAAGTTTTCGTTTTCAGTAGGAATTTCTCCTGATGTTGATATGTCTTTTGTTGTAACGTATCTTGTTCCTCGCATACCTTTGAAAAGGAATAGTGCAGCAGAAATAAATATTACAAAAATGGCTATTGATACAAGATTTAATGAAACTGTATCGCCCCAAACATTAGATAATACTGTCATATTCCAAGTTACATCGTGCATGCCTACAAATTCCATTGCATTTGCAATTGGTTTAAATAATAGTCCGGGATAAGTTCCAAAAACTAATGTTAGTCCGGCTAAAAACATCATTGGAATTACCATACTTGCAGGTGCTTCTTTAACATTTTTAGTTTCTTCTTCTTCTTGTCCTAAAAATAATCCGAATAAGAATCTATAGCAATACAAAAATGCAGCTGTACTTGAGAAAAATAGTAGTATTACTAAAAAGTAATGTCCTGATGTTATTAATCCTTCGTATAATAACCATTTAGGAACAAATCCTGCTAAAGGAGGAATGCCTGCAAGAGCAATAATTGACATTAATGATGCTATAAATGTCCATGGCATTTTTCTAATTAGTCCTGATATTTTTGTCATATCGGTTGTTCCTGTTTGGCGTTCGATAGCTCCTACTGCCATAAATAGTGTTCCTTTAAAAATACCGTGTAATACTGCTAAAAATAGAGCTGACATTACTGCTAATTTTGTTCCTACGGCTATACCTGTAATTATGTATCCTAATTGAGCTATTGAGCTATATGCCAGTAATTTTTTTGCATCGGTTTGTTTAAGTGCATATAATGTTCCCATTATTGCCGTTATTGCTCCTAACCATTGAAAAATAATTTTTATAACTTCTATACTAATGATAGAATATCCTGAGCCTGCATTTTCTGATATTGTAGGAGATACATAAGTCATTGCTGCTAACATTACAATTCCAAATCCGTAAATTCCCATTTTTGAAAGAGCTCCTGAGAATACCGATGTATAAGACATTGGAGAATTTGAATATGCTCCTACTGCCCAAACGTGTAGAGGCATAACTGCTGCTTTAACTCCAAACCCTATTAATAATAATGTTATCATTAAAATGTGATTTGAGAATCCTGTTGTTGATATTAAATTAATAAAATCGGAAATTAAGAATGATTTTGTTTCGGCAAATATCATTACAATACTCATAAGCATTGCATATGCTCCAATTGCAGAAAAAATCATATATTTTATTCCTATTTTTTTAACATCTTTTCCGTTATAAATAACTATTAGGAATGATGACCATGTCATTATTTCCCAGAAAATAAAAAATGATACAAAATCGTGACTTAATAATATTCCCATCATTGCACCGATACTTAATAAGAAGTTTAGATAAAAATATCCTTGACGTTCTTTATTTTGCATATATTGTATCGAATATAACGATGCTAATGTTCCTAATCCTAAAACTATAAAAGAGAATAGCCAGCTATAAGCATTTATTCCCCATTCTAAGTTTATTCCGCCTATTGTTAATTGAACTTGAGAACCTATTTTTACTTGAGTGTAAAATAGTATTGTAGCAATAGTTGTTGCTGCAAAAGCGGTTAATCCACTTAATATTGGAGCTAACTTATTTAAAAAATATGCTGCAAATGCTCCTCCAAATAGTATTAATAATATTAAAATATATGTATTCATCATTAAAATATTTTTCTTTTATAAACTAGGTAAAACGTTAGAGATATATGTTGCTTTGTCTGATAATGTATCAGCGGCATTATGTATAAATCCTGTAATAACATCAGGATAGACACCTACTAAAATAATTATAGCTCCTAAAATCAGCATTACTATTAATGAGTTAAATGCAGGTTTTTTAGGTTCTATTTTTGATTCTTCTTTTCCAAAATATAGTTTTCCTACTACTCGTAAATAATAAATTACTTCTACAACGCTTACCATTAATATTATAGCTATTAAAAATATAAGATTTTTATCGGCAGCGGCAAGTAGTAAATATAGTTTACTCCAAAATCCCGCAAAGGGAGGGAATCCTACAATTGCAAAAGCTCCAAGAGCAAATAGGAAAGATACAACGGGTAATTTTTTTCCAAATCTACTTAACGATGCAATTTGTTTTTTGTCGTCGTTGTAAACAAGAAAACTACCTGAAAGGAATAATAATCCTTTAATTATTGCGTGATTAAACATTAAGAATATTGCGGCAAATATTGCTTCGGTTGTTCCTATTCCAAATCCTATTAAAACAACTCCCATTTGTCCTATACTTGAGTATGCAAGCATACGTTTTAGGTTTGTTTGTCGAATTGCTGATACTTCGGCAATAATCATTGTAATTAATCCCATTACAATAAGAAATTGTAGCGAACCTTCTATATCAAATAATGTAAAAATTATTCTAATTAAAGCGTAAACACCTGCTTTTACTACAATACCTGAGAATGCTGCTCCAACAGGACCGGGAGCTTGAGAATATGCATCGGGAGCCCATCCGTTTAACGGAAACATTTCGGCTTCGATACCAAGTGCTACTGCAAACATTACAAATATAGACAGTTTAACTGATGTTGGTATTGTATGCATTCTTTCGGCAATTTGTGCCATATTTAATGTTCCTACGTGTGTATATAATAATAATATACCTAAAAGTAAGAATACAGACGCAAATGAGCCTATTAATAAGTATTTAAATGCTGCTTCGGCTCCATCTCTACCTCTATAGAATGCTGTTAACGAGTATGATGTAATACCTACAATTTCTAAGAAAACAAACATATTAAAAACGTCTCCCGTTATTGTTATTCCTATAGAACCGGCAACCATCATTAAAAATAGTATATAAAATTTTAATGCGGGTTCGTCGTCAACTTTTTTAAATTTATATGAGTATATCCATATAAGTAATCCCATTATTGACATTAACGATGCAATAAAGCCTGAAAATCCATTGTAAACAAGATTTATTCCCCAAGGGGCTTTCCATCCTGCTATAATTTCAACAATAGGACCTGTTGTCATTACTTTTGACATTAAGACATACGATACGTATGTTAAATAAATTAATACAATTCCCGGAATTATTCTGGTTAATTCCTTATGTATTTTTGCAAATAAAGGAATTGTAAAAGCCGCTAATAAGGGCACTGCGATATAATGTACTGGACTTATTACCATTTTAATGATTTTATTTGATCAATTCTTGCTGTATTATGATGTTTAAATAATCTTATTACAAGTGACAAAGCAACTGCTGTTACTGCAAAACCAATAACAATAGCTGTTAGTACTAATGCTTGCGGAACAGGGTCTACCATTAAAGGTTTACTGTCGATTACTGATGGCGAAAATATAGGAGCTGTCCCTCCTTTTATATATCCAACAGCTACAAACATAAGATTTACTCCAGAGTCAACCACTGATAACCCTATCACTATCTTCATAAGATGTTTTTTTATTAACACCCCATAAAGTCCAATAAGTATTAAAGCTATTGAAGAGCCATATACACTCATTGTTACTACATTTTGATAATCTCCAAACATATTAATTTTTATTTGGTTTAATACTTAATAATATATCTAAAACTCCTGTTAGTTCTGCTGCAACTTTAAAACCTACCGCTATATAAATAATAGGTATTACACCACCACTAATTAAGTCGTTAACGTTTCCTAGTCCCGGAAAGGCATTATTTTCAAGGAAAGTTCCTCCTGTAATTAATCCCCAAATGCCTATACCTGCAAATGTAATTCCTGCTAAACTTTCGATCCAAGTAAGGGCTCCGTGTCCAAGTTTATAGTTTTTATATGCAACAAGCATTAATAAAAATCCTGTTGCTATAATTGCTCCTCCTTGGAAACCTCCTCCAGGAGTTAAATGTCCGTGAATAAAAACATATATTCCCAATAATGCTATAAATGGGAATAATAACCTTGAACCTATTTTAACTAATTGGCTTGATTCTTTAAGTACTCTTTCTTCTTCTTCGCCGTGTTTGCGTTTTCGGAATAGTATGCTTCCTAATCCTGTTGTTGCAAGAAATAAAACGGTAACTTCGCCTAATGTATCAAAACCTCTGTAGTTTACCACTATTGCTGTAACAACGTTTGCTACACTTGTTTTTGGAACAGTGTTTTTTAAGTAATAAGCTCCAACTGTTGATTCGTCATCAATGTTGCCTACTCTATTTGCACCAAAAGGTACTAAATTAAATGCCTGTATAAGGTAAAAGCCAACTATTAATAATAAAAATATTGCTAAGTATTTTTTCATGATATATAAATTATTTCACTTTATTATTATCGTTTTCGTCTTCGAAACGTGTTGTATTTCGTATTGTAATTACAAAAATTACAGTTGTAAGTGCTACTCCTATTGCAGCTTCGGTTAATGCTACATCGGGTGCTTGTAATAAATAAAACATTACAGATAATATTAAACTTATTACTCCTGTTGATATTACAGCATATAATAAATCTTTTTGTATTATTGCATATAATCCTGATGCGACTAACAGCAATGCTAAAATACTAAATATTACTACATAAAATATCATAATTATTCCTCCTCTTTTTTATTTTCGGGGTTATCATATACTACTTTTTCGTAAGCATCAACTTTATTTTTCATGTAAGGTTTTTGTTTGTTACGATAAGCAGCTCTAGCTAGTGCATGCGAACTTAAAGGGTTTGCTATAGCAATAAAAATAATAATTATTAAAGTTTTAATAATCCATTCGGGTTGCATAAATCCAACTCCTAAGATTAAACCTATAGCTCCTAAGGTTGTTGCTTTTGTTCCTGCTTGCATTCTATTATAAACGTCCGGCATTCTGTAAATACCAAGGGCTCCTAAGAACAAAAATATTGCTCCAATTACAACTAAGCCCATTCCTATATATTTTAATATTTCCATTATAAAGCCCTTTCTAAATATCTTGCAATTATAATTACTCCTATAAAACCTAAGACTCCGTATATTAAAGCTACATCTATGTAAATGTATCTTTGGAACATATAGCCTAAAAATACCAAGCCTGCTGTTGCTATTGTAGTTAATGTATCAAGAGCTACTGTTCTGTCTGCGGCAGTAGGACCCTTAATAAATCTAAGAAAGCTAATAAAAATAGCTATCATTAGAATTGCTAATATTGCTATAAAAAAATAATTCATACTTTTATTTATTTAAAAATTTTAAGTAAAACTTTTTCAAAATCTTCGGCAATTTCTTTAAAAGCAATTTCTTGCTTATCAGAAACAACATCAATCCAGTGAATATAAAATTTATTATCTATTAAATCAACGGTTAATGTTCCGGGGGTTAATGTTATTGAGTTTGCCAAAACCATTTTTGCAAAATCATTTGTTAGTTTTGTTTCAAATTCAACAATACCAGGATTAATTGGTAACGATGGAGATATTACTCTGCGAGCAACATCAAAATTAGATTTTATTAATGCAATAACAAATACAAATAAATATTGTATTACATATATAAGTTTGTTTGGCATAAATATTTTTAAGCCACAACACGAAAAAATTTTAAAAGTAAATATTGATAAAATAAAACTTACAACACCGCCTGTTATTAACTCAGCAGGAGCTAATGATGTAGTAAACGCATACCATATAAGGAATAAAATTATCCAGGTATAAATAAATCTACTTGTTAATGAAATACTTTGCATTTTTATACATTTATATATTTAACTGCACAAATATATATTTAAAAAAATATAAACAAAATCTTGATTTGATGTTTTATAACCACATATAAATAATTTATAATAAATCCAAATAATCATAAAATTGTAACAGTAATGAAATTTATAACTATATATAAATATTTTAAAAAAAATTTTACTTTTGTTTTAAATTTTTAAGATAAAAAAAAGTGAAAGTAATATTAAAAAATATTAAAAAATTAATCCAGATAAGGGATAATGATACAAAATATGTATCGGGTAATGATATGCAAATTTTACCATATATAGATGATGCTTTTTTGCTTATAAAAAATAATAAGATTGCAGATTTTGGCGAAATGTCTTTTTTCCCAAAAGAATATAATAATTTTAATAGTATTGATTGCACAAATAAGTTTGTGTTTCCGTCGTTTTGCGATTCTCATACTCATTTGGTTTATGCGGGGAGTCGAGAGCAAGAATATAGCGATAAAATAAAAGGTTTATCATACGAGGAAATAGCAAAGCGGGGTGGGGGAATTTTAAACTCGGCAAAATTAATTGCCAAAATATCCGAAGACGATTTGTATAATCAATCGTTACAACGAATAAACGAAATTATAAAACAAGGAACAGGAGCTGTAGAGATAAAAAGCGGTTACGGATTATCAACCGAAACCGAGATAAAAATGTTGCGTGTAATAAAACGTTTAAAAGAAAATGTGCCTATAAAAATAAAAGCAACTTTTTTGGGAGCACATTCTATACCTTTAGAATATAAAAATAATCGCAAAAAATATGTCGATTTGGTTATTAACGAAATGTTACCCGAGGTTGCCCGTGAAAATTTGGCCGAATATATTGATGTTTTTTGTGATAGAGGTTTTTTTACACCTGAGGATACCGACCGCATACTTAAAGCCGGAGCAAAATATGGATTAATTCCTAAAATACATGCTAACGAACTTGATTTCTCGGGCGGAATACAAGTTGGGGTAAAAAATAAAGCATTATCGGTTGATCACCTTGAATTTACCGGAGACGAAGAAATAAAAACTCTTTTAAATTCCGATACAATGCCAACATTATTACCCGGAGCAGCTTTCTTTTTAGGTATGAAAAATCCTCCTGTAAGAAAAATGATTAATGCAGGATTACCAATTTGTTTAGGTTCTGATTTTAATCCCGGCTCGTCGCCATCGGGCAATATGAAACTTATTATGTCGTTCGGAACAATTGTTCTTAAAATGTTACCCGAAGAAACAATTAACGCAACAACAATTAACGGAGCCTATGCTATGGGAATAGAAAAAACTCACGGAAGTATTACAAAAGGAAAAATTGCAAATATGTTTATTACAAAAGAAATTCCAAGTATAGAATTTTTTCCATACGCATACGGAAGCAATTTAATTGATAAAGTTATAATTAACGGAGAAATAGTGAAATAAATTGTTAATAAAATTTAAATTTATTTTTATTAATATCTATATATAAATAAATATTTTAGTTTTGTTTTTTTATTATTTTTAAACAACAAACAATATGAGAATTTCATTAATAATTATTTTTTTAGCAGCCATATTTTTTAGTGCCTGCTCGCAACAACCAAAGCCATATACAGTAAAAGGAAATTTTAGTAATGCTAAAGACACCAAAATAATTTTAGGTAAATTAACTACAACATCTATAGAACCTGTTGATTCGGTTACTTTAGACGAAAAAGGCGAGTTTTCTTTTTCAAAAGTAATAAGTAAAAATCCCGAGTATTATTTATTACGTGTTGGCGACAAAGGTTATTTATATTTAATTTTAGATTCTGCCGATCAAGTTAATATTACAGGAGATGCCGATAGTATTATGGCAACATATAAAGTTTCAGGATCTAAAGATTGCGAAATTTTAAGTAAAGCAAGTAAACACAATTTAAACAATTTAATGAGAATTGATTCTATAAGCAAAGTATATAAAAACAATATTAAAAATCCAAAAATAGATTCAATAAAAAAAGTTTTAGATAAAGTTTATATGAATATTTTTAACAACGAGCAATCTTTTGTTAAAGAAATGATTAAAAACAATTTAAATTCAATAGCAAGTTATATGCTATTATATCAACAATTAGGAAATCAAAACTTTTTAATTAATCCAAAAGAAGATATGAGCCTTTTTGAGAAAGTCGATGATGCTTTATACTCAAAATATCCGAATAATGCATATGCACAAGCATTGCACTCGTATCTTATACAATTTAAAGAACAATTAAAAGCACAAGAACAAGCACAAAAAAATACAGCAACAGGAACTGTAGCCCCCGATTTTGAGGTTCCGACTCCCGATGGTAAAACAATTAAATTATCTGATTTAAGAGGTCAATATGTATTATTGGATTTTTGGGCATCGTGGTGTCGTCCTTGTCGAGGCGAAAATCCAAATGTTGTAGCTGCATATAATAAATATCACAAAAAAGGTTTTGAAGTTTTTCAAGTGTCGCTCGATAAATCAAAAGAAGCATGGATAAATGCAATTAAAAAAGACGGGTTAGATAAATGGAAACACGGAAGCGATTTGCAATATTGGCAATCGGCACCGGCACGTTTATATAACGTGCAATCTATACCTGCAAATTTTTTACTCGATAAAGACGGAAAAATTATTGCTACAAATTTGCGAGGACCTGCTTTGGAAGCTAAATTATCAGAATTGTTAGATTAATTTTTGACATATAAAATTATTTTAAAAAAGGAGGAAAATTTTCCTCCTTTTTAATTATTTAGTAAAATATTTTTAAAACTTTTATTAAAAAAATATACTTTTATAATCTTAAAAATAAAAAAATATGGATACTATAAAAAATCACAAATCTATACGAAAGTATAAATCAAAACCAATAGATAAAAAATTATTAAACGAAATTTTAACAGCGGGAACAAGAGCATCGACAACAGGTAATATGCAGGTTTATAGCATAGTAGTTACTACAGACGAGCAAATAAAAACAAAACTGTGGGAGTCGCATTTTAAACAAGATATGGTAAAACAAGCCCCTGTAGTTTTAACTTTTTGTGCTGATTTTAATAGATTTAATAAATGGTGCGAAAATAGAGAGGCTACTCCCGGATACGATAATTTTTTGTCGTTTTATACAGCAAGTATCGATGCGCTTTTAGCAGCTCAAAATGTTGCAATTGCAGCCGAAAGCAAAGGTCTCGGTATTTGTTATCTTGGAACAACAACCTATATGGCAGATGCAATTATAGATATCTTAAATTTACCAAAACAAGTGGTGCCTGTTACAACATTAGTTGTTGGATATCCCGACGAAAGTCCCGGATTAACCGACCGTTTACCATTAGATGGAATTATTCATAATCAAAAATACAGCGATTACTCGCCAAGCGATATAAATAAAATATACTACGAAAAAGAAAATATGCAATTAACAAAAGATTTATTAAAAGAGAACAATAAAAAAACATTAGCTCAAGTTTTTACAGATAATAGATATACAAAAAAAGATAATATTATTTTTTCGCAAAAATATCTTGATGTTATTAAAAAACAGGGCTTTATGAATAATGACTAAATATATATTTTTTTTTATTTTTTTATCGATTCAGGTATTCGGTCAAAAAAAAATACTTAAAATTTTTGATTCGAATAATAATAAACTTATAGCAAAAACTTTTTATTCCGATTCTTTGTCGGCAATAAGTTTTACAAATAATTTTATTACAAGTAAAAATATAACCGGGTATATAACAGCTAATTACGATAGTGTTTATGCCGATTCGGTTGCAAATTTGTATTATTTTTTAAACTTGGGTAAAAAATATTTCTGGAAAAAAATATCATTTAAAGTCCCTGATAATATTTTACGAAAATCGTCGGTAAAACAACGAACTTTTACAAATAAAAAAATAAATCAAAAAAAATTACAGCACGAAATAAATAAAATATTAACATATACCGAAAATAACGGCTATCCTTTTGCAATACTTAAATTAGACTCGGTTACGTTTAATAATAATTTTATATCGGCAAACTTGGTGTTAAAAAAAAATAATTATATATCAATAAATGATATAAAAATTAATGGCAATATAAAAACATCAAAAAAATTTTTGTTAAAATATCTGGATATAAAAAAAGGAAATATATACAGCGAGAAAAATATAAAAAAAATAGATTCTCGTTTACGTAATCTTAATTTTATAAGTCAAAAAAAACCGTTACAAATTTATTTTTTTAAAGATAGTGCAAATATAAATTTGTATTTAAACAAAAAAAATGCAAACAAATTTAACGGAATGTTAGGGTTTTTGCCCGATAATAAGTTAGGAAAAATTAATCTTACAGGCGAATTAAATCTACACCTTGTTAATACATTTAAACATGCCGAAGAAATAATTTTTAACTGGCAAAAAATAGAAGCATTGTCGCAAGAATTAAATACAGAAATTTTGTTGCCATACTTTTTAAATACAAATGCAGGAATTAAAGCAAAATTTAATTTATTAAAAAAAGATACAACATATATAAATACTAATCCACATATCTCGGTTTTGTATTATTTCTCGGGAAATAATTATGTAAATATTTTTTACGAACAAAAAAAATCATCGTTAATATCAACATACGGGTTCGATAATTTAACTGTATTGCCCGATTATGCCGATTTTACAACAAATATTTACGGATTTGGAATAACAACAAATAATTTAGATTATTTATATAATCCACGCAAAGGGGTGTTTGTTAATATATCATTAGGAAGCGGAATAAAAAATATTAGAAAAAACTCAAAAATAAATAGCAATTTATACGATAACATTACTTTAAAAACAAAAACATATCAAGGAAAATCTAATATTTATTTATATTACCCTATTTATCGTAATTTTGTAATAAAATACCGTAACAGTTCGGGATTAATAAAAAGCGATAACCTGTTTTTAAACGAACTTTTTCAAATAGGAGGAATAACTACAATAAGAGGATTTGACGAAAAATCGATTTTCGTATCAAAATACACAATCTCGAGTATAGAATTACGTTATTTATTTGAGCTAAACTCTGCTGTTTACGGATTTTTTGATTATTGTAATTACGAACAAAAATTATCAAAAACAATAAATGATAACCCTTATGGTTTTGGACTTGGAGTAGATTTTGAAACAAAAGTTGGAATTTTTACAATAAATTATGCATTGGGAAGTCAAAAAAACAATGCAATTGCATTAAATTCGGCAAAAATACATTTT
>Ga0256833_1002895_pt1 | contig 11894 bp, 5 predicted proteins | sample 356284metaG_FD_190535 | JGI IMG/M metagenome (GOLD analysis project Ga0256833, IMG submission 190535) | Hydrothermal vent microbial communities from Mid Atlantic Ridge, Atlantic Ocean - 356-284 | ecosystem: Environmental > Aquatic > Marine > Hydrothermal vents | place: Atlantic Ocean: Mid...
TTGGGGCTACACTTCCTCATTCATCCCACCTCATGCTTCTTCTCACGGCATCTTTCCATTTTTTGTATCTTTTCTCCCTCCATGTATGGTCTTTCATGGGACGATACTCTCTGTATTTTTCTGGAGGTTTGATATCTTTTATTGTGATGTTTCCTTTTCCGATTGCAGATAGTATCGCTGCACCCCGTGCTGTCATATCTTTCATATCTGGGACCCTCACGGGTATTCCTGTTATGTCTGCCTGAAACTGCATAAGAAAATCATTTTCGGTCATCCCACCATCTGCCATGATTATTCTTATTTCTTTGCCCATTTCCTCTATGATGTCTCTAACCATATATCCTATGGATTCCAGCGCAGCTCTTGTTATATCTATTTTTTTGGTTTTTTGAGTAATGCCAAATATTGCACCTCTTGCTAGTGGATCCCAGTATGGGGACCCCAATCCTGAGAATGCAGGTACAAAATACACAGAATTCTCCTCCTCAGATATGTCGCTCCATAGTCCTATTGATTTCAACCACTCCACCACAGATCCGGAAGATAGAATACTCCCTTCAAGCGCATAGTTTGTGGTGCCATTTATAGACCATGCCACTGTTGTTAGTATTCCTTTTTTAATCTCTATTGAATTTCCTGTATTCAAAAGAAGAAACGTTCCCGTGCCGTATGTAATCTTCATATCCCCCTCTTTTATTCCTCCATGCGCTAGAAGTGCAGATTGTTGATCACCTATGATACCTGTTATCTCTATTTTCTTATTATAAATCTGGGTTTCTCCGAAATATCCTGCTGAATCCTTTATTTCAGGTAGCATCTCTTCAGGTATGTCAAATATTTCAAGGAGCTCATCATCCCAGTTTCTATTTCTAATGTTATATATCATCGTACGAGATGCATTTGTGTGGTCAGTGGCGTGCACTTTTCCACCTGTGAGTTTCCATAGAAGATATGTGTCCACGGTACCAAATTTTATACGGCCTTCTTTTGCCCTTTCTTTTATCTTTGGAAACCTGTCAAGTAGCCATTTTATTTTTGATGCAGAAAAATATGGATCAGGTTCTAAGCCGGTTTTTTCTTTAATAATCTCTCCATATTCTTTTTTTAATTCTTCAATCATTTTAGCCGTCCTTCTGCACTGCCATACAATCGCATTGTACACTGTTTTTCCAGTGGTGGAATCCCATAATACAGTAGTCTCTCTTTGGTTGGTAATACCCAAACCTTCAATCTCTTTATATTGTATGGGCAACTTCCTTAAAATGTTTATTAGGGACTTCCATACATCATCCATATTCTGCTCTACCCATCCCTCTTGGGGATAGTATGTACTAACTTTCTCTTTAATTAATTTGATGGCTTTGAAATTATCATCAAATATCACAACCTTCAAATTGGTGGTGCCCTCGTCTATTGCAATGTACATGTTGGTAAATTGAAATGGTCTATTTTATTTTTTTATGTGTACATCCACCTGCGGATATGGGATTTCAATACCTCTCTCTCTGAATTTCTCAACAATCTTCTCACGGAGTGAACTCATAACTCTCCACTGATCTACCAGATTGTCAATCCACACATACATTGTAAAATTATAACTTGAATCACCGAATTCTCTGAAAACCACGTTGGGTTTGTATTTATCATCTTTTAGAACATGGGGATGTTCCATTGCAATCTCCATAAGTGTCTCTTTAACTAGCTTTATATCACTATCATACGATACTCCCACATCAATTCTGAGTTCCAGTTTATTGTCGGGACGGCTCAGGTTTATTATCTTATGATTGGCTATGATGTTATTTGGGATGTATACAATAGTGTTCGCAAAAATATCGTATAGCTTCGTACTTCTTAATCCCACATCTTTTACCTTGTATACATTCTCATCATTTTCCAGTATGATATAGTCACCAACTTCTATTGATCTATCAAGAAGTATGTGAATCCCTGAGAAAAGATTCCCTATTGTGTCCTGGGCCGCAAATCCAAGGATTATTCCAAGAACACCCATGCTTGCCAGTAGCACTGTAACATCCACACCCAGTGCCTGAAGTACCATTATTCCACTCATAGATAGTATGCTTGCAATACCAATCTTCTCAAGGGCAGATATAAGGGCTCCTTCCATTTTTCCAAGTTTATCACGAAAACGAAATGCATAGTGTATTATGAGGTCTCTGTACACTCGATATATTATCCAGGTGATTATCAGTATTGTCACGACCTGATATATTATGTATATGTCCTCAAAAAGTTCATTTGAAAGTGGGAAGAGAAGAAGAGAGGTATAAATTCCATATACTATTACCCATAACACAATCGGTGTGTGTAGTATGTTGAGGAGTATGTCGTCCGCTTTGGTTTTAGTTTTCTTCACCGCTCTTTTTAGGATGTAAAATGCTCCAAAAACAATCATACCCGCTATAACCCAAAATATAATTGCGTTAAGAAATGAGCCCCAGTATCCCCATTCTTCAGGAAACGGTAGATTGAAATAGAGTCCGCCCAGCATGTTTGTTTCAAAGTGTACAGTGAGATGCACTTCATGGGAGTCAACAAGACCGCTTTCATTGTACATTTCCACGATAATTTTCAGGTACCATATCTCTTTAAGTGATGCTCGGGGTGCTGTGAATTCAACTTTAATTTCCTTAGCCTGATGAGGTTTAAGGATTCCACTTTCGGGATCGCTTATCACCTTCCAGTCCGATGTAAGGTGTGGGGTAATAATGTGGAAAAATATGGTTTCATTATTGTCGTTGAATATTGCGAAATTGATGGTAAATGATTCACCCCCTCTCACATCTTTCTCAAAATTATCTGGTGATACCTGCGCATAAGATAGTGGTATCTGGATGATTGCAATCAGCATTATTATGAGGATAGGATGAACCTTCATTGCATCAATGATATAAGAAGAAAGTATAAAAAGATATCAGAGAACGAAAAACGAGGCGAAGATTAGAGAGACTATGCTCATCAGCTTTATGAGTATATTCAGAGATGGTCCTGCTGTGTCTTTAAGGGGATCTCCAACTGTGTCTCCGACCACGGCCGCTTTATGAGCATCGCTCCCTTTACCTCCGTAGTTTCCCTTCTCAATATACTTCTTTGCGTTGTCCCATGCACCGCCAGCATTGGCCATATATATTGCAAGAAGGAATCCAGAAGCTATTGATCCTGCCAGCAGTCCGCCAACTGCCTTTGCTCCTAGACCCGGTATTACTCCGATGGCCACCGGTACAACTATCGCAAGGATTGTTGGAAGCATCATTTTCTTTATAGCAGCCTCTGTTGAGATGGCAATGCATCTGTTGTAATCTGGTTTGGCTTTTCCCTCAAGTATTCCCTCAATCTCCCTGAACTGCCTTCTCACCTCATTTACCATGTCTTCTGCTGCCTTGCCCACAGCTTTAAGTGCAAGCGCGGAGAATAGGAAAGGCATCAGGGCTCCGATGAAGACACCAACAGTAACTGCAGGATCAGATATGTCCATCTTTACGTTTCCGAGAGTGTTTGTATACGTGGCAAACAATGCCAATGCGGTAAGAGCAGCTGAACCTATGGCAAAACCCTTGCCAATAGCAGCGGTGGTATTACCTATTGCATCAAGTCCCTCGGCCCTCTCCCTCACTTCCTTGCCAAGATGTGCCATTTCTGCTATTCCTGCCGCGTTATCAGCAACGGGACCATAGGTATCCATGCTAAGAGTCATTCCCAGCGTACTCAACATTCCTACAGCTGCAAGGGCAATTCCGTAAAGATCTGAGAGGTAATATGCTACTATTATTGCAACTCCCACAGTTACTACTGGTATAACGGTGCTTAACATACCTACCGCCATGCCCGTAATTATGTTGGTTGCTGCTCCAGTGGTGCTTGCACTGGCAATTTCCTGAGTTGGTTTGTATTTGTCAGATGTGTAATATTCTGTTGCAAAGCCGATTATGATGCCTGCCAGAAGCCCTGAAAGAAGAGCGATGAATATGTTATACCATGGTACAGTGCTATTAAATATGGTGTATCCGTTCTTTCCGAAGTAATATATGAGTGCACCGGAGAGGATTATCATAACCAGAGCGCTCACTATCACGCCTGTGTTCATGGCTTTTGAAGGATCCTCTTTTCTGAGTCCTACTACAGTTCCAATACCAATTATGGATGAGATAATCCCTATACCTGCAATCAGAAGCGGAAGTATTACTATGTCACCCATAACCGTTGCGAACATCACACCAATAGCTATTGTGGCTATTATTGAATCAACGTAACTCTCAAAAAGATCTGCACCCATTCCTGCGGTATCTCCCACATTATCGCCAACATTATCCGCGATAACTGCAGGATTTCTTGGATCGTCCTCAGGTATTCCCGCTTCAACTTTTCCAACAAGATCCGCACCTACATCTGCCGCTTTGGTATATATGCCTCCGCCCACTCTTGCGAAAAGGGCAATGCTGCTTGCACCGAACCCGAATCCAAACAGTATGTTTGAGAGATCTTCGGTTGAAACCAATCCTCTGAATATTAAATATACAACGCTAACTCCTGTGAGTCCAAGACCCACCACGGTGAGGCCCATCACAGCCCCAGATGAAAATGCGACTTTCAGTCCAGAATGAGTGTCTTTTTCAACAGCCTTTGCGGTTCTTACATTGGCGAGAGTGGCAATTCTCATCCCCACATTTCCTGCAAGGGCAGAAAGTATAGCTCCGAATACAAAGGCTATCGGTGTGTATACGCTTATTCCGCCTTTAAATATTGATCCCATGTAGAGGAGTACTGCCACTACTATTATGTATACTGATAGATACTTGTACTCCTCATTGAGGAATGTCATTGCCCCGTGTCTGATGTACCCTGCAATTTCCACCATCAATCCCTCTCCCTGATCCTTTCTCCTCACATACACGGCGAATATACCTGCGGTCAATAGGGATATCAAACCAATTGCAACAGCCAGATACTCAAACATTTTCATCACCCGCTTTAAAAGGGGATATAGCCATAAAATATAAAATTTACTGGCTCCTGCCGCGTATCTTTACTGCTTTTCCATGACTGAGAACCCGCATATCGTAACTGCTCATTCTGGCGGTTCCCCAGGCCCTAAGTTCTCCTTGATACGCTACTGCAACCTCATCGCTTATGCGTATCTCTGGAGATGCATTCACTATGCCTGCAGCAAACACATCTCCCTCCGGATGAAAATCATCAATTTCAACCACATATTTTCCCTCTTCAACCAGTTTTTTGGCAGAACTGAGGGTGAGGGTTAGCATGCCCCTATGGATATCAAATCCAAAAAATCTCTTGTTGTTGATAATTATGTCCAACCTTGGAGCTCTTCCCCTAAGCTTTGCGTATGAAAAGTCAAAATCAATGTCAAACTGAAAAGTTGAAAGGGATTTTATGTTATCAATAAGTACCTTTGATCTGGAGACTTTGTAATTCAGAGAAGATGTTTTTTCAGCCAGAGCATCAAGATTTTTGCCCCATATCATCTCAGCATCATATTCTTGAAGTAGCCCCTCCAGAAAATTCATATTTTCTGGTAGGAATGATATTATCTTATCGTACTCAAATTTATTTAGATACTTTCCCAGAATTTCTTTAATCATTTTCTTCTCCTCTTCGTACCATATACCCACAACTGGAATGTCATAGTTCATGGCAGGATAGAACCTTTCCAGTTCTCTTGGTACTAATCCGAGAGGTGAGGTGAGAATCACCTCATGCATTGTGGATTTTATGTACCTCCTCATTAGTTTATGGCTTCTGGATTCAGAATATGGTTTTCTTGCAGAACAGGGAAGAAGGAGAAGATATTTTGCATATTTTGGTTTATTGTACCTATTCAGAATTCTTTCTCTCCACCTTATTATATCTGGGCGGTATATGGACTGTACTGTCACAGCGTTAAGTGAATCCATATATATGGGGTAGAATTGCTCCAGGATATCATAGTATTTAAAATCAAGAATTCTTAGAATCTCCTGCGTTTTATTGTTGGGTATTCCCTCTATGAATTCTCTTAAACGTCCATCCTTCAGAGCTCTCACGGTGAGTGAAAATATGTATTCTGCGTCCCTTTCGCAGTTCTCACGGGAACCCCACAAACTTGTGCATTTTATTTTTGAGAGGCAATCATCAAAGATGTCGTAGCCCATATAAATTAATATAGGTATGAGATTTTCTGGAACTCCCGGGGCGTAGAAGATGGCCTCATATCCGTATTTCTCTCTGATATTAATAGTGTATTCCACAAATCGGTGCGAATCCCTTATCATGGTGTTTATGTTTGGGATGAGATACACCTTATCTTTTATTTCAACTTCACTTTGCTTTATGCTTGGTGGATACAGGATTTCCTTTTTAATGGGGTAATCCAGGAAAATGAAATTTTCGCCATTGTGATCGTATCTCACATCTTTTTCACATTTAAGAAGAAGAGGGGTCTTTATGTCTCCGTCAACTTCCTTTGCAAGTCCAAATCTTCTGACTATCATATCAATCAAACTTGAATTCCTGTCCGCAAACTTTGCATTTCTTAATCCTTTTTGCACAGGGTACATGGTAAATAGCGCCGCAATTATCGCAAATGACAACATCAAGGTTCATCGCTGGCAATATGGTCCCTCTGCATAAAGAGCATTTTACCTTCTCGTTCACTTTGGCTATGTGGTATCCCCTGTCAGAAGCCTCACTTTCCTTCTGTATCTCACCTTCTTCTTCAGTTTTTCTCTCCTCTTTAGAAATCTGAACTTCAAAAAATGCGGTGTATTCCTTTCCATCAAAGCGAGAATACTGCGCGGTGATATTTATTGAATCTCCTTTTCCAGGCTCAAGGAATACATCCACTTCTTCTCTTGTACCTTTTTCAATTTTAAGTAGTTCCACGGGATCCTTCACCATGTATGCGCCTTTTATATTTATCACAATGTTCTGGGCCTCAGCGTTGCCTTTATTTTCCACAATCAATTTAGCATGATACTTACCATCTGTTTTCTCACCAATCTCAAGATCAATGTCCAGTTCTGGTTCAAGGGAATCAATGGCTGCATTCAGTTTTGATTTAAGATCTTCAAGGTCCAGTTTGGCTTTCTCCATATCAAGAGGTGCTTTTTCCTCAATCTCCTTAAGTCTGCTGATAAGATCTCCCACCTTCAAACCCATAGAAAGTGCAAATCTTAGCCTATCTTTCACTTCTTCCACCTTTTTACTGAAATCTTCCATAAATACCTTGTACCTACCTATGAAATCATTTGCTTCTCTGTATATGCGTATTGCCTCTTCATAGTTCCCTACTGATCTCATCCTCTCAATCCTATCGGCATACTCCCTTGCAACCTCCTCGCTGTACTCACCCAACCTCTTGATCACTTTATCCCTTAGATTCTTCACATATTCGTCAAGGTACCTGTTGAAATTATCCTCAACTTCCTGAAGCATTGCAAAAATCTCATCGTAATCTTTCTCCTCCATCATTGAAAGTATATCGTAGAGTTTTGAGTGATATTCGTCCATATTAACCCCATATTTTTCGTACTTGTCAAGAAGTCCTTTCAATTCATCAATCTTCTTTTTGATTAGATTGGGCATATGATCTTCCATCTTCTCATTTAACATCGCTGCGTATTCAAAAAACTTGGTGTAATCCTTTGCCTTCAGTTCTCGCAGCTTCATATCAGCAGCTTCCAGGTCAATCCCAGGATCAACGTTCATCTCCTTAAATAGACGCTTTTTAGTCTGGAACTCCTTCATTATTCTATCGCTCAGCTCTGCAAGGCTCTTATTAAGTGCTTTCTTCATTTCACTCAATTTAACCTTTATTTTGTCGTAGTCTCCCTCCTCAAACAGGCGGTCCATCTCCCTCATATCTTCTTTGAACTTGTCCTCCATCCCCAATCTTTTGATTAGTGTCACCATCTTACCGTATGCGCTCTTGTATTTGTTAACTGCATCAATCATCAAAAGTTTTGCCTCTGTGTAGCACTGATCCACAAGCTTTAGAGACTCCTGATAGTGTAGATTTCTGAATTCCTCTTTCGCCTGGTTGAAGAGCCTCAGCACATCCTTAACATCCATCCCCAGACGATGGGCTTTCATCACCATCTCTCTTATCTGCTTGTTCTTCTCTTTTATGTAGTTGATTATCCTCTCAATTTCACTTACTTTATCGCTTACCTTCATTGATCGCTCTATTGACTGTTCATAAAGACCTTTGAGAAACAGTTTTTTTGCGTAGTCATACTCCTTTATTATCTCTGGTGGGAGAATCTTTTGCATTGCTTTTATCTTTACTTCCAGCCTCTTGAGAATGCCGTATGCAGTATTCTTTTGTATTTCGTACTTTTCAATTTCACCTACCGCATTCATCACTTTATTCAGCGCATCAACATAGTTTTTCTCCTTTAGGCTCGCTTTTGCCCTATTAAGTATGTTTTCTGGTGCAGTTACATCCTCCCCTCTTCTTCTCATAGCATCAAGCTCTTTTTCTACCTTCATTATAAGGGACCTAACTTTTTTATAAAGAGCCTGTTCTATGTCTTTTATTATTTTGTTGGCCTCGACCTCTGCCTTTTTCATATTTGTGAGCTTGGAAAGATCCTCAAGCGCCTGTCTGTACTGTTTTACATCAATGCCAAGAGATATTGCCATGTCAATATACTTCTTTATCTTTCCACGTATCTCCTCCATCTTTTCATTTCTTTCGTAAACAGATGCAATCTGGGATTCCAATTTTTTGAGAATGTAAAGTGCATCAAGGTACTTTCTCTTTATGAATAGATCCTTGGCATTTTCAAGATCTTCTAGATTGATGTTAAGTTCATATCCTTTCCCTTTTGCATCGTAGATGTCCGTCTCAATTTTTCCTATGTAATCTGTAAGTATGGTTTCCACATGCTCTCTGAGTTCGGAGAGTACCTTCTCACCTAGCTCAGGAAGCCCATCAAATTTGAGTTCCTCGTAGCGATTGTAAAATTCCTTGGTTTTTCTTTTAAACTCATTTCCCAGTCCAAGCTCACGCATAACCTTTCCGAGAGAATCAAGTTCTCTGCGTATATGCTCAACCTTGGCCTTGTTTTCCATGGCCTCCGTCTTTTTAATGCATTCAATTGACAGTTTCTCCGCCTCTTCAAAATTGTTCTCTTCAAACTTTCTTTTTGCGTTAACCAGCAACTTTGCTACCTCACTTACATCGGCCCCCATCTCTTTAAGCTTGGCAACTTTCTTTGCAGCGTTAACAAGCTGAGAATACGCTTTTTCAGCCCTATCTCTCAGATCCTTTGCAAGCTCTCTGGCTTCAACAGAGTATTTAATTGCACTTTTGAAATCTTCCTTCTCTATGCTCTCTTTGGCTTTTTTAAGGAGATCCATTATCCCGTGTTTTCCTATATTCACACCAAGTCTTTTTGCAGCAGCCGCTATTATTTTAGCGGAATCAAACACATCCTTTGAAACAAGGTTTTCAAGTGACTTTATTGCCTCTTCTCCCCTGCTTATGTAATCTTCTGCCTTCACAATATCTTTTTTCTTAAGGGCAACCTCTGCACGCTCAATGTAACTCATAACTTCTGTCACATTCCCCCCTGCACTTCGTAGGAATTCCACCTCTTCTTTCATTTTGTTTATTCTCTCCGCGTACTTTCTACCCTCAATTTCAAAGGTAATCTCACGTATGTTTTTGAGTTCCTTCATTACGTTCTCTATATCTCCAGCGGCGAGGTATTCATGAGCCTTGGCTATCGCCTCTTTAAGTTTTGAATCCTCATACTTGGATACCTTTTCTTCAATTTCTTTGAGATGTTCCTCAATCCTTACATAGATCTCCTCTTCAATCTTGCGAAGAGCAAGTATCGCTTCCTTGTAATTCTCGTCGGATATCTGAGATTTAGCATCGTTAAGTGCCAGCTTGAGGTCCTCAAGTACTATCTTCTCCTCCTCCGCCATACTTATGATCTTCTCTATCTCCCCGTATAGGGTCTGTGCAATGTCCCTTAGCCCCATCTTTATAGCAGCCCTCAATTCATTCAGCATTTTCTCGGCATTTTCTGCATTATTCTCAAGCTCCTCCTCAATCCTTTTGACGGTATCATCCGCACCTTCCAGTATTATATTCTCCTTTTCAAGATCTTCCAAAACGTGCTTTATTCTCTTTACCTCTTCTTTCAATTGCTTATACAGATCCTTTCGTCTTTCAACCATGTCCAGGGTTTCAAGCACAATGTCATACGCTTTTTTGTGCTTTCCAATCTTCAGGAAATTCCTTGCATTGTCAATCCTCTTCAAGAATGGGTTTATGTCAATACCCTGCTCTTTTGCCTCCAGAAAAACATCCCTTGCTTTTTTTATCACATCCATTACACGCTGAAACTTCAGTTTTTCAGCGGTTTCAGTGGCTTTTCTGATGTAATTTACGGCTCCTTCAAAGTCCTCCTCACCGTACTTTTTCTTTGATTCTTCAAGTAATTTCTCTGGTTCGGAGACATCAACCTCCATTGATTTTCCTTCTTCCACTATCCTTGTGGCTATCTGGTGTAGCTTCTTAAAGAAGAAATCAAAAGCTTTTTTGGCATTCTCTTCGTATTCTTTTGCTACCCTGATGGCAGCCTCGTAGTTGCCTGAGTCAATCAATTCACGTATCTTTCCTTCTGTGCTTTTATCAACGGGGAGATTGAAATGTGCAGAGGATGCTATTTCAATAATTTTGTTTGTTTTTTCAAGGTAATCATCAATTCTTTTCTTAATCTCATTCTCGGCCCTGTCCTTTATTTTCTTAAGGGATAGAAGAGTATCGGCATCTGCTCCCTTTATCTTATCCACCTCTTCTCTAACCCACTCCATCCCCTCTATTGTTCCCATTACCTCCCGCAGTTCTCTTATTACATGGCTAACATTTTCTTCAATAACATTATCAAGTCTCTCTTTAACGTTTTTTAGAATTTCAAAGCTTTTTATGGGATCCTCATCAAGTTTCTCCTCGCCTTCCTTTAGATCAGCTTTTATCTTAGCAACATCCTCTCCTGAGATTAGATCAAGGATCTCTTCAATTTTCGCTTTTTCCTCCCCATAAACCGCCCTCAGTTTATCCGCGAGTTCTTTTTTTACCTTTTCAAATATTTCAATTGCATTGTCGTACTCCTTCAAATCATATAAGTTCTTTCCCTTTGCGTATTCTTCCTGAATGCCTTTAAGATCGGTTATTCCGTCCAGAATGGATAGGTACTGGTCTATACTCTCCATTAAACCATCGCATTTCTCCTTTTTCTCTCTCAGTGCCCGCGCCTTCTTTTCAAGTTCCTTTTCTAACTTCAGCCGGCTGAGGTATGGGGTTGGCAACTTTCAAACCTCCATTTGTGTAATATGCATTTCTAATTTAATATTTGCCTTACTTCACTTCACCTCAAAGTCAATATCGTCAATCTCACCTTCGTATTCCTCAATTAACTTTCTGCTTCCCTCTTCAAGGAACGGGATCTTTATTCCTGTGAGCACCACAAGTAAACGCATTCTCCCGTGGTAATTGGGATCCACCCGTGCACCCATACTCACCTTTGAATTTTTCTTCAGAAACGAGGATATTGTATCCACCGTGGAGTAAATAACATTGAGAGGGGCATCCTCTCCTACAGTCATATGAATAAGGGCACCGTCAGCATTGCTGTAATCCACATTAATCAGAGGATTGTTAAGAGCCTCTATTACTATCTTTCTTATGTCGTCCCAGGCCCCCTCCCCAAGAAGCATAGTGGACGCGTTTCCCGATTCCATTATGTACCTCAAATCCGCAAGATCTATATTTATGAGGGATGGCTTTGTAAGGATGTCAACAAATGACATTATTGCGTAGCTTATGAGCTGATCCATAACCCTGAAAGCATCATTTA
>Ga0256833_1002896_pt1 | contig 11892 bp, 11 predicted proteins | sample 356284metaG_FD_190535 | JGI IMG/M metagenome (GOLD analysis project Ga0256833, IMG submission 190535) | Hydrothermal vent microbial communities from Mid Atlantic Ridge, Atlantic Ocean - 356-284 | ecosystem: Environmental > Aquatic > Marine > Hydrothermal vents | place: Atlantic Ocean: Mid...
AGATAGACCCCGCCTCCATTGCCGCCGCTTTTTGCGGCCTCATACGACAAGCCGTAGAACCATGAAGCCCGGAGAGCGTAGTCTACATCCTGGTCTGCCCATATATACGACGCGGCCATCAGGTAAAGAAGCTTACAGAACAGCTCATTGTCTCCTATTTTCTCTTTTATGTTGTCCAAAGCCTTGACAAACCGGTCGAAGTTACCATAGTTGAACCCAGCAGTAGTGCTACTATCCGCGTCCCGCACGTTGTTTCCCTCTAATTTATTCTTTAGTTTTATAATATTAATTAATAATATTTTTATTTTGTTAGAGCTACTAATATCTAGAAAGTCGAGAACATCTTTAACATCTTTTATACTATTTATTTTAGTAATTTCATCTAATACTTTCTCTATCATATTTATTTCTTCTTCTTTTTCTTTTTTTTCTTTCTCTTTTTCTGCTACTTCTTTTATTTTCTTTTTTTTCTTTAATTGTTTTATTTCATTTTCTAATATATTCTTTTCTTTCTTCAATTGTCTTAATTTATTTTCTAACATTTTCTTTATTTCGGTTGCTAGTAGTTTTTGAGCTACTTTGCGGTCTAGAGGCGGGAGGTCGATATCCTTCTTAGCGGCTTGGGGGTCTATTAGGCTAGCTGCTTCCTTTATGATGTTGTTCCCTGCTGTCTGCGTGGTTGTCATCTGTTGCACCGGCGCTGGAGCGGCGGCTTTGAGTGTTTTTGGTGTTTCTTCTTCTTGTTATTGGGGCGTTGTGTACTTAGTATGTGGGTGGTGTTACCATATTGTGTGTTCCCTGTGGGCTGCTAGGGGGCGGCGTGGGGGGCAGGCTAGTAGGTGGAGGCGTGTGCCGCAGCGTGGGCATTTTGCGGGTGTGTGTGGGCCTCTGGGCTGTAGGTGGAGGCGTGTGCCCCATGGTTTCCTCGTGACTAGTTCTGCGCCGCAGCTGGGGCAGTGGGTGTCGCTGTATAGGCCTGGCTCGTCTGGGTGGAGGTAGACGTTGTGGCCCCTGTCGCGGAGCTTCTCGACCGCCTTGGCTGCCTGTTGCTGGGCGTGCTCGTCGGGGGCTGTTACGTGGAGGGCGGCGTGGGGGTGGCGGTGGGCTAGGGAGGCGAGTACCTGTTCCTGGCCTCTCTTGGCGGGGTGCCAGTGCAGTATTATCTCCAGTGTCTTCGCGTGCCTGGACGCCGCCTCTAGCGCCTTGATGGCGTTGTCTATGCCGCGTGGGGGCTTCTCTAGGTGCAGCGTGTAGTCGTAGATTATTGTCGTGTAGCCTGCTGCTGTGAGCGCCTCCTCTATTGTCTCTGGCCTCGTGTTGCCTGTTGTCGCTGCTGCGAGCGCGGGCCTCGTGGCGGTGGCCTCGTGGAGTGCCTGGGGGAGCTGGAGGCTGCCCGGCTGCTCTAGGGGCTCCACGCCGTCTAGTATGACCACCTCCGGCTTGGAGGTTTTGAGGATGCGTAGGGTTGTCTCGGTGGCTGTCCTGGCGACGGCCTCGGCGGCGGCTAGGTGGGCCCAGCGGCAGCTGCGGCAGCTCCAGGCCGGGGGGGCTAGCAGCCTCGCGGCGAGGCAGGCGGGGCACGTGTGGTAGAGGGGGGCGTCCTCGCTGCGGAGGAGCGAGATGTAGAGCAGCCGCATGCTCCACGTGTCAGCCAAGGCTCTCCTCGTTCCCCCCGGGGGCCGGCCCCCTGGGGCTCGGGGCTAATAGTGTCCGCCCGCGGGGGCTGTATGGGCGGGCCTGGCTCGCCTTGTCGAGGGTTTGGGGCGGCGTCTTCTCTGCACCCTTCGCCGCCGGCGCGGCGGCCGCGCTGGCCCTGGGCTCCCTGGTGACGGGTGGCTACGTGTTCTACGTCCACGGCCTCCTTGTCGCCGCTGTGGGTGAGCCCCTGCTGGTCCTGGGGCTCCGCGTGGCCCTGGCGGGGCTGGGTGTGGCCCTGCTCCTGGCGAGCCTGTCCCGGCGCCGGGGCTTGGCGTCGCTGCCCGGCTGGGGCAGGCTAGGGCCGGGGGCCGCCGGGGTGTTGGCCGGGTTTGCCTCCGCGGCCCTCCTCCTTGTGGGCATCTACGGCGCCGCGTCCACCCCGGTTCTTGCCGCCTACTGGGCGGTGGCGGGGGTGCCGCTCGCCGCGGGGCTCGGGAGGAGGCGCGGCCTCTACGTGCTCGCGGCGGCGCTGCTGCTCTCCTCGTCGCTGGCCGTGGCGCTGCTGTACTCGCCCGTGGCCGCGGCGGGCCACGTGGAGGCTGTGAGGCTGGGGGCGCCGATCCAGGTGAGCGGCCTCTACCGGTTTGTCCCCCTGATGACCGCCTACGTGTACGCCAGCGACCGTATACAGGTGGCGACGCACCGGATATACCCTGGGGATAGCTACGTCTACTACCAGGGCAACCACAGCGTCTACAACTGGCTCATAGAGCCCGAGGGGCTGTGGAACCGCCTCACCAAGACCCCTATAGGGGCCGTGTTTGTCTACGGCGACGCCTACCCGCCGAGGGTTGTGGTGCTGGAGAGGAGGCTCCGGTGGGGCCTCCGCAACGCCAGGCTCGGCCCCCTCTACGTAGACACCCTGGAGCGCCGCGTCATCCTCGCCTCGGGGCTCCGCTACGAGCCGGTGATGGAGGACAACATGGAGGTGGTCCGGGGAGGCCGCCTCTACGTGGTTATCCCGCTGCTCTCCTGGAGGAGGGGGCTCCTCTACAGCCTCCCAGTCCTCCACGGCTACGCTGTGGTGGGCGAGGACGGCTCGATACGGGTCGTGGAGGGCCCGGGGCTCCTCGGGGACCCCGTCCTCCAGGGGCTGCCGCTGCTGCCGGAGAGGGCGGCGAGGAGCTGGGCCGAGGCCTACAGGTACCACGTGGGCCTCGTCGACTACTACCTCTACCACAACACCTACGTGATACGCGACGTGGGCACCAACCCGCAGCCGTACCTCGAGAGGGGCCCCGGGGGGCGCCTATACTGGGTCTTCGTCGCCGAGCCGCCCGGCGAGACCCACAGCGCCAAGTACATTCTCTACGTGGACGCCGGCGCGGGGGAGCCCAGGCTCCTCGTCTACGAGCTGCCGCGGCCCGCCATAGGCGTAAGCATGGCCGCCAGCTACGTGAAGCAGGCGCACCCGACCTACGACTGGAGCCAGCTGGCCCTCGAGGAGCCTATACCCACCCTGCTCCGTGGACGCCTCTACTGGAAGATAACGGTCACGACCAGGGACCACCGGGGCCTCGTCTCGGTGGACCTCCTCGACGCCTCCACCGGGGAGGTCTCCTCATTCCAGCCCAGGCCGGCGCTGAGCAGCCTCGACGTCCTCAAAGCCCTCCTCCGGGGAGGAGGGGCGCCGGGCAGGCCCTCCCCCCTGGAAGAGGTCAGGAGGATGAGGAAAGAGATAGCCGAGATAGAGAGGAGGCTCCACCAGCTGGACGAGCAGCTGCGCCGGCTTGAGGAGGCCCTGGCCGCCAACACGACGAGCCGCCGGTAGGGAGAATTCCCTCCCCGCGCCCCCTGCCGCGGCCGGCGGGGGCGTCCAGGGGGCTTGAGGATAGGCAACCGGGTACGCGCAGCCGTATGGGTTGCGATGGTTGCGGCGGTGGTGGCCGGCTCCAGGCTCGACGGGGCGCTTGGCCTAGGCTGCGGCCACGTCCTGGCCTGCCGGGCCGCGGGGGCGGCGCTGCTGGCCCTCGTGCTGCGGGGGGCGGCGGTGACGGGCCGCTACCTGGCGGTCTACGGTAGGAGCAGCTGCCGGCTGCCCCGGGGCGAGGTCGACAGGCTGGTGACCGTCGGCCCCTACTCCTGCATGAGGCACCCTATGCACTTCTTCCTCTCCCTGTTCCCTGTCTCGGTAGGGCTCCTGCTCGCCTCGCCGGGGGCCGTCCTCGTCGCGGCCGCGGAGGCGGTGATGGTGCTGGCGCTGGCGGTGCTGCTCGACGAGAGGGACGCGGCCTCCAGGTTCGGCGAGGCCTACCTCGAGTACCGGCGCCGGGTGCCGGCGTTCAACCCCTCGCCGGGCTGCCTGGCCAGGGCGCTAGCCAGGAGGCCGCCGAGGAGGCGCTGCCGGGGGCAGCGGGGCTAGGGGCTGGGCTCGGCCACCCGGTTCCCCGTGCCGGCCTCGGCGTGGAGGGCGGCGGCGAGCCGGAGGAGCACCGGCTCCCCCATGGGTGCGGCCACCAGCTGCACCCCGGTGGGGACGTCCTCCACGGGCCCGACGGGCGCCACCAGGGCGGGGAGGCCGGCCAGGTTGGCCGGCACGTTGGCCAGGTCGAGGGCGTACATCCTCTCGGGGTCGCCCAGCACCTCGCCCAGCCTGGGCGGCGGCGCCACCGCGGAGGGGAGGAGGAGCGCGTCCCTGCCCGCGAGGAGGGAGCGGAGCCGGTCGCGTACAAGCCGGCGGAGCCGGAGCGCGCGGATGTAGTACTGGTCGCGGTAGCCGGAGCTGAGCACCCAGGCGCCGGTCATTATCCTGAGCTTCACCTCGGCGCCGAAGCCCCTGGCCCGTATCCTCGAGTAGTACTGGTTCCAGCTCTCCCAGGGCCTCGGCGGCTCCCTGGGGCCGTAGAGGATGCCGTCGTAGCGGGCCAGGTTGCTGCTCGCCTCCGCGGCGGCTATCACGTAGTAGGCGGGGAGGCTGTAGTCTACCAGCTCGCGGCCGAGCGCCGCGTACTCCACCCTGGCCCCCTGCCTCTCGAGGAGCCGCGCCGCCCTCTCCACCAGCGCCCCTATCCGGGGGTCGACGCCGGGGTGGTCGAGGAAGTCCTCGAGCACCGCCACCCTGGCCCCCTGCGCGCCCTCCTCCAGGCCCCTCTTGGCGGCCTCCACCACCCCGCGGGGCGGGGGCTGGGCGGTCGAGTCGCGGGGGTCGTCGCCGGCGATGACCTCGTAGAGGAGGGCGAGGTCGACCGGGTCCCGCGCCATGGGGCCTATCTGTTCGAGGCTGTCGGCGTAGGCGACGAGCCCGTAGCGGGGCACGGTTCCGTAGGTGGGCTTGAGGCCGTAGAGGCCGGTCCAGGAGGCGGGGAGCCTTATGCTGCCGCCCGTGTCGCTCCCCAGCGCCAGGGTGGCCATGCCCGCGGCTAGCGCGGCCGCGGAGCCGCTGCTGCTGCCGCCCGGCACGCGGCCGGGGCTCCAGGGGTTACGCGTGGGGCCGAAGGCGCTGGTCTCGCCCGTGCTGCCCATCGCGAACTCGTCCATGTTCGTCTTGCCGACCACCACTGCCCCCGCCCCGCGGAGCCTCTCCACCACGGTCGCGTCGTAGACGGCGACGTAGCGTTCGAGCATCCTGGAGCCGCATGTGACGGGCATTCCCTTCACGTGGATATTGTCCTTGACGGCGACGAGTACGCCGGCCAGCCTGCCGCCGCGGGAGACGGCGGCGCGGACGTCGCCGGCCAGCTCCTCGAGGCCGCGGCTGGACACGTAGGCGTTGACCGTTTTGTCGAGCTTCTCCAGCCTCTCCAGCACCGAGGCCACGTAGTCGTCCGCCTCTAGCCCGCCGGAGGCAAGCTCCTCCACTACCCGGTGGGCGGGGAGAGCGTAGGGCTTCGACACGGCAGCAGGCGCCTCCTCTGAGAGCAGGGACCCCCGCCCACGGCACCCACGGGGCTCCTTATAAGCCGCTGTGGGTGCAGAGCCCGCGGAGTGGGCCCGGGCTCCCACCGGGGCGGCGGGGGGAAGCTAGAATAACACCACCCGCCATGGGTAACACCACCGGGCCTACTGCCCCTTACCTGGAGTGGCGCGGGGCGTCAAGCCTTGGCTTCGAAAGAGGTGCCTGGGGGCTCCAAGCCGAGGGAGTGGAGCCCCTCCACGCTGCTGGAGGCGCTACGGGTCAGCTTCGACGACATAGAGGCCTACGCTTACATGAACGGGGGCGACCTCGTGCTCCGCTCCGAGTACGAGGTGCTCGTCATAAGGGTCCCCAACATCTACGACTACACCGACTTCGAGGCGTACCTCGACAAGCTGGGCGCCAGCGTGTACCGGTGCAGCAGGGGGCTAGGCTTCATACTCCCCACGGTCTCCGGGCCCAGGATAGCGTTCCACGCCCGCGTCATACACCGCGACCGCACGGGCACCTACATAGCGGTCGAGCCCCGCGGCGTCGTCGCCCGGGGGGAGAGGCCCCGCCTCTGCTAGCCCGCCACCCTCTTCAACCCCCAGGGGGCGGCGCCCGGCACCACTCCCCGGGGTGGGGCCCCTGGAGCGCCGGCGCCTCCTCGCAGCGGCGATAGGCCTCGGCTTCTTCGCCCTCTCCCTGGCCCTGGACGCCGTGATGTGGGTCTCCGAGCTCTCCAGGATCGCGGGCGGCGCGGTCGCGCTCTGCACGCCCCGGGGGGTGGTGGTTGCGCTGCCCGGGGCCGAGGGGCAGCCCGTGTCGGTCTCCGTCGCCTGCGTCGGCGGGGGCCACGTGTACCCCGCGGAGCCCGCCGGTAACGGGAGCCTGGCCTGCCCGCCCGGCTACGGGGCGCTTGTCGAGGTGCGGGCGCCCCTCGGCTGGCCCTCTGCCAGCGCCCTCGTGGGCTGCGGCTAGAGCGATTAACCCCGGCGCGTAGCCGGGCGGCGGCTGGTGCTGGCTGCGTTGCTGGGCGGACTACTCCACGTGGTGCAGCTCGCCGGGCTCCTCCTGGGCTTCCTCCTTGCCCTCAACGCTGGCCGCGGCCTCGCGCGTAGAATGCACGACGCGGACCTGGCCAGGAGGTATGGCCGGAGCCTCCCGCCGGGCCTCGGCGCCCTGTTCTACATATACTTCCTCCTCTCCTTCCTGGTCAACCTCTCAGTGGTTGCGCTCAGCCAGGCCCTAAGCCTCGCCGGCAAGACCCTCCTGGGCGCCGCGACCGGCCACGTATCCTCGGTGGTCATCAGCCTGGCCGAGACGCTGGCGGGGATAGCCGCCGGGTACCTCCTCTTCCGCCGCAGGTACCGTGGCGTCGACCGCCCCCTGACGCGGGAGGGCAGGCTGGCCCTCCGCGGCGTCGAGCTCGGCAAGAGGACGGGGGAGAGGCTCAGGGAGGGGCTCGACCGGCTCCCGGGCCCCAGGCGCCTCCTGGGCCGGGGCGGCGAGGGAGAAGAGGAGAGGGAGAAGGGCTAGCCACGGGGAGGCAGGAGGAGGCTGGGGCACTCGAGGCAGCCCTTCTCGAGGTGCCCCCTGTGTATGCAGCAGGTCGCCAGGGGGGCGCCGTCCCTGCCCCTCATCTCTACGAGGAGGTAGTCCCCCTCCAGCCTGGCCAGGGCCGCGCCGGGCGGGCGGAGGAGCTTCTCCACTGCCACCCGGTAGCGGCGCCCCCGGTACCCGACCTCCACCACGGCGTCGTAGAGGCCGTCGGGCCTGCGCCTCGACTCGAGCAGCCTGGCCTCGACCGCTGCAGTCAAGCCCGGCCCACCCCGTAGACGGGGTGCGGGCCGGGGGAGGGGATTAGGCCTAGGGCTTACCGGTAAACCGGAGAGGCTATCAACCCCCCGGGCGGAGGGCTGCCTTATCAACCCCCGTGGGTTCCGCCTCTCTCACCCTCCTGGGGGCTGTGGGGAGGCACCTCCACTCTGCCGGGCGCTGCGGTAGCCCGCCGGTGGCGTGGCGGGCGGTGCCGGCAGGGCAAGGTACCGAGCCCCGCCTGCCCCAGGTTATTGTAGCCCCCGTGTGTCCTACTACACTATGCGTGGTGCACCCGGTTGTCCGGCCTCCCGGAGGTCTCAATGGAGTCGGCGCTTGTGGGCCTCGACCTGTCTGATGTAAGCGAGCGTTTCGTGAAGTGGCTCCCCTTCCTGGCCAAGGCTGGTACTGTGAGGCTCCTGCTGGCGCACGTGATACCCGTCGACAAGCTCGAGCACGTGGCCGGCGGCTACCCGGTCGACAAGCTGGAGGAGGAGCTGCGGCGCGAGGCGCTCGAGAAGCTCCGCTACTACGCGGCGAGGCTCCGCGACGCGGGCTTCACAGTGGAGGTCCTCGAGCCGCCGGTGGGAGACCCGGCGCCCACCCTCGAGAAGCTCGCCGAGGAGAACGGCGCCGACTACATAGCCGTGGCCAGCAGGGGCTGGGGGTGGCTCCGCAGCCTCCTCCTAGGCAGCACGGCCGAGGAGCTCGTCGGCCTAGCCAGGCGCCCAGTCATGGTCGCGAAGGGGTTCAAGCGCTACTTCGGCCGGGAGGCGCGCCTAGTGGTGCCGCCCGACCCGCTGCGGGGCCCCATACTGGCGGCGGTGGACTTCGGCGACTACACCTGGGACGTAGCCGCCTACAGCCTCTACCTGGCCGAGAAGGCCTCCGCCACGCTGGTCCTCCTCCACGTGCTCGAGCCCGGCGAGGCCGAGGAGGAGGCCAGGAGCCGCCTCGAGGAGCTGGCGCAGCAGCTGCGCAGCCGCGGCGCCGCGGTGGAGACGGTGCTGGCGCCGCCCGACAAGCCGAGCAGGAGGATAAGACAGGTGGCGGAGGAGAAGGACGCCAGCCTAATAGTCCTCGGCCCCGGGCTTCGGCGGGAGAGCCTGGTCCTGGGCACGACGAGCGAGGCGGTGCTCAGGAGGACTAGCCGCCACGTACTGGTGGCCAGGAGGCCCCGCTAGCCGCCCCTGGCCGCCAGGCTTATCCCCGGGCCCGCGCGTCCCCCCAGGGAGGGAGAGGGCCCCGCCCCGCCTTGACTGGGCCGTGTCGGGCGGCCCGGCGGGGATGAGGCGGGGACCGGCGAGGCCGGCATAGCCCGCCGGTCTTCTGGTGTTCTCTCAGCCCCTCTCCTGGCCCTGGGGCTGCGTGTCTCCCGCCTGGCCCGGCTCCCCGGCCTCCCCGGCGGACACGTGTCTGCCCAGCCAGTCTAGTATCAGCTCTAGCCTCTTCACCCGGTGCCTGGGCTTCCCGCTGCGGGAGAGGTCGTGGCTCTCCTCGGGGAACAGGGCTAGCCTGGCCTCGGCGCCGTGGAGCCGTAGCGCTGTGAACCACTGTACCGCCTGGTCGAGCCAGCACCGGTAGTCGTTCATGGAGTGGATTATGAGGACCGGTGTCTTCACGTTTGGCGCCAGCCGCAGCGGGCTGTGCTCCCAGCACTTGTCGTGGCTCCTCCAGGGGCTGCAGCATATCTGGTCCTCGACGAAGTACCAGCCTATGTCGCTGGTGGTGTACATTGTGGCCCAGTTGGATATCCCCCTCATGGATACCGCTGCCTTGAAGAGGTCTGGGTGGCTTCCCAGCAGCCAGTTGGTCATGAAGCCGCCGTAGCTTCCACCCATCACGGCCGCCCGCTCGGGGGGCAGGCTGTACGTGTCGGCTAGGAAGCGGTAGGCCTCCACCAGGTCCTGGGCGTCCCTCTCGCCGTAGCGGCACCTTATGTCGGCGAAGTCCTGGCTGTAGCCGTCGCTGCCCCTGGGGTTGAAGGCGGCGACCGTGTAGCCCGCGGCCGCCAGGACGTGGAACTCGTGCATGAAGCCGTAGCCCCACATCGTCTTGGGGCCGCCGTGGATGTAGAGTATCCAGCCCTTCTCCTCCACGCCCTCCGGGGGCCGGATTATCCAGCCCTGGATGTCGGCCCCGTCGCTCGCCCTGAACCCAGTCTCCTCGACCAGGGGGGCGCGGTACTTGCTCCTCCACGCCCTGCCGGCCTCGGTGACCCTCTCCACGGCGCCGGCCCGGTACAGGTAGAGATCCTTCGGCTCCGTGAGGCTCATAGCCGTGTAGGCTATCGTCTCGCCGCTGCGCGACGCGGAGAACTCGTCGACGGCGCCCTCGCCTGGGTCGACGAGGACCGCCGCCTCGCCCGTCGACGGGTTGTAGACGCGGAGCCTCTGCCTACCCCTCTCGCTCGTGACGAACAGTATGCCCTTCTCGGTCCACTGGAGCCTGGGGCTACAGCTGGGCCCCCTCGCGTCGCTGTTAACCGTCCCCACGTGGTTCACGCCGAGGCTGCAGGTGGCGCACTCGGCCTCCCCGGTCTCGGGGTCGACCAGGTAGACGCTGTTGTGGGTCGAGAGGCCCCTCTCGCGGCGGTGCCCGAGGTAGGCCAGCCTCTTGCCGTCCGGGCTCCAGGCGACCTCGGCGAAGCCGCCCAGCCCAGAGGCGGCCCGCCGGGCCTCCAGGCTCTCGGCGTCGACCACGTAGACGTCTACCAGGTAGGGGCGGCGCCTATCCGTGGAGGCGGCGACCGCCAGCCTCTTGCCGTCCGGGCTCCAGGCTAGGCTGTGGAGCCACGCCCAGCCGCCCCCTATCCCCTCGACGGGCACCGGCGCCCCTGCCTCGGGGCTCACCAGCAGGAGGCGGCTCCTAGCCCAGTAGACGAAGCCGCGGCCGTTGAACCAGAGGGGGAGGTCGTCGACCAGCTTGACGTCCTCGTCCGGCTTCCCCTCGACCACCGCGGCGGCGACCCAGCGGCCGTCGGGGCTCCACTCGGCCGCGGCGACGTGGCGGGCGCGGAGGATGACCTGGCTGCCCGTCGAGCCCGGGCTCGAGACCCGTAGCTCGACGCCGCGCCTCCTCTGCCCCTGCCTCGGCTCCAGGCGCCGGGTGAAGACGTAGCGCTCGCCCCGCGGCCCCGGCACCGGGCAGGTGTCGCCCGGGCCGCTCTCGAGGACCCTCTTCTCCCCCGAGGCGCTCAGCATCCAGACGGTGTGCTCGTACCGGTTGCTCTCCAGGTCGATCCTCGTAACGAGGTAGAGCACCGTGCTCCCTGTCGGGTCCACGCGGGGGCTCGAGACGAGGACGAGGTCGCGGAGGCTCTCCGGCCCCGGAAGCAGCTTAGCCAAGGCCCCGCTGCACCACCTCGCCGCCCCCAGCGCCCTGGCAGGGTTTAAACACGGCCCCGCCGGGCGCCCGCCCCCAGGGGCTCCGGCTTAAACACGGAAGCAGGGGAGCCCCCCGCGCCCGGGTGCGGCCTGCTTGCCAGAGGAGGGCGACCGGCTCCTAGCCCTAGTGTACCGGCTGGCCCCCCACCGGTTCCACCGCGGCGCGGCCTCCGCCGCTGCGAGGCTGGGGCGCCGGCTGCTCGACGTAGGCGGGGGCGCCGGCCACCTCGCGAGGGCCCTCGAGGAGCTGGGCGCCACCCCGCTGCTCTACGTGGCGGCCGACCCGGACCCCCTGCTGCTCCGCCAGGCGGCTGCGAGGCCCTGGGCCGAGCGCGTCATAGCCGTGGGCGAGGCCCTGCCCCTCAGGAGCGGCTCGATGGACGTAGCGGTGTTCCACGACAGCCTCCACCATATCCCGCGGCCGTGGGAGGCGCTGCGCGAGGCCGCGAGGGTCGCCCGCTGCATCCTGGTGGACGACGTGGACGCCTCCAGCCTGCCTGGGCGCCTGGTGAGGCTCCTGGAGAGGCTCAGCGGCTACCCGGCCACCTTCACCACCCCCGGCAGGCTCGTCGAGGAGCTGGAGAGGCTGGGGCTCGAGGTGCTCCAGGTCTCCAAGGGCGGCCTGCCCGGGGGCTACCGGGTCGCGGCCTGCAGGAGGCGTATATGAGCAGGGGGCCGCGCTATGTAGGCCCAGCGTGGATGAGCCCCCCGGGGCCACACGCCGGGCACATGGGGGTGCCGGGTGGGGGCGGCGCCGCTTCTCCTCGTCGAGGGCGCCCGCGTGCTGGCGGGCCGTAGGCTGGTGCCCCGGGATACGAGGCTGCGCGTTGAGACCCCCGGCGGCGGCCCCGTTATCCCCTCCCCCCGGGGGCGGAGATACTGGGAGGGTGGTGGGCTCCCGGCATGCGCGTGGTCCGGAACCGGGGCGTGCTGGCGGAGCGTGTCCCCGCATCCCCGGTCCTCGTGGAGGCCTACGAGGCCGCGGTTGGGGCCGTGCACCCGGCCCGGGTGCTGCCGCGGCTCCTGCGGGGGCGGGGGCGCTGCTTCGAGGCGGCGGGCGCTGGCCCCATATGCGGCCCCGTCTACGTGGCCGGCTTCGGCAAGGCCTCTAGGAGCATGGCCGAGGCCCTGCTGGGCGCTATTGGGGACATGGTT
>Ga0256833_1002898_pt1 | contig 11891 bp, 15 predicted proteins | sample 356284metaG_FD_190535 | JGI IMG/M metagenome (GOLD analysis project Ga0256833, IMG submission 190535) | Hydrothermal vent microbial communities from Mid Atlantic Ridge, Atlantic Ocean - 356-284 | ecosystem: Environmental > Aquatic > Marine > Hydrothermal vents | place: Atlantic Ocean: Mid...
AATTACCATTACTATCTTTCTCAAACCTCCAATGTTCTCTTTTAATAAGGTTTACAAATGGATATTCTTTTCTCGCTCCGCTGATGAAGGAGTCAACTTCCGCCTTGATTTTCGCCCTGTTCGGAATTTTAACAGTTATCAAACTGCCGTTTTCATCAAGCTGGGGAAGCTCAACATCTTGAGGTGTAGGGTCGTAGAAGAGCTGATAGGCTCGGCGGTTTTGTTCAGCAATGTTGTGAAGAAGTCTATCTACCTTCTGTTGTAGCTCTGCAAAGTTGAAAGTCATCTTTAGTTACCTCCCTTTAAAAGTCCTATTTGCAAAGAGTTTTTGAGGATTTGCTCTCCGTAGGTAGATGCGAAATCCAAAAAGGCGTTTAATAGCTCCGATATATCAGATTGGTTCTGGCTGATTTTTGTAGAGAGAGTCCCTAAAATTTCTTTTTTTAACTCATTAAAATCCTTTGCGGTTTGCTTTGCAAGACTCTCTATCAAAATTAAATGTTCTTGTATGTTAAAAAGAGAGAGAGCTACAGAGCTGACAGAATCCAAAAGACTTAAATCCTGCTCAGTTTCGTAGAAGGGGATATATCTAAAGTCAATAATTTCGCTTGCGTTTAACCAGACCAATTGCATTTTAAAGGTTTGCCTCATCAAAGGGGCAAATGGGTAGGGAGGCTTGCCGACAAGGAACAGGGTTCCGTCTTCCAAATACAATCCAAAGGTGCGGCCGAAGTTTTGGGCTTTTTCGGGTGGTATATCTATCAGAAATTCGGTTGTGTTGTTATCTATAGGAAATGCTCCAGAAATATTGCCTTGGTGCCAAACATCTTGCAAATCCTGTAAATCTATTCCCGGGTAAAGGTCATAATCTCTACTGGAAACTTTGAAATATTTGGGTGCGATTTTCTTTCCCAATCGGGCAGCATCCGTAAGTGTCAACAGCCCTTTTGCTGTTAGGACAGTTTTTCCAACGGGAGTTGTCATTGTTCAAACCTCCCTACCGCCGTTTGTTCTCCCATGCATCCTGAGGACCAATAGGTGGTTCCTAAGGCAACTTGGGTAAACTCTTTTTGGAATTCTGTGTAAGCTGTTTGTTCTCCTAAACTTCCTGCAGCCCAATAGGCAAAACCTTTTGCGAGGTAGGAGAGTGCAATTTCTTCAAGCCAGCTTCTTTCGTTTTTGTATTCTTCAATTAGCTTTTTGAGTTTGTCTCTTAGCTTTGGGGTTATTTGTCTGTTTGTGCTTGCTATTTCTATTTTGAATTTGTATGGGGTGCCTCCATATTCAAACCACTCTTTAACGGTACCGCCGAGTTTTAAAATTTTTAGAACTTTTTTGATAGCCCACGGCGTTCCGAGCTTCATCTTGAGGATTACGGCGTTCTTTACAAGCTCCTCTTTCTGGCTTCTGTTTTGTGCAAGTTCCCATGCCGTTTTTGAAACATCAAACTGCCACGCAAGATCTTCAAGCTCGGAGTCCGAAAGAGTAGAAAGGTCATAAATGAAAAGAAACGGCAGAAGCTCCTGTATCTCCTGCCTGCTTTTTTCTATTAGCTCCGCAAGAGAGGTTACCCTCTTATCGCCTTTCAGAACATCAGGTAGCAGTTCCTTACTCATAGTGTTTTTATAGTAAGCCAAAAGAAAGAGGCAGGTGGTAACCTTACCACTTTTGGAGGTTGGAAAGCGTAGATTAAGTCTTATGATGAAGCCGCTCCTGGAGTTTTCAGAAAACCTTAAAAAATTTGGAGAAAAGGCGGAAAGCCTCCCGGAAGAGATAAAACCTTTCTTAATCCGGGAGGTGCAGAAAAACATTGATAGTGTTAAAGAGCCTCGTAATGCACCTTTAACATTGAAGGTCAAGGGAAGAAAGCCACCTCTACGTGATAGGGGATACCTGAGAGCTTCAATAGCCGGCAAGGTAGATGGGCTTAAAGTGATAGCCGGAACAAACCTTAAGTATGCACCCATTCAGCATTTTGGAGGGACTATAACTCCAAAAAGAGCGAAAACTCTTGTTATCCCAGCAGACAGGAAGGTCAGAAAAGAAGCAGAAATTCTGGGAGTGAAAGGCTACCTTGAAAAGCTTAAAGGAGAAGGCTGGGAGATTGTTTTCAGGAAAAGAGCAATACTTGGCATCCCTCCAGCTAAGCAAAAGAACTCCAAACCGAAACTCTTGTTTATAAGGAAAGAAGAGGTAACCATTCCGGCAAGACCGTTTATGTATCTATCAAAAGAACAAGTGGGAGAACTTCAGGAGCTTGCTGAAAAAATCCTATTTGAGGATTTAAGATGAAACACTTAATAGAACTTGAAAAAAGGCTTCAAGAGTTTTTAAGGATACCAGTGATTATAGACCCTTCGCCTGCTGTAAGTTCTGTAGAGGTAAGACTCCAGCCAAAAGAGTTTTCCCTTGGCAAACAGCTTGATAGGAAAGAAGAAAAAGGGAAAGTTACGGTTTTCTACATTGCGGAGCTTCCCGTTGATGTTGTTCTAAACGTTAAAGGGACAGGAAACAGAGACAACGTTTTGCTATTTAAAGCAATTAAGTATTCCTCTCTAATTCAGCACTTTTTTAAGTCCCTAGTTAACTTGAAGCTTCCTCCAATTTCGGAGAAGAAGGGCGACTTTGAAGTTTTTGGAGAGTGTGCGATTGTGCCTATAGATGTGAATGGACATCTTGAACCGGTTCTCTTCTCAGAAGACCTTTTAGATCTTAAAACTGCTCCCGGTTTTCAAGATAAGTTTCAGGTAAAGCTTGTCTTTCAGATAAAGCAAACAGTAGAAGTTTCAACCGTTAAAAAGGTCATAAGAGATGGCTAATGTAAGGTTTGGAGCTTTTGGAGAGATACCCTTTGAAATTCAGGGAATTAACCCGAAAAGCTATCGTGAAAGGCTTTCAAGAGGTAAGCCAAGACACAGGATAATTAACAGCTACCCGCTCATTGAAGACACAGGAGAAAATGAGAGAGTTATTGAGCTTACGATTTCTATCGCTTATCCGTTTTCAAATGACCCGGAAACTACATACAAGAAGTTAAAGAGACTGATGGACAACGCACAGCCTCAACTGCTCGTAATAGGTCAAGAGGTTCTTGGAGAATTCACGATAGAGGAGATGGAGAAAGTTCCAGAGTTTGCTCCAGACGGTTCTGTTAGAAAGCTAACTATTAGCCTGAAACTTGTAGAGGTTAGGAATGACAGCGTCTTACATTGAATATACCTCAAAAGAAGGAGACAGATGGGACTTGATAAGTTATGAGTTTTATGGCGTTCCAGATAAGTATTACCTCATTCAAGAAGCCAATGAGAAAGAAATACCGCCTAATCTCCTCTATTCTCCAACTCTACCAGCAGGTTTAAAGTTGAAGATCCCCGTTCTTGAAGAACAACCGGTTAAGGAGTTACCTCCGCCGCCATGGAAAACCTAATTAGACAACCGAAGGTAAAAGTTTTCATCAACAATAAGGACGTTACGCGGGAGCTTTCAGACTTTATTCTGGAAGTGGTTTACACCGACTCAATTGAGGAGAAAGCAAAAGACGAACTTCAGCTTACACTTTCTAATCTTGACAGGCGGTTTTTAAAAGAATGGGCAATAGAGGAAGACAGTAAGATAGACGCTTCCATCGTTGCAGATAGTCAGGAGTTCCGCCTTGGAACATTCTACGTCGGAGACTCTTTTACTCTACGGGAAAAAGGCTCTGTCCTAACGATTTCAGCAACTTCGCAAAGTTATGAAGACCTTAAAGCCTTTAAGGTGGTTAGAAATGAAAGCTACGAGAATATTACACTTAGAGAGCTTGTCTCTCAAATAATTTCAAAGTGCAGTAAGAAGTCCTTCGTTGACGCTCCAGAAGTTCCTCTAACCCGGGTTGATATAGTCAACGAGACCTACGAACAGTTCTTAAAACGCCTTGCGAGAGACTACAATTGCAAATTTTTCATTAGAGCTGGAACCGTGGTATTTGCCAAAGACCTCCCTACAAAGGAATGGAACATTACGCCTTATCTCATAAACGACGACATTCGTTTTAAACCCAAAAAGGAAGCTGTAAGAGCGGTTGAAATGGAGTACTACAAGCCTGCCTCAAAAGAGACGCTTATTTACCGTGAAGAGAATCCAGATGTAAGGGGAGGTAAGACAGTTAAGCTCTACGGCATAGCTCACAACTTGAAAGAAGCTCAGGAGAAGGTTAGAGCAGTTCTAAAGAGCAGGTCTGAGCTTAAGGCAGAAGCCACTTTCACAATTTACGGACAGCCTATTAACGCTGGGGATTACATAGTTCTGCCAGAAAAGCTTTACGGCTTTATTGCTGGTAAGTATCAGGCAGTTAAGGTAGTTCACTCAATCTCCAAAGAGAACGGCTGGAGAACAAAAATTACAGTCAGAAAAGGAGGATGACGATGGAAGAAATTAGACTAAAGCACCCCTTTGAAGCAGAGGGCAAGAAGGTTGAAACGGTTAAAATTACCCGAAAGAAAATCACAGTTCTTGACAGAATAAAGGCGGCACAGGAGGCTCAGGCTACATTTGGAACAAGAGATGGAGACGCCTTCATCATCTGCATCCTTAACCGCCTTTGCGACTTCGGAGTGAAAATTCCCTCCTTAGAGCTTGCTGAGAAACTTTCGGCAGAAGATTTTGATGAGATTGTGATGAAGCTACTGGATATTTCTGAAGATTTTTTCTCGCAGTTTCAGAAGGAAACGGAGGTTTCATAGAGCAGGCGGTTCCTTTCTTAGTTGAGTTCGGCTACGGCTACGGTGAGGTTAAGGAGATGACCCTTTCCGAGCTTGACTACGTTCTGGAGATTACTCTGAAGTTCCTTGAAAAGAGACAGGAATCCCTTGAAAGAGGTAGGTAATGGATAAACGGGAATTTGCACTCCAGCTAATTGTCGGCGTTAGAGACTTTTTTAGCCAGAAAGTTAACAGAATAGAAGCTCTATCTGAAAAGCTCCAGAAACGGCTTCAGACTCTTGATGGGAAACTTAAAAACGTTGAGGCTTTCGGGAAGCTTTCTAAGGAGATTGCAGAGCTTTCAGAAGCCGAGAAAAAGCAGATGGAAAGGGTCAGGGTTCTTGAGTCCACTTATGAAAGGCTTAATCAAGAGCTTAAGGAAGTGGAAATTCAATATAAAGGCAAGAGCAAAAGCTCTAAAGAGTTAGAAGAGAGGTTGAAAACCTTAAAAGTAGAAATTAAGAAAGTCTCCTCCAGCTTGGCAGAAGAAAAAGAAAAACTACAGCTTATAAGGAGTGAAAAAGAAAAAGCCGTAAACGAGTCAAAAAGGCTTTCTGAAACCCTCAAAAAGGAAGGTTTAGAAATCGGAAATCTCTACGAGCTTTACGACAGACTTCCTGAAAAAACAAGAAAGCAGGTCAATTCTTACGGTGAGCTAATTCATACCCTCTTTAAGCTTTCAAAGACAGAGTTTGAACACAAGAAAGCCGTGGCCATTTTAGAAAGAGAACAGAAAAACCTTCAGAATGAGCTTAAGAAAGTTGAGAGAGAGCTAAAAAAGAGCGGTGAAGGAAACGTTTACCTTTCTGCTAAAGCAAAGGAGTTGAAAGAAAAGCTTGAGAAGGTCTCTTCCTCTTTGAAAGAGGAGAAGGAAAAGCTTGAAAAGGTAAGCAGGGAAAAAGAAGAAACTGCTAAAAGGACAGAAGCTCTAAGAAAGTCTCTCCAGTCCCAAGGATTTGCTTTAAGAGACGTTTCAAAAGAGCTTGAGAAATACCAGAAAGAACTTGAAGAGACCGCTAAAAAGCAGGAGGAACTGGAGAAGAAACTCTCTTCTTCAAGCCTTATGACCGTTGGGGCAAGGTTCAAAAGGTTAGCCGCTCTTGGAGGTGTAGGAGCTTCTGCTACTTTTGCTCTAAAAGACATTGTGGAGCAAGTCAAAGAGTTTGACAGGCAGTCTCATCTCATAGTTGCAAGGACAGAGCTAACCGCCAAAGACCTTGAAAGAGTTAAGAGAGACTTGATTGAGATTTACAGAATTGTTGGAAAGACGCCGGAAGAGATAGCGGAAGTTTACACGCAGGTTCGCCAGTTAACAGGGCTTCAGGGAGAAGAACTTAAAAAGGCTACTATTCAAGCTCTTAAGGTCCAGAAGGTAATTCCAGAGTGGGACACAAAAGAGATAACAAGAGCCATAGCACAGATGAGAAAAGCTTTCGGCATTACAGCAGAAGAGGCAACAGATCTTATGACTACTGTCTTTACTAAAGCCGGAGACAAGGCAGGCGATCTTCTTGATACTCTCTGGGAATATGCACCGCTTATGAAAGAAGCGGGACTTTCAGCTAAAGAGTTTGCCGCCTATCTAATAGCTGGGGCACAGGAAGGAGCGTTTAACTTTGACAAGTTAGCAGACACCGTTAAGGAGAGCTTTAAGGCAAGGCTTTCGGATATAGATATATGGCATACCCTCGTTGGTCAGGGAACAAAAGCCGGAATAATTGACCAGCTTCTCCCTGCCAAAAAGTTCGGACACGAAGCAAGGAAAATAAAGCAGTATCTGGCGGAAATAAGAGAAGGTTTTGAAACCGGAGATGAGAAGAAAAAGAAGGAGGGATACTCCAAACTTCTTCAACATTTAGCGATTCTTTACAAAAGGGACGCTCAAACAGCCAGAAACATAATGGAGCAGATATTCGGGGTTCAGGGAACCGAAGATATCAGCCACAACGTTTTAGCAAAAATGGGAGAAGCCATAGCAAATCCCGATAGGATTTTAGGCAGGTGGAAAGGCGCTACAAACCGTATGTTTCAGGAGTCCAAAACCTTCTTTGACAGATTAAACGATGCCTGGAGAAGGGTTGAGACGGTTTTCTTGAGAAGTTTCAATGACCTTGCTAAAGACCTTAAACCAGTTGCCGATGCGATACTTCAGATAGTAAACGCCATCGGAAGCTTTGCAGAGAAACACCCTTTTCTAACGAAAATCACTCTTGCTATTCTGGGAGTTGTGGCAGTTCTGGGAACTCTCGGGGCTGCAATTCAATTTGTAGCCATGGCGGCTTCTTTTGCCGTTGGCGGTCTTGCACTCCTTGCCTCACCGTTTACCTTGATAATTGCAGTTGCCGGTGCAGTAGTAGCGGCGATTCTCTACTTTAAAGACCGGTGGAGCGAGGTCTGGAGTGCTGTGAAAGCAAAGTTCTCCTCTGCGGTGAACTTTGTGAAGGCTGGCTTTCAGACTTTAGCTTCACTTTTTGCCAAAGGTCTAAAGTTCTTCATAGACTACAGTCCCCTTGGACTTTTCATTAAGGCTGTTAAATTGGTTGTGGAGTTCATAACTGGAATAGACTTAACAAAAGCCGGTAGGAAAATAATAGAGACCCTTACAGCTGGAATACTCTCTGTGTTAAAGAAGCCATTGGAAGCTGTTAACTGGCTGAAAAGCAAAATCTCTGGAGTCTTCAGCTTCATTTTCGGTAGGGATGAAGAGGAAGACGAGAAGAAAAAGAAACTGAAAGAGAAGGGCTTAGCTCCACCAGCGGAAGTTCAGAAAGTGATTGAAAAAACTGCTGAGAAAGAACGGTTTGAACACCTCAGCGAAAAGTTGACAGTAGTTAAGGAACAAGGAACAAAGGTCTTAAAACAAGTAAGTTTTTCTCCAAGGGTAAACGTTAACTTAGAAGTAACCCTGCAAGGAGTTTCAGAGCAGAACTTTAAAGAAAAGCTCCTTGAAGCCATTAATAGGGCTACGCCAGAGATTAAATGGGCTTTTGAAAAGCTCATGAAGGAAATATGGGAAGAGAACATCCGTTACGCTGAGTAGCACTGGTAACCTTGCCACCTTCCATCCGAAAGCCTGCTATCTTCATCTTAAATTCCCAAAAAGGAGAGAGCGTTGGAGAGCATAGTTTTTTCGCTTATCAAGGATGCTGTAAGCTCGCCTGTTCTCTACTCTGTGGTTTTCATGCTCTACGTTCTTTACGAAAAGTGGAAGGGGCAGAACAGAATACTTGAAGAGCTTGAAGCTGTTCTGGACAAAAAGTTCAAAGCATGGGAAGAGAGGCAGTCCCAGCTTGAGGAGGAACTTGAGAAGAGGTTTAACCACCTCAGCGAGAGACACCATCAGCTTGATAAAGCCTTGAACGAACGGTTTTATGAGCTTGATAGAAAGATTCTCCAACAGGATAAAAAGCTCGTAGAGCACGAGAGAAACCTTGTCCAGAAAGTTGACCTTATAGCCTTTATGAACGATACAAGCAGGCGTTTTGAAGAGATGAACAACAACTTCCTTAAAGCCCAGAGGGAAATCCAGAGGGAGTTTAAGGAACTCTTAAAGGAGATTCTCAAAGCCCAAGGGAGGAGCGATGTTTGAAAAGCCAAAGCTCAAAGGAAGGATACTTTCTTTTTACAAGAGCGTTCACCACCTAAGCGGCCTCTCGTATGGTCAAATATACGCCCTTCTCCTTCGGTTTTACGACCCCGGTGTTTTAGAGCTTTCTAAGCTCAAAGAGGTCGTAGTTGAGCTCATAAACGACGGTTACCTCCGCAAAGAGACACCTTACCTTGACGCCGATACTGTTCTTTTTGCCACCCCTAAGGCTTACCTGCTAATAGACAAGAAGGCGTTTGACGAAACCATAGTTCTGCCGAAGGAGTGCTGATGGCACGAAAGACCAGACTTAAGAAGTTTGACAAGCTTCCCGACCGCATAAAGCAGGAAATTATAAAGCTCCGAAGAGAAGGGAGGACTTTTGAATACCTTGAAGATTACCTTGCCGAAAAATACGGCATAGAGATTTCCTACAAGTCCATCTGGAACTGGTTTAAGGATAAGCAGACCATGTTTGATGTTGCACTGGCTTTTGGAGAAAACCTTGAAAGCGGAGAGCTTTTATCAGCCACCAAAGGTCTTTCTTTTGCAATGATTGGAATATATCAGCAGCTGGTTTTTGTCTTAGACAAAATGGCAGAAAAGATGCAGGGAGAAGGATTTAACCCAGAAGTCTTGAAAGAGCACATAACCATTACGAAAGACGCCATAAACACTCTTTCAAACTTCATGAGGGCTTCGGCTTACGCTGAGAAGACCCAAGCCGAGCTTGAGCAAAAGTATGCTGAGCAGTTTGAAAAAATGATAGAGAACCTTGTAAACCATGTTAAGCAGAAGTTTCAGAATAAACCCGAAGTTGCAGAAGCTGTTATAAACTCCATAAAGGAGTTAACGGTTGAGCATTAAGAAAAAGGCATTCCAGAAAGCCTTAGAGAAAGCTGGAATAGATAAAGCAGTTGATAGAGAGAAGGCACAGAGGATAAAGAGAGCCAGAGAGGATTTCTGGTTCTTCTGTAGGCATTACCTTGAAGACTTTTTCTACTCCGAGCCTGCTCCCTATCAAAAAGTCTTAATAGACATCATCAACAAAAACTGCATAGACGAAAACCACATAAATGAGCTTAAAAAGTTCATACACAGCAAATACCACAAACTTCTCTACCCTATAGCCAGAATAAAGGGCATCGTTGATATTGAACCGAGGGAACACGGTAAGTCCGTCAGGATGAGTTTTGCCAATGTCCTGTGGAGGATTTTAACGGGCAAGAGCAAGTTCATCGTAATCATTGCTGCATCTCAAAAAGACGCCAACAAAATCCTAAGAGATATAAAGTATGAACTCGTTGATAATCCAAAAATAATAGAGGACTTCGGTTCTCTTAAAGGAGAGGTATGGACCGCCGATTTCATAGAGCTAAAGAACGGCTGTGCTATAGCCGCACGTGGAGCTGGAGCTTCCATTAGGGGTATTCGCCACAGGCAGTTTAGACCCGATTACGTTGTCTGCGACGACATCCTGAAAGACGAAGCCGCCCGCTCTCCGGTTCAAAGGGAGAACATCTACGACTGGTTCAAAAGGGCTGTCATACCGCTTGGCAAAAACGCCTTCATAGTAGTTGTAAACACAATCTTTCACTACGATGACTTACCTTCAAGACTTTTAAGGGAAATTGAAGAAAGGACCTTAAGAAGCTGGCTGGGACTCAGATTCTCGGCTATTAAAGAAGATGGGAAACCGCTCTGGGAAGGATACTGGAGCTTAAAAGACCTTGAAGAGAAGAAATTGGTTATAGGCTCTGCCAAGTTTGCAACTGAGTACATGAACGAGCCTGTTTCGGACGAGGACGCCCTCTTCAAGGCGGAGTGGATAACCTATTATGCGGATGCGGAACTTCCTCCCCGTAGCAGACTTGAGGTTGTAATGGGTGTTGACCCTGCACTCGGAAAAGAGAAGGGGGACTTTTCTGCATACGCCGTTGTTGGGAAAGACAGAGAGACGGGCGTGATTTACATTCTGGAAACCTTTGCCAAAAGGGTTTCTCCTTCCCAGTTTGCAACTTCTATCGTCAACGCCTTTAAGCGGTATGAGCCTAAGAGGATTGTCTTTGAAACTGTTGCCTTTCAGGAGTTTTACAAAGACACCATAATGAGAGAGGCAAGCAAGTTAGGTGTTCACCTTCCCATAAAGCCTATAAAGAACTCTCTTTCAAAGAAAGAGCGAATAATGAAGCTCGTTCCCCTTGTAGAGAACGGGCTTTTAAAGTTCAGAGAAAACCAGAAGCTTCTCATAGACCAGCTTCTAATGTTCCCGAAAGGCGACCACGACGACCTGCCCGACGCTTTAGAGATGGCAGTTACCGGACTTGAAAGGGCTGGTGAGACAAAATCGGCGGTGGCGAGGAGATACACCCGACCGCTTTTTTAAGGAGGTTACCTTGTTTGACGAACTGAGAGAGCTAAAAGAAAAAGTTGAGTGGCTTACTGCCCAGCTCAATAGGTTAATAGCAATCGGTAAGGTCGTAGCGGTTGATGAGAAGACCGTTAAAGTAAGGGTGGAGCTTGGAGAGAAGGATAGGGTGGTAACCTACTGGCTACCGGTTCTTACCCAAAAGACGGAGCTTGACAAGGAATACTGGATGCCGGACGTTGACGAGCTTGTGGTGTGTCTTTTCACTCCTCCAAACTTTGAAAGGGGTTTTGTTATAGGTAGTTACTATACGACAGAAGACCCTCCTCCTATAGCAGATAGAGACAAATACCACAGGCGATTCAAAGATGGAACGATAATTGAATACGACCGTAAAAACCACCGCCTCTACATTCATGTAGAGGGAGAGGTTTATATCCAGTCAAAGGGACATACCACTATAAAGGCAGACGGCAAGATAGACATTGACGGCGGTTCCGGAGACCTTTCCGGCGTTGTTACCCACGACTGTATCTGTCCTTTTACCGGAAAACCCCATTCCGATTACTCGGTGAACGTTAAGGCTTCTAAAGGTTAGGAGAGACAAAAATGGCAATGGATAGAGATAGACTTGAAAGCAGGATAATAGATTACCTTGACCAATTCGGTGTTAAGGTGGACGGCGTAGGCAGAGACAAGACAAACTGGATAACCATCTGGGCAAAAGCCATTGCCTATGCGGTAGTGGATGAGATACAGCAAAACGCCGAAACTACAGTTGAAGGAGAGAGGATAAGGTAATGTTCAAGGTAACTCCACCGGAAGAACTTATCAGGAAGCTGAGAGAAGACTACGCCCGTATGACAGGTAGATATCCGTCTCCCTCTGACGTTGAAGACTTTTTGATTTCCCTCATAGCTTACGACCGCTCTCAACTTGAAGGGCAAATGAACTACTACCGAAAGCAAAACTTCCTACGCTATGCTACCGGAGAAGCTCTTGACCTGCTCGGAGAGTGGCTTGGAGTAAAAAGACTTCCGCCAGAACCGGCAGTTACTACCGTAAGGCTACACTTTGAGACCCCTCACCCTCAGATTGTTCTTGACACCGAAGACGTTAAGGTTGTTGCTCCTAACCAGCTTATTTTCAAACCCCAAGAACCTCTCATCATCCCTGAAAATGCAGAAACTTTTGACTC
>Ga0256833_1002899_pt1 | contig 11890 bp, 9 predicted proteins | sample 356284metaG_FD_190535 | JGI IMG/M metagenome (GOLD analysis project Ga0256833, IMG submission 190535) | Hydrothermal vent microbial communities from Mid Atlantic Ridge, Atlantic Ocean - 356-284 | ecosystem: Environmental > Aquatic > Marine > Hydrothermal vents | place: Atlantic Ocean: Mid...
ATTCTCTCTTGCCTCTTTTAGTAAGTGCAAATTAGTCATGCCATTCGCCCCAAAGACAATAGAAGCATCATCTTCTACCTGTCCAACTACCAGCACAACGCGTTGTCCTTCTTTTAATCTTTTAATCGTAATTTTTTTATCTTGTGAGGCATTATATTTTGAGATTTTTTTCTCAACCAAATAGTTCTGTAGTTTCTGGGAACGCACTATAAGCTTTTCATCAAAATCATAAGTGTTCAAGATATGTTCTAAATCACTCTCTTGTGTTGCATCAAAATAAATCCCTCCTGTATCCACTACCAAAGAGTAAGCTTTGCTTAAATCTGAACCCAAAGAGACGGAACGAACAAATCCATCTTCTACCCTATGAATAATTATCTCTTTCTCTTTAGCATAAGTTTCTACTTCATCAAATGCTTTTTTACCCCAAATATAGATTTTTGCATCACCATTAAGCCCTTTTTGCTTTGCTTCTTCTAAAGCGTCGCAAAAAAATATTTTACTTCTTTCTAAAGGAAAAAATAGTTTAATATTTTTTCTTTTCCATGGCAAAAAACCAAAGAAATATAATGCCCCTTGATGTTCTGCTTGTAATGTTCTGTATCTATCAATAGTTCTCATCGTATCCATAATATCACTCTCTCTCTTCTCATAAGGGTTATAGTATTTCGTATATAAAATATAAGCTCCAGCAAAAAGCTCTTCTACTCTTAATGTTCTACTTCGTCTTTTGCAAACTTGTTTGTCTATGGTCAATCCCCACCCAGCATAAAATGGCAGACCATAACAGACAACATCAAGCCCTAAGATTAACGCTTCCATACCCATGCCAGAAGTTTTAGTATAGACCTTTTTAAAATGTTTTAACAAAGAGATGGGATTAATATTTTCATCTATAATCTTACACGCTTTGGGTATCTCTTCTAAAGATATATCAGAAGCTTTTTTACCACTTAGAACATCGGGATGAATTTTAAGATAGACAGAAGCATTTGGGTTTTCCCTAAAAGCATCTGCTATCATCTCTTTAGTGGAGAACTTATCTCCTAAACCATACTCCAAAGAGGAGTCACCATTGGTTTGAGCCACAATTAAAATTTTCTCCTTAGATTCATCTTTAAAATAATCATCTGAAATATTAGGAGCATTATTATATTTAGAGATATGATACTCTCTCATATATTCCATCGCCTCTTTGGCTAAAGCCAATAATGCTTCATCTGATTTAAAATCATACTCATTTAAAATATTTTCTAGTTTTGAGGGAGTCGTTGCGTCATAGAAGATACCTATGTCATCTTCTACTAAAGAAAAAGAGGGTGAACCATTTACACCTAAGCCTAGCGAACGGATAAAGCCATCTTCTAGGAGAACAAAAGAGCTGTTGTGTTTTTTGGCTAAAGCCATTGCTTTGTTACCTGATTTTTTTCTACCCCAACCGTAGAAAGTGCCTTTTTTATGTAATAATTTATCTATCAATGAATAGTATTTTATGTTTATAAAAGTTTTACTATTTTTTATAAGTGGTTTAGATAGGGTATAATTTATACTATTTTCTTTTACACTATTTTTGGAATATTTTTCTAAAATATTTAAAAATCTTCTTCTAATCTTTCTTTTTAGACTAAATTTTGGTTTCTGTGCTTTTGCTATGCTATTTAAATCATAAAATCCACAATATTCATCAGTTGAATAACCATACTCTTTTAACAAGTCATTAACAAAATCTAAATAATCTGTACTCTTTTCTATCTCTATTGTTGGTGTATCAGAAATATCTTGAAGAAAAAACTCTAAATTTGTATCTCTTTGTCTATAATACTTTTTAGTCAAAGGTCTTGGATGCCAAAGATGGAGGGTATATCTCTCTTTAAATAGATTGGGTAAAGCATAATAGGCAAAATATTTTCTAAATCCTTTATAGTGTGCAGGAAATGGTGTTTTAAAATCCAAAGCATAATCCTCTCCTTTTGAGACAATAGGGTAAGAGAGATAGAGCCTATGAATTAACTCAAAATCTTCATAACCATGCCCTTTATAGTGTTCACTGTACGCACCTATATTAAAAAAATGCTCTTTGTTCACTAAAATAGTAGAGGTATTAACGGCTAGGTATGAAACCTCATCATTGTACCCTTTAAGATAATGTTCTTTTATATCTCTAAAAATTAAAGTATCTAACTTATCTTTTTCTATTTTCTTTGTCTTCTCTTCAGTTAAATATAAACAAGGATAGATGGTAAAAGCATTAAGTGAGATACTTTTTAAAGCTTCTATATCATCTAAAACTTTAAAGATGAAATTATCTTTTACGACCAAATCAACATCATAAAAAAGTAAATACTCTCCTCTGGCTTTTTGTGAACCATAGTTTCTTGCTTTTGATGCAGAATATATCTCTTCCATCTCTACAAAAGTATATTTTGACGCTCTTTCTTTACAAAGCTTCTCAATTTTTTTAGAGTAATACTTTGATGAAGAGCTATCAACTACGACTATCTCTATGTTTTGAAATTGAGAAAATGCTCCAAGTAAATTCTCAACTCTTGTTAATAAAAATCTATTTGCATAAGTGACTTTTATGGGGATAATTATTGATAATTTTTTTTTAATATTTTCATACATTAGGAATAAAACTTATTTATAGTAGGTATATGAGAAGGTGTTAAGCTCCTTATATCAACTTTTTTATCTATAAGTATATCAATTATTTTTTCAACTTCTTTAAGATGTGTAGTATTGTATTCTTGATAATTAACTTTATAAAATGCTGGATGTGCTATTTTTGTATATTTCATTTGCTCAATAAATTGAGATTTCTTTTCATAACTCCAAAATTTATTATTTTCATTTTTTCCTTTTCCATCAAATCCTATTAATAATATTTCTTTACTTATAGTTGTTGCTAATGGCAACATAAAAAAAGTTAATACATTAGAAGTAGATTTAACAACTTGTCTCTTTAAAAGATTTAAATTTGTACTTATATTTTTTTTACCTTCAATACCTATAATTCTATTATGATATATAGGATTCATGTTACTTTTATATATTAAAAGATCTCTTGTTGGAACAAGAAAAAAACATTGAGGATATTCATCTAATACTTTACATGTTTTTTTTCTAAACTCTTCTGCATACTTAGAATAACCTGAATGAAAAACCGTGTCCGTTGCTACGATTATAGATGGATTTATCTTTTGTAGCAATTCCTTATTATTAACAACACTATTACAAATAATACTTAAAACTTCTGTATTATTTATAGGGTTAATCTTATTTCCAGATGGTCCACTACCCACTAGCAATACTGATTTATAATCTAAATTAATTAAATTTTCTAAAAGATTTTTTAATCTATTGTTATTTTCTATAATCTCATTTTTTACTAAAAAATTTCTTGAGAATTTAATTAATTTTGTTGAATCAAATTGATGGAAATTAATATCTGAATGTATAGTCGTTAAAGCCTTAGGCATAATTTTAGTTTTAATATTTTTCCATTTTATGATAACATCATACTTTATATTTTTTTCTATTTCATTTTTAAAGATAATTTTATCTTCTAATTGTTCGTATAGCTTCTTAATACTATTATCTATATAGTCTGGTACAGTAAAATGATTAATATTTATTTCAGAATTAACAATTAAAGTTATATTTTTTATTTTCTTAGATATCGGATTTAAATACCAAACTATTCGAGACAACTCTCTAGAAAACTCTTCCGTTGATTCTATATAAGGAAACCATAGAATAGTAATATCTCTTTTTTTAATTATATAAAGAAATTCTCTTTGTTTAAAATATTTATAAATTTTTTTCAATATCATTAATTTTTTCCAAGTATACAGTATTATTTAAACTTTTTAATTCTTTATTATTAAACCCATAAAAAATAATTTTATTATTTTTAGCAGCTTCAAAATCATTAAAAGAATCACCGACAAGCACTGTTTCTTCTTTTTTATACTTATAATTCAAGAAGATGTCTTCTATTATTAAACTTTTTACCATCGGAGAGCCACTAATAGAAATAAAATACTCATTTAAATCTAATTTCTTACAAATATAGTGCAAATCATCTTCAGAAGCACCAGAAGCTATATGCATAGCATACTTTTTATAATTCTTTTGAATAAACTCTAATGTCTCTTCTATAAAATATTTTTTTTTAGACAACTCTTCTTTGGTTAGAAGTGAATAATTTTCAGCATATGCTAAAATTTCTTTTTTGTTAATAGGTTTACCTAAAATTTCATTAAAAAAGTATTCAATTTTTAAATATCGAGATTTTCCACCATTACAAATATGATATTCAATTAACTCATTTACTTTATCCGTAGGAAAGGCTTTAAGAAGATTTCTAAACGCTTCTGTTTTTACAGGAATAGAATCTAAAATTACCCCATCAAAATCAAAAATTATATTTTTTAGCATATTGCTACTTTTACAACTGTTTTAACTACTTTCAATGGAGAAGAGGTACAAATAGATGGCATATGTGCATCTTCAGGGTAAAATATTGCCAAATCTCCTTTTTTTAACACAATTTGTGTTTGAAGCATAGGTGTAAAATATTTAATTAAGTCTATCTCACTATTATATGAAGTAGCAATTTTTAATCTTTGATTATCAACAACTTCAATAATCTCTTCACCTTCTAAAATAAATTGTACATCAATATACTGTCGATGTGACTCAAAGAAACAATTATTTCTCTCCTTCGTAGTATAAACTTGTTCAAGAGCAAAATTATTATTATCTAAATCAACTTTTTCAAATGAATCAAATGTAAGTCCTAAAAGTCTTTTATTCTCTTTAGTATCTTTCTCTAATACTTGTTCTAAATATTTAAAAGCTGTAGAAAATTTTTCCAGATTAAGATGATTTTTTACACTATTAATATTGCCAAATATTGCCATTATCTATACTCTCCTATCACCGTACATGGTAAGCCATCACATTTTCGTATACGCAAAGGGATGATGTCAATCCATTCTATCTTAGAATCTTCCTTTAACATTGTTAAATCCATATCTTCCAAAAGAAGAATAGGGTTAGAGGGATACAAAAAAGCTTTATGAGCTTCTCTTCCTAACATTCTCTCTTTAAAACTAGATACCGATATAGAATCAAAACCAAGAAACCGAATATTTGGAAATTTTTCTTTTAAATAAACTGCAACAATTGGATGAAACCCATAATTAGATGCCCAAAATTCTTCTGTTTCTCTTTTATGACAAATACCTGTTTTAACAATTAGAATATCATATAGCTCTTTATCCTTTTTCTCTTCTAGTAAAGAAATTAAATCATCTTTTAAAATAAGTGATTGTGGGCTAATATTTATAAATAAAACTTTTTTAAACTTAAAATCCTCTATTCCAAAATCTTCTATTGTTTGTCCATTTTCAAAAAAATGATAAGGCATATCAAGATGGGTACCAATATGTACCGTTGTCTCTAAACTACTGTCATTAGCAACATCTCCTTTAGAAATATCTGATTTTTTCTCACAAAAAAAATGATTCCTATTACCATATGTTGGCGTATTTTTATCTAAAATATACGAAAAATAAACATGCTTTAGCTTACCCATCATCTCTATTTTCCTCTATATCTTTTAAACAATCAAGTAGACCTTGCCCCATATCAATATATGGATTTGCTACTAACTTTTTACTTCGCGTGGGAACAAAAGAGTAAGGTGTAATTTTATAATGATTGTGGTATCCATCATCATTTAAAGTTATCTTAATATCTTTTCCTAAAATTTCTTGTATCATATAAAACAGCTCTTTTCGTTGCATTCTTTCTACACCTGTTAAAATAATATGTTCATTAATAAAATCATCTGATTCTATAATTTGCCGTGCTAGTTTTGCAACATCTACAGCATGAATATACTCTCTAATCTCTTTGCCATCTCCACTATGGTTAATTTCAGATGTTTTTAAAGTAGACTTTAAAAGATTATATATGTAATTATTATGATAATCACGCTCCCCATAAACAGAACCATATCGTACAATCGTAAATTCTAATCCAAATTTTTTATAATACTCTTCAGTTAATTTTTCAGAAGTCAATTTGCTAATACCATAGAAAGAACCTTTATCACTCATAGCATACGCACTACTAGCATAGATAAATCGTTTGACATTAAATTTTTTACATGCTTCTAATATATTTAAATTGCCCATAACATTCAATTCAAGTGCTTTTATAGGATTTTCAATAGCATCATCAAGATTGGCAAAACCTGCAAAATTATAAACTATATCTGCACCTTCTACTAAACTATTGACAGCATCTACATCTAAAATATCACATTTTTTAAAATATTTATCATCCACATATTTTGAGACATTCAAATCTGCTGAAATTACATCATACCCATTAGCGACTAACTCTTCAACAACATAAGAACCTATAAATCCATTTCCTCCAAAGATTATAACTTTTTTAATCATTAGAAAATACCTCATTTTTAAGTGGTTGATTATTTTTAAAACGAATTACCTCTTCTAATGCTTGAACTTCCATATCTGTTCTACTATCAATGGTACTAGCTCCCATATGACAAGTCAAAAGAGCATTCTCTAACGCTTTTAAATTCCCCATATAGGGTTCTTCCTCAAAAACATCGACTGCTGCTGCTGCAATTATCTTCTCTTTTAATGCAATATATAAATCTTTTTCATTGATAATACCCCCACGAGCCGTATTAACAAGCAATGAGTGCTTCTGCATAAGTTTTAATTCATTTAAAGTTATATAGTTTTTTGTGTCCTCTTTTAGAGGTAAATTAATAGAGACAACATCACTGTTTTTTAAAAGTTCTTTTTTTGTAGTAAAAGTTATATTATGAAGTTTCCCAAATGCTAAATCGGGTTCAATATCATGCACTAAAAACTTGACATTAAAAGGTGCTAAAAGATGAATAAGACTTTTACCAATACGCCCCATTCCAAAAATACCAATGGTTTTACCATAAAGTAACATTCCCATATGTCGATTCCAGGTACCACTTTTTATGGCTTTATCTGTATGAGAAATTTTTCTTGCTAAATCTAGTATCAAGCCTACACAAAGTTCTGCAACAGCCATCGTTGGAGCATCAGGGGTATAAGCAACACGAATGCCATATTGTTTACATAAATCAAAGTCAATACCATCAAGACCAATTCCTACACGAGAGATAAGTTTAAGATTAGGAGCATTTTTAAAAACTTCTTCGGTTATTTTTTCTGTTCCTGCTACTAATACTTCAGCATCTTTTAAATCTTCTGCTAACTCTTGTGTTGTAATTTTTCGTCCATGATTATTAAGCGTTAACTCTATTTCATTTTGCTTAACAAGTTCCATTGGTAAGCTAGAAGTAGAGGAAAAGGGGTGTGTAGATACAAATACTTTCATCATTAAGCCTTTTTAATTTGTTTCATGCCATTCATCGCTGCATCTCTCATAAAAAAATAATCTATGCCATAAGCAAGAAAAGTACATCCTTGCTCAATCTTCATATTTAACTTATGAGGTTCAGTATCTACAACATGGAAACCTGATGGCAGACTGTATTTTTTACAACTATCCAAAACTTTTGTAATGGCATCTTTTACATCTTCTCTCTCAAATTCTCCAGGAAAGCCCATCGAACCCGACAAATCATAAGGACCAATAATTGTTCCATCTATCCCTTCTACTTGAATAATTTCATCTATTTGATTCACAGCATCAATATGTTCTATTTGTGCAATAATTACCAACTCTTCATCTACCCATTTTTTATACTCTTCAAAACCTATTCCATATTTAGAAGCACGATAAAGACCAACACCTCGTTTACCAAAAGGAGGGTATTTAGCAAATCCAACAGCTTGTTTTGCATCCTCTTTAGAGTTAACCATAGGTACAATAATCCCATCAGCACCCATATCTAAAACTTTTTTAATCACAACCTCTTCATTTTTACTAACACGCACTAAGGCTTTCATATTATTTGCTTGAATTGTTGTAATAAGCATTTGAGCCGTTTCCATACTAATAGATGTATGTTCAATATCGACAACAAGCCATTCAAATCCTGCCAAAGCCATCACTTCAACACTCATTTGATTTCCCATCATAATCCATGAACCTATTGTTAGTTCATTATTTTTTAGTTTTTGTTTTAAACTCATATTTTATCCTTATTTTTATAAAGTAGTTCAGCCAACACAAAATCTTCAGGCTCATCTATATCAACAGCTTCAAGTTTATTGACTTCAAATATTTGAGGCTTTACGCCTATGCGTTTTCGACCTGCCTTCTCAAATGACTCTTTAGAGAAGATGTAAAAGTTGGAGTTCTCTTCATAGAGTGGTTCTAAATCTTGTGTTCTTAATAACTCTTCAGGATTATGATTAATAGGCTGTGCATTTTTGTCATAAAAGCGTGTTTGTACCTTTGTCACTCCAAAAATAGAGTCAAAAACATCTAAACTATCAAAATAGGCTTCTATAGCTTCATCAATGGTCTCAGGTCGTAAAAGTGGGTTTGTACTATGCGTTTGTAAGAAATACTCCCCCTCTAAGCGTTGCAGGTCATAGTCTATGATGATGTTCATAGAGACATCCCCACCTTGTATGGACACAGGACGATCGATAATCATCACCTTATCGCCAAAATTCTCTTTAGCATCTGATGCTATTACCTTACTATCTGTATTAATGACAACTTTGTCAATATATTTTGATGATAACAGCGATTTCATCACAGCATGGTAAAGAGGAGCACCATTAAAATCTTTCATATTTTTGTTTGGTACTCTTTCTGAAGTTGCTTTCATTGGGAGTAGTACTGTTAATTTATTCATAATTTTTCCTAAATAAATTTTTTAATTCTATTCACAATTTCAGATTGAATAGGCTGATTAAACTCTTTTGCTTTCAAGTATGCATTCATTACAGCTTGTTTATAAACTGTAAATTCAGAATCTTCTTCTGTAAGTTGAAGATATAAGACTAATGCATCAGAATATCTTTTTTGACTAAAAAGCTTATTTGCATCTGAAAAGCTTCCCTTTATTTTAGCAACTTTATTTTTATTTTTCTTATTAAATAACTCATAATAATCAGCTCTATCAAAAATCTCCAAACTACCACCAACTGTTGCATTATGAATTTTTCTTCCAGTACTTTCAAAAGCAAGTTTCGCCATTCTATAATTATTTCCAACTCTATCTAATTTTGGGTCTTTCCAAGTTTTACCTTTCCCAAAATAATCTTTATGAAAATGGTTTTCATCATCTGAATCTGATAATAGAACATCACCTGTTCGTTTGTGACTATCTGGAATAATATAACTAAAATCCATTCCGATAAGATAAACTTCAGTAAATCCCATAAAATATGCTAACTGAAGATTAATATATGTTACTGACTGACCACAAAAAAGTTCTTTTGTTGCATCAGTAGAAAATCGTGGTACACAATAATTTGGAGAGCTTTTTTCATAAAATCCCCTATTCATTGTAAAAAAGAAAGTGTTTGGATCTTTTGGATGCAATCTTTTATAAATTGTAGGGAAAAATTTAAATGGAGCATAAAAGTTTTTTATCTCAGCTAAATTTTCTTTCATAACAGAGGTGTCTTCCACCACATAAAATGTAGGTCTAAAACCTGTCTCTTTAGTTTTATAGTAAAATGAATTTACACCAAAACTATACTCATTTTCAAGTAATGACAAATCATGTTTATTTAAAGAAGGTCCATTTCCTATGATAAAACATCTTTCGCCTAAAAATGCATTTCTAAACTGCTCTAATTGATCAACATCAGGTTCTGGAGCATCATAAAGTTCTTTTTGAGAATAATCTTTTAAGTTTGTAAAATTTGGTGGTAATAAAACTTCATCAATATTTTTATTTTCTCTTAATAATCTACCATTAACTGATATTTTTATATCATTTTGATATAGATTTATATCTCCAAAGTTAAGATTTTTTTTCAAAAGTAATGTCGTTAACTCTTTTTTTGAGATATGTTCACAATAATTATGTATAAAATCAAGTTTTTCTAGCTTAGCAGACCACTCACAAGAATAATTTTCTTTCAAATGATTATATATTTCTTTAAAATTTTTTCTTGAACTTTTGTCATTTGGATGCCATAAATGAACATAAGAAACAGGTGAAATTTTAATTTTATCAGTATTATGTAACCCTAAAAGCATAACATCTAAAGATCTATCTTCACATCCATAACCTATATACTGCTCAAATCCTTTAAGCTCAAGATAAGTATTTTTATTAAAAATAACTACACCACCTGTAATTGTAACTGGATTTTTTATTTTACTAGTATCCTTTAATAAATTCAATGAATAAGTATTCTTTATAGACTCTACATCATTTATATCTGTATAATATATATTTTGATATGGAGAAATAACATTATACTTTCCAATAAAACAATCTCGAATATCAGCTATAAAATTTTTACCTGTCAAGACATCTGTATCCATTAAAACTACAACTTTACTATTAGGACAAAAATTTTTTACTGCAACATTATACCCCCAACCCCTATTATAATCTTGATTATTATAAATAAACTTATACCTAATATTTGAATATTTTTCAAGTAGAGTCTTATCAATTTTTTCTTCACTATCTTGTTCAATTATTAATATGTCAAACATGTCTTCATAAAAATGATACAACCATTTTAATAAAAAGTTTAAATTATCAATTCGAGAGGGATCTTCTTTTTTAAATCTAACCCCTATTATTAATGTAGCTAAATACTTTTCAGTAGTATAATTTGCAAGAAATTTTTTCTTTTTAGCTCCTTTAAATGTTTCTAAATTACCTATTTTTATTAAACTCTTAAAATCATTATTCATATTTTTTTGAAATTTTTCTTTTATAATATTCCATTCAGACTTCTTTTCTAAATTTACTTTTTCTATTATCTTTTCCATAACCCAGTTACTACCCTTATCAGTTAAATGCATATTATCACACGTATATCTTTTTATTTCATCACTTGACCAAGAAGATAAATCTATTAACCTATTTTGAGGAAAAAATGATGATAAAATATCTGAGTACTCATGAATTATAGATATATTCTCAGGTCGTCCTCTTTTAAAATCTCCCTCCCATCCATCTATTATCCTATTAGCATTTATATATATCAAGTTGTGTATTTTTTGTAATTTTGGACCAACTACATTTTTCAACATCTCTATACTATACATGTTAATAGTAGATTGCTGTTCATACAAAATATCAAATGGTTTATTTAAATATTTCGTAATTTCTTTTTCTCCAAAATACTTATCAAATATTTTCTTTTTATTATTGATAATCTTTTTAGAATAATCTCTACTATTATTACTCCATGCATTTAAATTAACAGTATCTTTATTATTATATAAATCATTAATTGCACTTTTTTTTGGACGAGGAGACCATTCAACTATACCCGTGTACAAAATTATATAATCATAACTTGAAACATCATTTTTTTCAGTATATTCAAAAAAATCTAAAGTAGTTGTCCATTTCATTGGACATAAAACTAAATCTACTTCAACATCTATGCACTCATATTTAATACGTTCCCCAAATATTTTATGTGAATATCCTGATGGTATATGTTGTCCTCTACTGTCTGTAAAGATAAGTATTTTTTTCACGATTCTATCCTGTTTCTAAAAAAAATTGATGCATTATTATTCTGAGTTATTACACTAAATCCATTGTTGACTAAAAAAGGCACAGCCAAAGTACCCTTAGCCGTCCATTCCCCATTTTCATCTTGCCAAGTGTCATCTACACACACAACACCATCCTTTTTCAGTTTTTTTACTACACTTTTTGCACAATCCAAGTGCATGATAT